>Ga0070698_100000325_pt1 | contig 48768 bp, 30 predicted proteins | sample KBSK1502metaG_FD_65477 | JGI IMG/M metagenome (GOLD analysis project Ga0070698, IMG submission 65477) | Corn, switchgrass and miscanthus rhizosphere microbial communities from Kellogg Biological Station, Michigan, USA - KBS K1-50-2 metaG | ecosystem: Host-associated > Plants > Roots >...
TGGGACCATTTTCGAATCCGACGCCCGTACAGGCGATCGCTGGATCGAAAACGGCCTCACCCAACCAAGCTGGAGGTATTTCGCGAAACCCAATCGCACCGGTACCACCCGCTGTCATTCCATCGCCGGGGCAAGTACCATTAAAAATGAGTCCCTTGCAGTTCGAGTAATCGATGCGCGGCCAGGCGAACTGGTTCGCCGCATAGCCGCCGGTGTTGGTCACGCCGCCGGCGCAAAACTGCGGGGGGCAGGTCATGCTTGTGCAAGCCATGGCGCTGCACAGGGAGACGACCTTGATGACGTTAGCGTAAAAACCAAAGCCACTGGCGTTGAGGTCTCTCCAATTGCTTCCGTCCGTTCCCGCCGCAATCGTCGCCGCCGCGACGGTAATTGGTAGCTTGATTTCCACACTCCAACCCTTATTGCTGGGGGTTACAACCCACGAACGGACTTTAATATCGAAATGCAAATCGGGAATTGATACCCAACTACCGGAACCGCTGGTGCTCCACGCCTTATATTCCACATTCGCGGGTGCGCGGTTCGCCTTGATCTGATAGGTTGAGCTTGCGGGAAAGCCGGTTGGAACTGCGGGTGTATCTTCAGGCTGGGGAGGAACAAGCGGGCCACCGGCTCCGAGGCCAACACTCAGCGGTGTGATATCAATCCGCCTTTCATCGGCAGTATGGCCCATTGTTGAAAAATTTGGACGGAAGACCAGAATGATTTTGTCCTCATTATCGAAACTATTATCTACCCGCACGTCGAAGGAGAGGTAGAGAAAGTCCTGAGAGTTGTCTTTCAAACCCTGTAGGACCATTAAGGGCCGAAGCGTATCGCCGACATAGGTGATGCGACTGCTGCGCACCCAGCCAGTTTCGAGCTCGCTGGTTACGACATCAAGTTCGGGCTCGATATATCCGTCCCGGGTTGGAGCTATGCCGCCACTTCCCGGTAGGCCTTCGTGGGGTCGAAAACAAATTCTTTGAGCTTGGAGCGGTGAAGTTAATCCCAATCCCAAACTCAATGCCAACAACATCGGAGCGATGTTACGAAGTAACGCAAATCGGTTTGTCAATGCCCTCTTATTCATTATTTAGCCTCCTTGGCCTGAGCGCCACGAGATTGGACAGCAATCTTTCCTGTCCGGTTTAAGTTTGCCAAATTCGTCTGTTCTTACTTAATTCCAACGCGCACCGCTTAAGGCGCAAATCCCTGAATGGGAAAGCGCATCGTAGATTCAAAGCGACCAGTCGCGTCAGTATCGGTTCGGGCGGCCTTAATCACTATGAATCTTTTTTCCGGGTGGGCGCCGCTTGGGTCGCGGCTGGCTGTCAGCCTGAGATTGACACTGATGTCTTGCTGTCCGCCAGCACTTTCAATGCTGCTTGGCGGCACAGTCGCCCCCGGCACCCAAATGCCTGCTTCGTTTGACTCGATCAATACTGAATAGGCATAGGTCCCCGCTACATCAAAGTGAGCATTTACAGCGAGGTCCTCAGCATTCCTAAAGGCCACCTCGACACCTTGCAGGCCGTCGATAGTCGCTTTCCGGGCGTTGGCGAAGGGTCCAAAGTCCACTATAACAAATTGAATCCGGTGGTCGTTGACTGTCTGGCTACTGCCAACCCGGATGGGAAGAGAAGTGGATGCGGTAGTTAACGCGGCGTCATTGTTAACCGAAACTGCGCGCAACGCCATGTTCACGCTAGTTGCTCCATCAGGAATGGTGATGTTGACGTTAACGCGAACTGGACTTAGCCGCGCAATCGTCATGGGAATCGGTACGGCACGACCAGTAAGAAGCGTCAGTGTAGTGCCCCTGCTCCAATCTGCAAGCGTCGCGGTACCGACGGCGTCGGTGTAGCGAGCTTCCAAACGATAATCTTCTGGGATGGTGGTTTGTGAATCGAGCTCGAAGACAAAGGTGAAAGGTCTTCCCGCAAGAATCGTCCCGAGCTCGGGTGTCTTGTCGGCGATTACTATTCGACCTTCCGGAATTACTCGCTCGGGTATTACCCGAATCCTACTTTTGCCCGAGCGTCCTCCGTTTCGTACGGTAACATCCACGTCTTTGGGAAGAGGCGAAATGGTTGGAGGTATTTCGAAGACTAGCCTTGTCGGTGAAGCTGAAATGTACCGCAAGATACGAGCGCCATCAACATCCGCCGTGCCCTCATCGACAGGATCTGGAAAGTCGCGGCCCAGAACCTCTACCTGATGACGAATTTGCACTTCGCTGGGTCTTATTTCCGTGATGACCGGAGTGGGCAGGGGGCTGGTACCAGTGCTGCTGCCGGTCGCCTCAAGCCTGGTAACTCTGACTTGCAGGGACTCCAGCTCCGCCAAGATCTGATTGATCAATTCAGCGGTGATAAGCTCACCGGGCCTGACCTGGTTGCGGCGGCCGGCGAGAATGTCTCGCAGCAACTGTTCCAGCGTGTTCGGATCGATCTTCGTCTGTAGCCGGTCGAAGATTTCGCTGACAGAGATCACCAGATCGCCCGTGCTCAGGGTTCGCTTTGCGTCTCCAAAATTAGTTGACATCCTCTTATCCTCCTCCGGCGTCACGCGCCATCAGTCATCAACAGACGAATAGTTGCTGTAGTTGTAGCGGTTCACGTCAAAGCGCGCCTCGCCATAGAAAGGCATGTGTCCGCTGCTGAAAATCAAATACGGCTGCGGCGCGCCCGGGCCGCCGGCATCAATCGGTTGCTGGTTCTGCCTGATTTGATAAAGCCAAATCAATTCTCCGCTGCCGAGTGTCAACGGCGGATACGAGATTGACTCGCGAATCGCCCGCTCGAGCCTGGCTCCTTCGACAAACACCGGCTCTCGATAGGTCTGGTCTTTAAAGAAGTATCGGTAGTCGAATCCCCGCGGCGAATTTTCAGTCGCGACCGGGATGATTCCGAATGAGGGCAAGCGATCAAAGCGCGTCGTGGCAACTAACTTCGCATTCGGCTCAACCGTCAGCGATTTGATGTGTTCCTGGAATTGCAGAAACATCGCTTCGCCTTCACTACGCCGTTGCTCACCGAGTACTGTCGCCCATTTCCCTTCGGCTGAAGACGCGAACACCCGCCGCCGTACTGACCACATGTCCACAAACTTGATGCCCTCAGCGCTGGTCCAGTTGATGATGGCCAGCGGGACATCACAGTCAGTCAAGAGTCTCGGGCGAAGGTCATCGAGTAGCGTTTGCCGCGTCGAGTTCGGGCCCAAGCCCAAAGGATTAACGGAGAAGGCCGCCGGTGGCTGTAGATTGTCGCTGCCGAAGCATTGATAGGCCACTCGGTTGCGCAGGTGATCGGGGTCGTCGAGTTCTTCCTTATTAAGACCGAGTTGGATCAGTCGAAACTGTGTCCCCTCGACCGCGTGATGCGTGTTGCAACGCGCGATGATGTTATCGAGGCCGCTGACGGCGGCGCGGCCTTCGTTCTTTCGGGCCGGCGCGATCGTGAGTAGATAGACGCCCGCTTCGGCAACATACACGCCCGCCTGCAGGGGTTGACAATCGTCAAACGTTACGTCAGCCGGGGAGCTGGTGTCGGCGTTCACGGGACGAGTAAGCTTCACGTTCGTCTCGCTGGCGAGCGAAAGTGTCTGGCCTTGTCGATTAATCGCAAGTCCTGCTTTGACGATCACGTATGGAGTCTCCCTGGTATTGACGCCTTCCGGGATCGAAACCTCCAAACCATAGGCGATGCCTTCGCCGACGGCGCGACCGAGGCGGCGCCGGCCCTCGAGATTTGAGTTCTGCTCTTTGCTTAAGTCTTCACCAGAGAGCAGGCGGCCATTGAAGAAATTGATCCAGGGGATGCCGCCTTCAGTGATCGCTTCGGTTAATTTCTTTTCGTTTATCATCACCTTGCTCCGAGGTTGGAAGTCTACTAATCATCAACCGGCGTCTACAGAACATCCTCTACCGGAAGAGGTGACAGAGTCACCTCGGTTCGCCTGCCTTCAACGGCCGGCCTGTAGGCAAACCATCGAACACTAAACTCACTAGCAAAGGCTGTCTCAAATGTGTTTGCGATAATGCGAAACTTAGTGGTAGCTCCTGACATGTTTATTCTGGCCCCGACAACTTGTTGCAGTCTGGGAACATCACCGAAGACAAGTTCGTCCGGCGAATTAACAAAAGCCACCTGGACGCTGATGGGCCCTTTGCCCAGCCCCGGATCGATAAGATCTGATTCGGCAACAAACCTGGCGGGGGCGCCACCAGTACGTTCCGTTCTGAAAGTCACAACCCCGGTCGCTGTCTGCGTCTCTCGACCCGCGCCCGCGCGGCCACACAAGAGCCACTCTTGCAGCAGGCGCGAGTGGATGAGAAACGGGCGGCGGTCTTCATTGATGACAATGTCGCGTAAGTCGTCGACCTTGATTTCGTCCGACGACAGGGCCACACGATCAAGGGGGACCTGTAGTTCCGCCAGCAGCAGACATTCCTCTTTAGGCTGTTCCTTCTGAGAATCCTTCTGGTCACAGCACTGCCATTCACTGAACCAGTTGGGTCGCCACAGCGGGCGCAGTTCAGTCACCCAAACGCGAAATGCGGCGCGAAGGTATTCGCAGGCGCGGTCAGCGGGAATGCTCAAGCCGGCCGGTGGCGAGCCGAACAGGAAGTCGACTGAGGAATACGCAAAAACTAATCCCTCCGGAGGTGAACCTACGTGCGCTGCGCCGCGAATGGCCTTAAGAAACTCTTCGGGCGTGGCTCCGCCCGCATCCGTGATCTCAATCTGGCTGAGCCATTCGACGAAATCACGCAGGGCGTCTTCCTCTTCCTGATCGGGCGCTTTGAAACGAAGTTCCAGCCGAAAATCATCGCCGAGTCTGGAAGCCGCCATCAGTTCGTCTTCGCTGCGACACGGCTCCCCCGGAATCGGTGTCATTTCGGTTGCACAATCGCGATAGCAGAGCACGACGTAAAGTCTCAAAACATCATCGGGCGGCGAGCCGAGGTGTCCGCCCTGCGCGGCCAGCGTCTCTTTGTTGGCCGCGAGCCATGGATTCAAATAAGCGCACTGCGCCGGCGTGACGCGAATCAACTGGCCGCGCGGGCTTAAAGCTGCGCCGCATTCAATCAAGACGCGGGGACCTTTGTCGTTCTTTTCGATTCGGACGTTGAGTCCGCTCACCGTTCCATAACCGATGAGGTCGCGTGCCAGCCATTGATCGCGTCCTGAGAGATAAGCAAATTCCTGTTTGAAGTCATCAACGCCGAGCACCATCCCGAGCGTATAGTTCACATGCTTGCTCGGATCCGGCGTGGCATCTGCGGGAGAGACGCGGGGCATAAAGGTTTCCATAAGTTTCGCTCCTGTCAAAAGAGTGCTCACTCACTCAGCCGCGTGCGTCCGATGATCTGCCGATCAAGGAGGTCTGGCGGATTTCTTGATGCGAGATAACCTTCTGCAATGTAGCTCTGGTCCAGAATCAAGGGCTGCGTCAGATGCAACTTGCGACTGCCGCGATCGACGATCGTGTCGGCGCCCAGCCGCGCGTCACCGAGACGAAACGCGGCCCAGTAGAACTTCACTTGAAAACTGGTGTGAGCGGGTTTTTCTAAATTGATCAGTTGCTCGGCCCGCGCACGGCGCTCGTCGAGCGCGGCCTGGTTATCGCGGTGGCCTGTTGGTACGGGCAGCAATACCGTGAACCGGTGCGCCCGGCGGTGCATTGCCAGCACGACACCTGTAAACAGTTGCCAGTCCTGCGCCGCGAGATTGCCGGCGGGCTCACTGTTGGGCAGTGACACCATTCCAAAATTGGCCCAGCGCGTTCCGTAAGCTCGATTGAGCGCGACGATCAGGCGGTAACGGCGCGCCAGAAAGTCCTGCCACAGTTTTCTTTCTCGCGCGTAGCCGCTTGGCGATGAAATGGCCAGCCATCGTTGCCAATCATCGAGTGGCGCTCCCTGCGGCGGCTGATCTCCGGGCAGAGGTATCTCTGAAAATGCGGCTCTAGGTGGCGCGCCTTTGGATTTGTAAGCTTCGTTGTATGCCTCGATACCAGCGTGGCGACTAGTGAGGAATGATTGCCACCGCCGCCGTTCGCTTGCGATCGCCGCCGTGCCGTCCGCACGTCTCGAAGAGTCAACTCCAGTTGCGACAGCCGGCGACTTCGCTCTCTCTTTGCAGGGTGGTTTCCCGTGCAGACTCTCAAAATCCGCCGCACTTGTAATCGCAGAACTTGTGCGTGTAAGTGTGACGCCCGGCGTGGTGCTCGCAGCAGCGAGCCACCGAGTGCTGCTGAGTCCCGAGGGGACGCCGTCGTAGTCAGTGGGATCGCCAAAGACGACGCCGGCCGCGTGGCGCGTCCGATATTCCTCAACGACTCTTATCCCGCTCGGCCGAGAGACAGGAAGGCTCAGCCCATCGTTGAAGAGCGCCTCGTCAACGCACGAGTCGAGCGCCAGGCGCAGGGTAATCTCCAGGCCGCGCATCGTTCCGCGGCGATTGAAGAACTCTATCGCGTGCTTGATCAAGAGACGCCGCCTCTCATCATCCCAGGCCGGATCGAATACCACACCGAACCAGCTCGCCAGCCAATCGAGCGCCTCGGACGGAGCCGCGCGCGTGTCGAACAGCATCTGCACCGCTGCTATACGGTCTTCGATGGCGGTGTAGGTGCCTTCGACATTTGCCAGGAAGCGATCGACGAAGGACGCGGATTCGGCGTCTTCCCGATAGACCGCCGGCAGGTAATGATTGAGATAAGAGAAACGCGGGTAGTAAACGCGCAAGGCGCGCAGTCGCGGCGTGCTGCGCTCGTTGCCTGACAAACGAATTTGTAGTTGCAGGAAGCGGCCGCAAGCGTTCTGAAAAAGAAGTTCCCATGTGCCCAGACCTTTGATGTCTGTTGACGTTGGCGACACGAAGGGCAACTCTGAGCCGTTGCCGCGCAAGTAAGGACGCGGCTCTGGTTGCCACTCGGCCAGCGCGAGTTCGCGCTGATCGTTGGCCGCGCGACTCCAGATCTGAACGTCTGCGTCAGGCGGAATGCAGGCATCAAGCATCAGGCGATGCCAGACGCAATCGGGTTCGCGCCCGTCAAACGCACTCCGGGGCTGCTTCTCGTCGATTGAGATTTGAGCATCTTCGTCAGCGAGGGGCGTAAACATCGTCGCCTCGTCGACGTATCGTGGGCGCGGTTGACGCACTAGCGGAATCCAGCTGCTCTCGAAATCGTAATGAACGCCCGTGTCCGTAGCGACCAGGGCCCTCCCGCCAAAAAGCCGCATTGGCAAATAATCCGGAATCGGACTGAGAACGATCCCTTTGCCAACTAGTTTCAGCAAGAATGCGTAGGACTGGTTACCATTTTTTTCGACCACGTAAAGATGACCGAGATACTCTTCAGGCGACGCGACCCCGTCGCCTGCGACGAATGCGAAGTCATAGCCAACCAGGCTGAAAGTCTCGTCCGTACCTTCTACGCGTTGAAGCATGGCTTCGGTAGAGGCTGGAGCTCCTAACTCTTCGCCGAAACGATATCGATGAATTAGCGAAAACTTTTCGGTTGGAGGTGCGGGTTCGTCGGGGTTGCCTTCCAGGATTAGGACGGTGCCGTCTGGTAAGGCCTCGACGGATATGGCCTCACTGGTGTGAAGTGAATAAGCACTGTCGTCAGTAATGACAACAGGGACGCACGCTTTGCGCGCAGTTTGGCGGACCCGACCGCCTTCTTGAGATTGAAAATCGTCGCCTGCTTCTGACTCATTATCGGTGACGACAGATTCTGGGCCCACGACGTTGAAGTGACGATCCAATACCCAATAGCGCTGGTTCTCGCGGTCAAGCACGAAGACGCCTCCGCCCCGAGCGGCTGCCATATCGAATGGAACAAACTTTATCGGTATCGGCCAGAGCAACTGACGAGGCCCGGCGCCGCCATGAAGATCGAAAATTAATAAGCCGGGAGGCTCTATGACGCCGGCGACAAGATAGTGATCTTCAGTGACTGCGAGTCCGCCCAATTCAAGCGCGTCTCGAACCGGTGCAATCTGCTGCGGATGAAAATCGCCGGTCGCATCCTCTGAAGACTTACACTCGACTTGATCGCTCGAAGCCCAAAAGTGCGTCGTGGCCTGCGTCCCGGAAGAGTTGATTAGAATCTCGCGACGGCTCTCGTCGATCCAGTACCAATTGCCGTAACCGTCTCGGGCCGCGCCCCGCCGGTTCGCCAGCGACGGCCGCTGGTTGCTGGGCCTCGCAATAAACTGAAACAAGCGTTGCTTCAAAGTAACTTCCGCATGCGTCTCGTCCCAATCGATGCCCGAGTTGTTTACAACCACGCCGCCGGTTGAGACGTCCCAGCTTTGCCACAGCGGCAGCAAACGCGAATCAAGACAGTTGGCCCAGTCTTCACGGCCAAGCAAGAGATGAAAGTGTGTGCCGTTGGCGTCCATCTTCTTTGGTCTCTAACATTCGTCCGGGATCACCGGGACGGGCAAAATTGGTTGCGTAGTCGTCGTCGGGGTTTGACCACCGCCAGGTTCCATTTCTTCGGTGCCTCGAAGTTGATTGACGCTCAAGGCTTCGCCGATAGCTACGCTGAGAGCCTGGATCCGCGGCAATTGCAGCCCGCTCAAAACGACGGGCAGATCGCTGCAAGTCGGCGCGTCCGGCGACTGCCCGCTACGGGAAAGAGCCATGCTCGCATCGGCGACATAGATCTTGTTGATCTTCAGCACGCCGGGAACACGACTGGCTACGGCCAGCAGCTCGAGTGGCGAAACTGCCTTGCCCAGCGGCCAACCTTTTTGCATGCCCGCTTGCTGGGCTGCGGAAAGGACGGTCGATCGATTTCCGTTACTGCTCGCGGGCGGCAGGGGCGAGAGAAAACGTGTCAGTTCTGTCTTAACGGCGTTTCGCACTTCAGCAATGCTCGCGCCCGGAACGACGTCGATACCTATTGAGATCCAGATTGGCAGGTAGTCCGGACCGCGCAGGAAAACCTCAGTGGTAACCAGTCGTCGTGAATCGAGATAAGCGCAGACTGCGTCCATAAAATTGCGATCGGGTTCAGGCGTGGCCGGGTGGGCCGGGTCGTATTTTGGAATCACCAACAGGGTGACGGCCCCGGGCGCGTCGCCCGCCACATTTGGAGCCAGTTCTGGATTGAACGCCGGCAGTACTTCCACTCGACCTACATCCACACCGGGTGTGCGCAAGGTGATCGTTTCGAAATCGGCGACACTGACCAGACGATCGCGGTGTTGCAGATAGCGCGAAATTTGTTTCTCACCGTCGCGCACGGATTCTGCTTCAGAGCCGCCCCAGGTCGGCACCGGATTGCTGACTTTGAATCCGGCAGGCAGCGCTGGACTGCTGTTGATTGATCCCGCGCCGACATTGCCGTCCCGCCCGACACCGTAGTCGTAATCCGCACGGATCGTCGCCCCGAAAGGTGGGCGGCGCCCTCGCAACCCGTCGCCAAAGCGAATCTCACCCGACTCCAGGTTGATCATGAAGACGTCGACGAGCGAGTTCTTCGAGACCGGCCCTCCCGGCGGCAGGGATTCATCGCGCACCGGCACTTCCGGGCCGGCGCTCAAAATATCGTCGATTGGCTGCCAGGGTTTTTTCGGATCGTTTACGGTGAGCCTGACAGAGCCGGCAATGATCGGGGTCTTCGAAAGTCTCACCTGTTGATCCGGCTCACCAGTCCCAGACGGCAAGAGTTCATTTGAGATGTGTGCGCGCTGCGTGACCGGGACGGCATTGATGCCAACCCAAAGTAGCCGCGGACTGGCGGCGCCCGTGGAGGTAATGCGCAGCCAGGTAATAACGCGATCGCTGAGATTCGTGTCCTCGAGGGCCGGCGGAAACTTATCGGCGCCCGATTCAAGTGGATCGAGGTTCTTCCACAAGTCCAACTCAATTGGGTCTTCAGGTTTCGCCGGTACCGGCAGCGTTAACTGCACCACTCCGGGCTCGCTCAACACATCGGTGTCCGCGACTGAATCGATGGGCAGGTACTGGGCTACACGCTGGTTTCCGGCCGCGGGCAGCATTCCCTTCGGCGGTATCTTGGGAATCTGATAATGCAGCAACTGGGGATCAGCTTGAGCACCCCTGCCGCCGGGCGTGAGTCGCCGGTCGTCGCTATCCAGATACGGAACAACGCCCAGGCTGATCGTTTTTCCGGCAATCTCGCGGCGAGCTTCGACGACACTCGCGGCATAAGGCTTGTCAGTTTCGCGGACCATTAAAGCGATCCACAAAGCGCCGTCGACCGTGTCAGCTCCAAGGTCAAGTGGGTTGATATTGCCTGTTTGCAATGGCAGCGTCTCGTACAAAACGAAGAGCGGCTGCGTAGCGTCGGCCGGATTTTTGAAAGAGGCATATAACTGTTCGTAATATGCCTTCTGCTGCTCTGAAGGTTGTTTGAGCGGGTGCTTGTAATAGACCTTGCCCTCAATCGGCAAAACGTCGAGGCCCTGCGCCGACTGAAACGGTACTTGCCCGGCGCGCAGTTCGACGCCACCATTGAGAGTGATCGTATTGAGCGGACCGCGCTCGTTTGTGAACGTGACCAGACCGCGCGCGGATGAAGCAGGACGTAAAGGAATCCCAAGCAGCGAAAGAAACTTGAGGCGATTGCGTTCCGGAATCTGGTTGCTGCGATACAGCAGGCTCTCGGCCATGAAAGCGAAGACTTCCAGGAGCGTGACTCCCGGATCGCTCTTGTTGAAATTGGTCCATTCACGATTGTGAACCGGGATTCGCGCCAGCGCCTCGTTGAGCAACTCCTGATAGCGGCGGTCGTCGATGGATGGAATTTGCAAAGGCATCTTAGGCTCGGTCTCCTCCCTTAACCCGCAAGCGTGACCGTCAAAGCAACGCGCGCGCGCAACTGCGTCGCGACTAGTTTGTAAGTGATGGTGGCAATCACCGCTTGCGCATCCGTCGGATCTGGATCGACTTCTATGGACTGGACGTTTATGCGCGGTTCCCAGCGAGCCAGCGCTTTGCTGATACGATCCTTGATGAGCTGCCGCGTGGTGACAGTGTTGGGCTCAAAGAGAAAGAGACCAAGGCTGCCGCCAAACTCCGGCAGGCGCAGACGCTCGCGCTGCTCGGTCATGAGGATCACTCTGATGGCTTCGCGCACGTTCACTTCACCTGCTGACCACGCGACCCGACCGTCGCTGCCCACGCGTGGTGGAAAACTTATTCCGCGTCCGAATATTTGTCCGCTATCGATCATTTCTTGGCTTTAAGTCCCGGTACCGGGAAGCAAATAAAGAAATAGGGCATCCAACGAAATACTATGTCGAGTAAGCTAACGATGATCATTAGGAGCAGGAGCGCACAAATCGTGATGATCGGAATCGAGATGGAACAGATCATTCCGATCTCCAAACCGTCGCCTCCTTTGCACGCTCCGGCGTCAGGCGCCGCCGCCGAAAGACTCTTATGAAAGGGCCAGGGCAATACAGAAAGCACGAGATCGCCAAAGGTCATCGCGCGCAGTCGCTGCATCTGACCGCACAGCACGTCTGAGATCGCGAAGGCGGTGTTCTTATCAAACTTGCGCAGGCCGGCTGGCGAAGTATCGAGCGGCAAAGCGATCCGTATTGGTCGCGCGGGCGCATCCGGATCGAAGTAGCCGGCCATTTGAAAAGGCGTCGTCGGTTTGCTAACTTCCGGCGGCTCCAACGGGCCACAGAGAGGTCGCTCGTAAACGAAGCGGATGACGAACAGCCCCTGGCCCGTCTGCAAAAGTTTCTGGGATGCGAGGGGCGGCTCAGGCACGGCGGTCGGTGATGCTATGGGCATCGCCCTGACGACAAACGCCGTCAATCGATCGATCGCGGCATAGGCTGATTGCCTCTGCAATTCAACCGAGTCGGTGGTTTCAGGGTCGGCGATGATGCCTTCTGCGTCTACCTGGTCGGCGGCGCTGAGTTGCGGCTCGCCGTTCGGAACTTGTGGGGTAGCGGGCACAACCGGATCAGCGAGCGGAAAGAGAAACGGCGGCCACGCGGCGGCTAACCCGGCATCGTCCCTGACATAAGGCGTCTTCACGTTGTCCAACTTTTCTTCCCAGTCATCCGCCGGGTTCTTGATCGCTTTGAGCGCCTCACGCAGATTTGGTTTGATACTCGCCTCGGTGTAGACGCTCGGATCGGCGGGGACTGACTTGAGTGCGTTGATAAGCGCGGGGCCGGCTACAGTATTCTTGAGTGCGTCGAACAGTTTCTGCTGCGCGCCGGCAGTGAGATTGGTCTCCGGCACTTGGCCCAGGACTACTTTCCAGACCTCCGATACGTGCTCGCTCAGGAACTTCGCCAGATCGAGCAGGACATACCAGGATGAGACTTGCAATTGCTCGCGCGCCTCTTTGACTTGAGTTCTTCCTTCCGGGACAGTTGGAGCGGCCTCCTCGGTAATCGCTTTTTGATTTGCAATCGCGCGGTCGACAATTCGCTTCCAGGGTTCGCTCACCAGCGTGCGGAATAGAATTTTGCGCGCGGTTTTTGGCAGCACATTGGTTGAGCTTTGCGAACCGCTGTTTCCGTTCGGCGCCGATGACAGCGGTGCACCCATGTATGCTTCGCGCTTGCTGACGGGAATAAGACCGGAGAACAATCGGCGCCGTCGCTCATCGGCATCCGTAAAGTTCGTGGGAGACAGCGGCAGCTGTTCTTCATCCTTGACGAGTTGCTCGGCCTTGGCTCCAACCTTCTGCCATCCTTTGTTCCCGGGCGTGGTAACCAGAGCGTATTCGTCATAGACCGTCCCCGGATCTGACGGATTCAACGCGCCCGGCGCTGAAGACGCCGTGGCCCCTGTTGGTTGCGGGTCAGCAGGGCGAAGGCGGCGGACGACGAAGGTGACGCGCTCCTGACGATTGCCGGCGACTGCGTGATCGGGCAGCCCAGCCTGGCGACAAACAAGGCAACCGGCAACCAAATAGAAACGTTGGTGTGACGGTTGATAGAGCTTAAGAGCGGGCGGCGGAATTTCCACGCCTGCCTGGCCCGTGCCTGGCTGGCCCTTCAAAGAAGTTTCGAGCGGCCCAGCAGAGAGGCGCATTAGCTCCTGCCTGGTCCGCGTGGGAAAAAAACGTGAGCGACCATTCTTGAGCAGGAATGATGGCACAGTTTCAACGGGAGCTACCGGCGCCAGCGGCCCGCGCCAGGTTTCCGGCAGGGCCAGAAAATCACCGAGACGCGCCGGATCGTTGCTTATCATGTTCATGAAATCGTCCATGAACGAGTCCGTCGCGAAGCGCAGAATCGCCGGCTGCAGCATCGCCTCGCGCACAACCGCCTCGCCTGAGCCGCTGATCCCGGCCCAGAGCGGAGATGGGGCAGTCCATTGCACGATCTCTTTCATCTTCACTTCACCAGATGTTTCCTGCGCCCGGCGTGTACGAGGCGCTGACTACGCTGTTGCTGATCAGCGTGTCACACTGCACGACGCCGCTGAACTTGGACATCGCAGCATCAACCGTGACCATGCTGGCTGAAACTGCGACGAGCGTGGCATTGACGGTTACTTTGGCAGATGCCGTGATCGTAATGCCGCTCGTCTCAAGCTTGATTGAATTGCCGTTGCTATCAACAATCTCAACCGCTCCGGGCCCATCCTTCAAAGTAATTTTCTGTCCGCCCGGGGTCTCGGCGATAAATTTTTCCTGCCCGTCCGTGTCGTCCAACGTGAGCTTCACGCCATTGCGCGAGCGCAACACCTTGCGATAATTGTTGCCCGCGCCATCCATCGAGTCAGGAGGCGAGTCATTGCCATTCCACAATCCGCCGATGACGTAAGGGCGACGTGGATCGCCGCCTTCAAAAACGACCAGAACCTCATCGTTGACGTCCGGGATAAACCAGCTCCCGCGATTGTTGCCGCCCATGAAAGTCGCCAGCCGGGCCCATGCTTCATACCGGCCGCTGCCCGTATCCGGAGACCAGGGCAGCGTCACCTTCACTCTTCCCTGGTTATCAGGGTCCTTGATATCGCTCACCAAAGCCGGAAAGACACCGTACCAATGACCGCCGAGCCCCGCCGGCACGCGCACGTCTAAAATCATTTCTAATGAATTCTTCTCGAACACCTGATCTCTCAACTTTCAAATCGCGTGTCTTGTCAGTCGATCCGCAAACGTGCGGCGCGGTGCCTTGACCTTCGTTTACTCATCGGAACACCGCCTGCACCCCGACGCGCCCGTTACTGCGCTCGCCCGATCCCTGGTCGTTCACCCGTAAATTCCGTGCGCAGGCCACGACGCCTGTCGAACATATGTCTCACCTCGGTGACATAGTATTTGCCGTTGAACATTGCCCCGATGCCGGCCAAATCAACGTAGCTGCCGACGCGCAGCTCGAGGGTTGTTTCAGCTACGCCGTGGCCGACGACAAAGCGGCGCGCGCTCATCTTGAAGTACGCATCGGCCGTGCTTTGTGCTTCCTGACTGGTCAGCGGAATGGTATGGACCAGCGACTCCTTGCGCGCGCCCAGCGCACTCTGGAGAATGCTTATGCCGCTGGTATCACCATTCAGTTCGCCGCTAATTATTGAATCGTCACTTTCATGCTGGAGGGCACTCTTGCTCGACACGTCCCAGCCGTTGACCGAAACGCTGGTGCGCTGCATTGCCAGATCGGCGATGACGGAAAACTCGTGCAGCCTGCCTCCATAGGTCATCTGCAAGGTTCCGTTGTTGCGATCCGTGTGCGTCTTGGCGTTGAGCGTGCTGCCGTCCATCCACAACTCCGCGTCAATGGTGCGCGCGCGTTCACGCAGGAAGGCGAGATCGCTCTGGTTGATTTGGGCCAGCACTTTGTAGGTAGGTCCGTTGACGTTTACGCTCGGCGTCAACCCGTGGTCGCTGGCAATTTGATTGATGACATCTGAGTCGCTCGCGTCGGCGAACGTGCGCGTGCGCCGCGCCATGCGTAAGTCCTGAAAGCGATCTTCCGCCAGCACGTTGACTTGCGACGTTCCCGTCGCGCCAAACTGTGCTTCGACCGCCATGATGCGTCCATCGAAGAACGTGTCACTGCCGAGCTTGATCTTGAAGGCTTTGCCAAAGTCCAAAATCTGGCGATCGAAATAAAGAAAATCGAAGCTGTCGTTTTTTTGGCTCATGTTGTCGAAGAGCACTTCGGAACGGTAGAGCCCATTGGTGTGCTCCACGATCATCATGCTCACCAGACTGTCGACCAGCGAAGGATTATCCTGCCCATCAATGTTGATGATTGGCTGAGTGGATCGGAACCCGGTGTTGGTGTCGTTTCCCATAAGAGTTAGTGCGCCCAGACCCGCTCGTAACGCTCGCACTGTCGCTCGACGACGAGCTGTATGTCGTGCACCGTCGGCGATGACGCGGCATCTGTCCCGGCGGACGCGCCCGTTGCGTGGTTGCTTTCTTCCTCGTTGGCCACTACTTCAAAATCATCAATGACAACCGACATGTCAGTTACTCTCCCAGAATGCAAACGCTAATCAAGACGTCGAAACGCTCGCATTCATGTTGATAAGTTGCCCCGGTTGCAACTGGCGTGGATTCTCGATGCCGTTCGCGGTGGCTATCGACTGCCAGTCCGCGTTACCTCCAAAGCTTGCCGAAGCCATCGCTTGGAGCGAGACTCCGGCTTCGGCTTGCACGAGTGGCTGCGTACCCGCACCGAGCGAGGCACTCACTCCAATGCCGATGCCAGCCGATAGGTTGAGTCCGGCAGATAGTCCTCCCGCGGCCCCGCCCGCAGGACGGCGAACGATTTCACCCTCCGAGATTCCAATGTTCACGCTGGCGCGCAATGCCACGCCGTCTGTCGAGAATAACTCCAGGTTCTCATCGAGGGAGTCCATCACACCTGTAAAAATCAAAGTGCCCCAACGGAATTGGACCAGTGGCGGAGCCGCGGCCGGTCCGTTTGGAACGTCGGGCTTTTTCGCGGTAATGAAAAAAGCGACTTTTTCAGTCAGCTCGCGCACATCCGAGACTCCCTCATCCGCCAGGGACATCACCGACGTAACATCGAACCAGAGTTGCACGCTGAGCCGTTTTGAGCCCGGACCGGTGCGCTGATGGGGAGTTGATCCCGGCGCGTCGGGTTGATCGCTAGACTGATTCGGAACCTTAGTTTGGTTCGTGGGCGGATGGACTTGTCCGTTGTGGGTGATCCTGAGTGTCTCGGGATTAAACTGCACCGTTATTTGCGGTGTTGCCCCGATTTTCTCGCCCTGATCATCGGCCGCCCAGAGTTCAGCTTTGGCCCGTCCTGCCATCCAATCCTCCTACAAGGAAAAAACTTTTTCTCTAAGTAATACTGAACTTTGATCCTGAAGATCCGCCGCCACCGATTCCTATTGAGGCTCCCGCCCCGATCGAAACGCCTGCGTCAAGCGAAGCGCCGGCCTCGATGGAGGCGCCCGCGCTAAAAGATGCTTCGGCGCCGATGGAAGCTTCTGCGCCAATGCTGGCGCCCGCGCTGATGCCGAGAGAGAGACCTCCGGAAGGACGCTTCAATCTCATCGACTCATATGCGAGCTGTAACTCTTCGATGGCGATCATTCCGTCCTTGGCGTTTAAGGATGGAGCTTTGACTTTGACAGGCAGACATCGTTTGAGAATGAAGCGCGCGCGTTCAGTGCGCCCGTCAGCGGCGAAGATCACGACCTCGGCATCCGCGCGCAGCCTCGCGTTGTTCAGGGTGGCATTGAACCAGTCCCAGAGATCGAACGTTGCGGTCATGCCGCGCTTCAAGCTGAGTTGCCCGTAAGCGACCGGTCCAGCCAATCTGTACTGCGTGCTGCTGTTGCCTCCTTCGCGAATTGTTTTGACTTCCATGGTCATGTCGAGGCCATCGCATTCCGAGAACGCTGCGCTGCATATCTTGCTCGCGACGCCGGGCACATTGATCTCGACCGCGAAGTTGAAAGCGGTGAACGGATATTTGGTGGTCTCGTTGGCTGAATTCGACATGTTTATCTCAGCTCCGTTACCAAAGAGCGATCGTTGGTCTGGATCATGCGAATCGTAATGAACGTGAGCGGCAAAGAAGGGGCCACGCGCAACTCCACAATAAAGCGTCCCTGATCGACACTGGTCGGAGTGTTGAGAGAGTCGTCGGTAACCACTTGATAAGAAGTGGCAGCAGTGCGGCCGGCAAAAGCTCCGCGAATAAACATTCCATCGAGGGCCGCCTCGAAACCTCTCTGAACCAAACGGCGGAACGAATCATCGTTAGGTTCAAAAACATAATTCTCGCCGAGACGCAGCGCCAGGCGGCGCAAGAGAATCAAGAGGCGGCGCACATTGATGGGACGTAAGTCGATATCACGGCTCAGGGTGTCAGCGGCCAGAGTGAGAAAACCCCTGGGCTCGTGTCGAATAATATTTACCTGAGCGTCCTGGAGTTCGAGTCTGCGACCGGCAGCCAGCGGCGGGGTCAGGGCGACGACTCCGCGTAACAACTCGTTGGCCGGCGCGCTCCATGAGCCGCGGGTGATAGCGCGTTGAGCCATCACGCCGCAGGCCGCTCCATCCGGTGGCATCCGTTGCCAGGGATCGAGGGGATCGTCGCGCCGCGTGATCAGCCACGGATGATAAAGCGCGCCGTAACTGGTCGCGTGCTCTTCGCTGGGCGCGAGGGGCAAAACCAGCGAAGCCACTGCCGGCGCGGGCAAACTGAAAAAAGGTGCAGTTGCAGGTCTGAGGATTTCCGCATAGGTGATGGCGTCGTCCTCACGATAGTGCTCAGGCAACGCGAGCACCGCGAAGAGGTCCGCTCGTGCCGCGCATAAACGGAGCAGCGCGCGATGCACGTCGAGCAACGCGGCCGCCTTATAGTCGTCCTTTTTTTTAAGCTGCCACTGCTCCGTGCTACTCGTTCGCACGGCGATCCCGATAGACCATTCGCTGGTCCCACCAGCGGTCTCGGCGCGCACGCGATAGTAGAAATCGCCGGCGCTGCGGCCGTAAATCACCAGCCGCGTCCGCGGCCCGGAGTAGATAACTGTGGCTCCGCTCCAGTCCGGGAGGCTGGATTCTTCAACCACATAGCGAGTCGCGTCCTGAACCGTCGACCAGACGAGCGCGATCGTGCCGCTCGCAGTTTCGTCTTCTGTTTCCAGATTGGGCGCAGCGATAATGCGCAAGTCGCAGTCAAGAAAGTTTCCCCAGCGAGGTTCGGCCTCCAGCGGCAACGGATTCGGCGATGGATTACAGTCGAGATAGCGCCACCACTTCGGATGGACTAAAAGGGTGGAAGTCTCGACGGGTATTTCTGGATGATCTGTGGCCGTCCAACCTCGGTGGACGGCGTCCGGTACGGCGATGATGGTTGCTTCTTCAATCTCCAGGGCAGCATGAATACCCCTGAGAGCCTCGGGTGTCGGACTTTGATAACGAAAGTAGTCGGCCTGTGACAAGAGGTTCTCGAGGTTGGTTCCGATCATCTTTTCATCAAGAAAGAGGCCTGAATCAAAGTTGGCGAGTCCATCTCGCTCCAGGTCCGACTGCGTTTGCTTGATGGGGCCAAGAAACGAGTCGGCGATGAGGATGAAAGGCATCGCCAGAGGCAGGTAAAACTCTCGCGCCGGCTTCTGATCGCTGGTCCCGGTGTTTGGTTGGGAAGCGCTGCGATGATTTTCAACGATGGGAAAAAGTTCACGGTCAGCCCCGAGGTTTGGGTTCGCGACAAAACTGAGCGTGTTCATTCCCAGGTAACGCTGCTTGTCGGTGGGCCACGCTCCCCAGTAGCGCGGATGTGTCTCATCAAAACCGAGATCGCCCAGGCGCAGGGGTTTGTTATTCGACCCGCGCACGAGCAGATCAAAGTTGAGTCGCTCCGCCTCGACCGGCGTTTCCGGCGACAGCAACGGCGGGTCCCTTAAGGGCCAGAAGCCACTGCCTCCAATTTGAACCCGCGCCGCGTGAGACGATCCGGACGCATCGCTGATCGAGTTTATTTCCGACACCGTCAACCACAATTGTCTCGGTCCAAAATCCACGCGCATCACACTGCCGGGAGGAGGAGCGTCGGCGAACGCGAGCGCGCAGTTGAGTTTGATCTTGCGTCCTGCAACAGACGGTTGTTCAGCTAACTCAATCGCTTGACCTTCGCCCTTGTGATTGAAGACCAATGCTTGGGTAGCGGGGGGCAAATCATCGGGCCATTGCGTGCCGTACCACACCGGCTTCGTACACTTGACGCGAACGGTGCGACGGCGCGCCCTGCGGCGCTCTCTAGAGGAGATCACGTCTGAAGGAGGCGACAGCAACTGACGTTCAGTTGCCTCGAGTGCCTGGACTGATTCGACAACGCCGAATAGACCATAGCCGGCATCGCGCAGATTGAAACGCAGGAGATCGCCCGGTTGCACATCGCTGGGTGAATTCGGACTCAAGTCAAACTCGTAGTTTTCAAAGGACACCTCGTTGACTTCCATGGGGTGGGACTGCAAGCACGTGCCGACGCGCAGGGCATCAGACCAACTGCCCTCAGACCGGGCCCGCCCAAAAGCCGGGAAAAGATCACCATTGGCACTCCGTTCCAGGAGCGCGGGAACCGGAAAGTAGTTGTACGTCGCTTCGCGCGCCACGCGTATGATCCAGCAACGCCTCCCCCCCTGGCGAAAGAAGTCTCTCACTGCCGGACCAAGATAAGCGCGCACGGCCGCACCGCGCTCAGCGTCCCAGGCGAGCGGTGCGTCCTCGCCAAAAATAGCGGCAAACTGCGCGCTGTCTTCCACCACGACTGGTTGGTCGATAGGGCCGGACGCCGCAAATCCGACGAAGACGGCTACGTCCATTCGTGGTAAGGAGTCGGCAGGCGGCGGAGATTGCGCCTCGAACCGCAATCCGGGCAAACGCCTTCTGGTTGTGGCTAATCCTGCTGACATTCTTAGAGGTTCTCCACCCCCTCAACTCACTCCATCTCCAGACGCTCATAAGCGAGCGTCATCTCTTCCATGGCCACGTCAGTGCCTTTAGCATTTAAAGGGCCGCTGGTGTGCTTGGTGATGCGGGCCCGCAAAAGCTTCCAGGTCGCGACGACGGCGCTATGGTCCTCGTTCTGCAACTGAACTACCACCGTGCGATAGGCGCTTTGATCCCCATTGCGAATCTGATTCAGCCACGAGTAGAGATTGAGCGAGCCGATCACCCCGCGCTTGAGCGTGACATCGGTGACTTTGTTCATGCCCGTCACTTTGCGCACTGAATTCTCTTTCTCATTGCCATTGCGATACTCCGAGACGGTAACCTCCATTCCCAGACCGCTGACCTCCTGAAAGCCGGCCTCGGGACCATCAGTGTTGCCGGTGCCGAGGTCGACCAGAAAATTGAATTGCACATACGGAGTTGCACGTAATACAGCCATGGAGTCCTCCTTTTAGCTTTGTGAATCGCAGCATCGCGCGTGGAAAAAATTGCGGTTTACGATCCAGGATTCACGAGTAGCGATTACGATTTGCGATCCGCGGTCCATTGACCGATGCGGAAGATGACGAACTCGGCTGGTCGCAAAGGTGCGAGGCCGATCTGACAGACTAGGCGCCCGTTGTCCAGATCGTTCTGGGTCATCGTCGAGCGATCACAGCGGACGAAGTAGGCCTTTTCCGGCTTGTCGCCGAGCAAGGCGCCCGAAACCCATTCATTGAAAAGAAAATCTTCAATGGTGCGCCGGATGTTGGCCCAAAGCGCCTCGCCGTTGGGCTCAAACACAGCCCATTGCGTGCCCTTGTCTATTGAATGTTCGAGATAAGCAAAATAGCGCCGCAGGTTGACGTACTTCCATTCAGGATCCGAACTTACCGTGCGCGCGCCCCACAGCCTGAAGCCGCGCCCCACAAAATAACGGAAACAGTTGATGCCTTCTGGATTGAGCACGTCCTGCTGACTCTTGTTCAGCAGTTGCTCGAAGCCAATGGCCAGGTTGACTGTTTCGTTAGCCGGAGCCTTATAGACCGCGCGGTTGATGTCGTTGCGCGCATAGATGCCGGCCACGAAACCGCTGGGCGGGAGATTGATCTCCCGCTGCGTGACGGGATCCAGAATGGTTATCCAGGGGTAATACAGCGCCGCATACTTCGAATCGAGCCGCGCTCGTTGCGAACGCACGTCGGCGATGGCCAAGCCGTCGCCTGCATCAAGGACGGCGATGCGATAGCGCATTTGCTCGGCGTGCGCTATGAGCAGACCCATAATCGTTTGGGCATCCGAGCGATAGCCATTCTGATAACCGTAAGTCGAGCCGGGCGCTGCCACGATAGAAATATCGTCGATCCCTTCGAGAGACTTGAGCCCTGTCTTTTTCGTGCTCCCGGGGCTGGCATCGCCTTCATACTCCGCTGCCGTGGGGCGAGCGCCGTCGTTTCCTCCCGTGAGCTCGACCACGATGGAGCGCTGATTATCCGACGATTTCATGTCGTTCAAATGGGTGATTAGATCCAACCTAGCGTCGTGCGTGATCAACGCCTCCAGGACTTGAAGCCCGTCGGTGATCACAGTTTCTCCGTTCGCCTTCTTTCCTAGTGTGATCACAATCGGGAGACGGAGCGCCTGGCTTAGACTGCCGGGATCCTGCGAGAACCTGGCGAAGAGCGAATCGGGCGCGCCGGACCGCTCGTGCTTCGGGTCGAGCGGCAGTTCGTCCCAAACCTGCGTATTGCCGTCGGCGCCCGTGACTGCGAGACTCAGCGTTATTACGCGCAGGGTGTCACCATCACGCTCTGGATTAAGATCTTTCAGGTGAACGGTGGGAGTGAAACCGCTTGAAACTGGACTGAGCGGAGGACTACCCGATTCGGCCGAGTTGAACTCCCAGGTCCATTCATTATTCGGCCGGTCGAATACGCGCGCGGCGATATAGTAATCGCCGGGTCCTTCAGCGGGTGGGCTGGTCGGGGGCGAAGGTGGACTGGCGAGATTGCTGATCCAAACTATGTCGCGATCGAGAAGAGATCCGACCTTGGGCCGCGTGATCACCTTGCCACTCGAGTCTGTTTGGACTTTTCCTAAAGGATCCAACAACGGCTCGCTGCTCAAAATGTTCTGACTCAAGCGCAGCGTGAAGCGCACTCTCATGCCGCCCGCGGCGCCCGGAAAGCGCGCGCGAATACAGAACCCGTTTGGGCAGTTTGCGATCTTACCCTGGGCGTATCCATCATACTTCGCCGCAGTGCGGGGCTTGAAAACGCGCGAAATGTAAAGGCGCTTACCGCCTTCCTGGAAGAAGGCACGCGCCGCATGCCAGAGATAATTGTCCATGGCGTTTTTCGGGCCAAAATCCAGTTTCTGGCGATCTCCGTAAACGCGCTCGAACTCGCCCAGACTCGTGATGACGTCAGGCTCCAAATCAATCGGACCATAACGGGCTGGACCAATGAACCCAGTGGTAGTCGTGCTAACGCCCTCAATGGACTTAGCGCGATAGGAAACCTCTTCGACGTAAACTCCCGGAGCTAGATATTCAGGCATGACTCCTCCTTACGTGGCGGTTAGGCCGGACTGATGAACAAGATTGAGAGTGCTTTTGGTTCAAGCGGAGAACTTACCGGTGGGCTGAGTGCAGGCACGAAAAATTCTGACCCATACCTCAACGAGACTTCCGTCAACGGTTCTGTCCGCGCTTCATCCAGAAAAAGGTTGACCGGTGATTGATCCAAAATGCCGCGCAAATTTGGAATGCTCGGATCGCTTCTGCTCGACGTTCTTAATGGCGCGGGCGGCGAGGCCGGCGGCGACGAGAGAGCAGTTGGTTCATAATACGCTTGCAGCTGTATCGTCCATTCCTGCTGGAGAAAGGGTATGCCTGCCGTGAATGCTCTGGCCGGCGGGCTGCCCAGTGAACTGATTGAGTCGCGCGGCGGCGGATAAGCGAAGATCAGTGCCAGGCGTCCCTTTTCGTCGGCGATCCCCCGTCCCAGCAATCGTCCCTGTGAGCGCGCCTCCAGCACGGCCCACGCCGCGGGCATCGTGATGCGAACGTTATTTATCTCGTGGCTCGGAGATTCATATAGCTCGGCGCGCAGCACAGCCATCCCTGCCGGGGCCGGGCGGAGAGTGGACGAAAAGAGCGGTACGCTCGAGCTGTTGTCCGGGAGATCGAGCGGTCCGCGCGGGGTCATTGGTCCACGCCATTTGAAGAAACCTTTGCATGGAAGATCGGCTTCAAACTTCAGTGGCAGGAACCGGCGCCTTTCGTCTCTCACTTCAACAGTGAATGGTTGCCTTGCCGGCAACAGGTCTGTAAACGGCAGGTTGCCTAAGTTCATCTCAAAACCGTGCAGACCCGATGCATGATGCAGAACGAAGGTGCCAGAGCGATTGGGTGTGGCCTCGGTTGACTGCAAGCGATCGTTATCAGGATAAGCCGTTACCCTCAAGCCGTCGCTCACATAGCCACCGGTGGCCACATCCCAGAACCTCACGCCTAACGGCGCAATCAATGTTTTCCGCTCCAGCAGTCGCAAAGGCTCGATCATTGGGTTGATCCCTTCTCGACATCGAAGATTCGGGTTTGCGCCGGCGGATATTCGGCCATCTCCACGCCGGACTCGATGAGCAACATGCGCGCAACGTAAGTGACTGAGAGGTGCTGGTTCGTTTTGTTGGCCTTGAATCCGTCCCACAACGTGTTCATATCTTGCAAAGAAACTGGCTCACAGATCAGCTCAACCGTCTCGTCCGGTCGGAATGTGTCTAACTCCTGGACGTGATGATTCAACAGGTTCGAAGGTAGAATCGGCATATTCTCTATTTCCCGCATGGCCCAAGCCAACAAACGTTGCTGAACTTCGGCGGTCTGCCCCCAAGCCGTCATCATGTAATAAAGATCCAGGGCGAGTGGCGGCCGATAACGTTTTCCGTCAGGGCCAATCACCGGCGGAAGATTTCGTCGCGAGGTATTGATCATCACGCGATACAGATATAAAGAGATACCAATATCCATGGGCGAATCGAAGTTGTTGGGGCGGTAGACCTCGAACTGGGCATTGGGAAACTCAGCTGCTGGGTAACTGCTCTCCAAATAACCGCGGATCGCCAAACTAGTCGCTGCAATGGCGCGATATGTTGCCAACTCTGAGGTTGCCTCCTACCTGGGGAGCAATTCTGCATTGGGCTCAACGCGCGTATCAGGGTGATCGCATGCGCCTGATCCGTCTCCACGCCCGGGCTCGCCAACCCGGTTCAGCACTCTTGGATTTGAGATACGGCTTGATAAAATCTGTAATTTCATCAAAGTTCTTGATGTGACGCTGCTCGCCGCCGGGTACGTGCTTGATCTGCCCCCTCCACGCGGTTTGGCCGGCTTCCACAGAAGCCTCTTCCAGCCAGAGCTTGATAATGAACGAATGCGGCTGGGACTCAGATAAGTCCATGCTTCTCGCGCTGACATCACTCGATAATCGAATTGGAAATCTGCCAAATTCACTGGTTGCAGTAGAGATTTCCACCGACTTGCTTTGAGGACTCAAGCTTAACAATCGTTATGCTGCGGAACGTCTCCTGAGCGTCTGTCGAAGCGTCTCTTTAATCTTCAACTCAAAAAGTTTTGTTGAGTAATCCCAGAACAAGCGAGAAGCGGAGAGTTTGAGCCGTGCGGAACTCGAGCAAACTCTCATCTTCGGCCGATGAGCCGATCAGCCGAGTACGGCGAGGTCTTGGTTGGATCAAGTGATGTTTGGAAGCCCCTAAAGCCTCTGCCGGGTGGAAGTAATTCAATACCCGCAGGCCAGTTTTTTCAATGCTTGAATGTCTTGAGGCCGAGCTCTACCGCTTTGATGTCCTGCTTGACACGCTGTTGGACGCGCGCCAGCATAGCTTGCAGTTGTTTGAGCCTGCCCAGCACTTCGGACAGCGAGGGGTTTGCGTCGGCTGTCATCGATTCGTCCATTCGAGCGCCGTGGCTCTCCTGGTTTGTGCCCCGAATCTGTTCGTAGAGGGCCAGTGTGAGTTTGTCCGGCTGCACGCCCAATTCTTCGCGCAAAGCCGAGACGCATCGCTCGTACTGGCGCAGCGCGCCCGTACGATCACCTGCTTGGTATTGCAAACGCATCAGCACCCGGTGGGTGCGCTCACGCGCGCGGTCGTATCGAAGAATCAGCGCGCCGTAACGTTGACCAGAGTCATATTCATGGTGTGACAAGCAGTAGCCCAGCAGTTTATCCAGAATCATCAGGTACTTATTTTGAAACAACTCCCGTTCATACAAGCACCAGTCTTGATACCAGCCTTCGAGTAGATCACCCCTGTATAGTTCAACTGCCTCCTGCAAGGACGCGGCTCGCTGTGAGTCGAGGTCGCGGCCCGGCACTCCTTGAACCAGGGCGAACGCTTCTTCGAGGACCGCTACGTCAAGCCACATCGTCCGGTGAGTGTCAATCTGTACCCAATCATGCTCGACCCGCAGACGTACACCGGAAGCGTCGTAGCCTTTCCGGATATCAAGCGCCGCCTGTAGATGCCAGAGAGCCTGTCGCAAATACTTCCGGGACTTCTCCGTCGTGCTGCTATCCCACAACAGTCCGGCCACAGATTCTCGAGAGTGAGGGCGATCCCGATAGAGCAAGAGATAACTGAAAAGTTCCTGGACCTTACAGTGATTAAAGACACTCAGGATTTGCTCGTCGTGTTCGACACTGAACTTGCCAAAGAGATGGATATTCAAGGCTGACATCAGCCGTCTCCTTTCGTGGGAACATAAGGAAAAAAAGGAGCGAGGTATACTTCTAACTAGTGCGACTAAGAAATGCTGCTGAAAACGATCTGGCCCGCCTAATGTGGAAGAGCCTTCTCATTCGGAGTTGAATCCTGGATCCCCTTGTAGGTTTCCTGGTGTGGAAGAGATCAGTTTGTAACGCGGAAGAATTTCTGCTTGACAGCGGCTCATCGCGATGTGACGGACGGAGCCTCTATTTGTCGATCAGTTCATCTCCCAGTCCTGAGAACGGTCCTCCCGGAACAGACAAGTACTCGATGCGATAAGACGTGCTGAACAAATGGGGGGCTTCCCGTACCATGGAATCCTTCTAATTAGGAGCCGTCGACGTGGGCCTGGCGTCTTACGTGAACGGAGGATATCAACTTGCGTGAGAACTTTATTCTCCGGCCCTCCTTGTGTCAAGAGCAAAAGATCAGGGAAGGGGAGGTAAATCTAATTGGGTCACTAACTCAACCCACCGCGACCGCAACCCTGGCAGATCAAATACTTTCAGATTTGGGGAAATTCGGCCAAAGTTAGGCCGAATTCATGACCCGACGGTCGGGTCGTTGTCTCTGCTAGACAGCTTTACGCAACTGCTGAGTAACGTTGAGCATTTCGGTTGTTGAGGACCAGAAAAAAGTTGCGAAGATTGTCCAGTGTGGGGAAGTCAAATTTCGTAAGAAGGTCGCTTGGAATAAGCTCCGGCGGCCTTTTGTTTTTCAAGCAGTATTCGTATAGGAGGACTGATGCCGGACGTGATGGACTCGCCGTTACACGGGATGAGAGCAGCCAAACCTTCCCTAAAATTCGAACTGCTAAGAACCAGAGACTTCCGGCCGATCACACTTGCAAATTCTCTAACAGACCATTGTTCTCTGCCTTGCACGGGGCTTACAAGATAGACAGATGTCTCAAAGTGTAGTTTACTACATGACTGAATTTAGAGGCCGGGCTTCTTAAATCGCTTTTTTTGACTACTTGAGTTTGGTATTAATTCAAGCGCCCTGATATTTACTTCTTCTACAAAGCCAGCTTGTCCCGCTGCTTTTCGCGGTCTGCTTTGTTCGTCCTTCCCGCAGGGTTTTTGTCGTCTCGCCTCATGGGCCCGCAACCCGTTGTTCATTCCGTCGTCCGTTCATTCCTGTAATCAGGGTGATTGCAGCGAGCAGCGGAAAGGTAACAGGTCAATCGCCCCGAGCGTTGGCGGTTGGAGCGCAGAGGCAGCTTACACGCCGGAAATGCGCGCATCGTTAGCGTCAGTAGAGGACTAGCGACTCGCCCCTTCCTCGATTAGCGCAGAAGCAGAAATGAGATGCAGGTCCGAGACGAGAGTTTCGTCTGCATGTCGCAAACTAACGAGTGCCCGGCACTCTTCGCATTGAAAAGGAATCTATGAAGCATCCCCTGTCGCACTCGCGTCGCGTGAAAGATCGTTCATGGCCGATCAACCAACGACATCTAATAGTCCTGTTGCTGTTACTAACTTTGGCGGCAGCCGTGGTAGGGTCGGCAGTTTTGACGGGACCGCGCAAGAGTAAGCAGAGTCGTGCCGAGTTGCGCAGTGGACCAGGCAGAGTCGCGCAAAGCACACAGTCGTTGCCGCGAGTCGAAAGGCAACAGACCGCATATTCTGAGGCGGCTGTGGCTAATAAGCACGACCACGCGCAGCCAATCGCACCAAGTGTGTTTGACGTGACCGCAGCGAACCGCGAGAGTGTCGAAGCAAGACTTTTCGTCAATCCGCCGGCGCCGCTGCCAAGAACAGCCCGCGTTCCCTATTCCTCCGCTGCGCCCGGCGCGCGGACCAACAATGGTGATCTCGAGCTCAACCAGAATCAGACGCAAGAGACCGGACGGCTCCAACAAAATGAATCGACCGCGCAGAATCGGCGCGACGAGGATGGAGAAAGTCGAAAACCCAGGGAAGAGCAGCTAATAAAGGCGCACGAGTTCACGGGTGACCTTCGTCGTCTTCCTCGCACCAGGCCGGTTCAAAGGGAGCGCCGCGAGCTTGAACCGCCCGATTTGAATCCGAGTTTCTATGTGCCTCCGGGTAGCGCGGCCCCTCCAGGCCAAGCCTCCGCTCCAATCCCGGGTCTCTCGATCGCCCCGCAGCCTAGCGCACCCGCGCCCACGCCGATCAATGTCTTCGAAGGCCTTGATCGTTTCAACTGGGGCGCCGGCAGTCCACCCGACACAAATGGCGACGTTGGTCCGACGCACTATATTCAGACCGTCAATACTTCGATCGGCATCTTCCGAAAAACCGATGGATTCCAGGAAGCGGCCTTCACCTTCAACACGTTTATGAGCCAGGGCAACTTCGGGAACCTGTGTGACACGAACAACTTCGGCGACCCCGTAGTCCTCTATGACACGTTCGAAGATCGCTGGATCATCACCGACTTCGCCTTTCTGACCGACATCAGCGGCAACGTCCTCGCGCCGGCGTACCAGTGTTTCGCCGCATCGCAGACGGGCGATCCGCTGGCGGGCGGATGGAACTTCTATTCCCGGCAGATCTCGGACAACCTCAATGACTATCCGAAGTTCGGAATTTGGCCGGACGGTCTGTACATGTCGGCCAACATGTTCTCGTTCGGCGCCGGCTCGGCGTTCAAGAGCGCGCGTGCCTGGGCATTCAACAAGGCCCAGATGTACGCGGGCAGTCCGACCGTCAAAGTCGTCACCTTCGACATAGGCGGCGGCGATTTCACTGTGATCCCAAGCAACGCCCGACTGCAAACCGGCACGCCGCCTCCGGGGCGGCCAAACCTGTTCATTTCGAGCTGGCTATTTACCAACGCGTTGACCGTCTACAAGTTTCACGTCGACTGGGACAACCTCACGCTGTCGACGTTCACCGGCCCCGACACACCGCTCGCGGCGACGAGCTGGCCGAACGCCGCTGTTGCCAACGCGGCGCAGCCCGGCACGGCAACTCTGCTCGACGTGCTACAGATTCGGGCGATGGTGCAGAACCAGTACACGAACTTTGGCGGGACTGAGTCGTTGTGGTTGCCGCATACCGTTCGCCGCGGAAACACCACAGGATTCGCTGCGCCGCGATGGTATCAGGCGAACGTTACCGGCGGCACGGTAGCCGCCTCGCTCCTGCAGGCGACGACATGGGATCCCGACGCCGCCAACGTGATCAACCGCTTCATGCCCAGTTTGGCACTCGACCGCGCGGGCAACATGGCAATGGGTTACAGCGTCTCGAGCGGCACGGTCTTCCCGTCGATAAGGTACGCCGGCCGGCTGGCGGCCGATCCGGTCAACACATTCAGCCAGACTGAGCAGACGTTCTTCGACGGAACCGCCTCGCAGACCGGCACTACACGCTGGGGCGACTACAGCTCGATGACGCTCGACCCAAACGGCTGCACGTTCTGGTACACCACTGAGTACGCCAACCCAGCCGACCAGACTTTCAACCACCGCTGGCTGACCAAATTTGGATCGCTGGGATCGTTCTCCGGTTGCACTCCGGTTGGCGCCGGCGGCACAGTCTCCGGCACGGTCACTGTCAATCCCGGAGGCTCTCCGATCACCGGCGCCACAATCATGCTGGGCGCGCGGTCGAGCACGACCGACGGATCCGGGAATTACTCTTTCACCGGAATCCCCGCAGGCACATATCCGTCGGAAAGCGCGAGCGCCCCGGGATACAACAGCGCCTCCGCGACGTCCCTCGTCGTCACGGACGGCGGCACTACGACCCAGGACTTTGCGCTGACGCTCGCGCCGTCCTCGGCGTGTTTGACGGACACCACGCAGGCAGATTTCCTGACCGGCGTTCCGACGACCGTCGACTTGAACACTAGCCCCGGCGACGCGATCCTACCGAATGGCGTTGACCAGCAGAACACGGCTGGGACGACAACCGGGACGGGCTTTGGCACGCCCAATTGGACGGGTCAGAGCTTCATTCCAACGACTACCGGGCTGCTCGTCAAAGCAGATGTCCAAGTCTTTTGCAACGGTTGCGGGGCTACTCCCCCAAACCTCACGCTTTCAGTTCGCAACACGGCTGCAGGCCTGCCCACCGGCGCTGACCTCGCCACTGTGACCATCCCCGGCTCCGCCTTTGCAAGCGGCGCGATCACGCTCTTTACGGCCAGCTTTGGCGCGCCGGCAACTTTGACCTCCGGAACGCAATACGCTCTCATCTTGCGTCCTGTGTCGGTCCCAGCGGGTTCTGGCTATTTCTGGATTCGCTCCAGCCCCAGTACCTATGCCAACGGTTCGCGTGTGCTTTCGGCCGATAGTGGCGGGACGTGGAGTACTGACACGACCAGAGACTATAACTTCAAGGTCTACATCGGCTACGCAGCGTCGGGCAACCTGGTCTCGTCGCCAAAGGACGCGAACCCCGCAGCCGGATTCACTCCGATCTGGTCGACGTTCTCGTGGAACGGCACGACGCCTGCGAACACCTCGCTCAAGTTCCAACTGGCCGGCTCGAACAACGTCAACGGTCCCTTTAATTTTGTCGGACCGGATGGAACGGCAGCAACTTTCTTTACCACGTCTCCGGTCCAGCTCTCGCCGCAGTTCTACAACTTGCGTTATCTCGAGTACAAAGCCCTGCTGGCCACCACCGACAACACAGTCACGCCCGTTCTCAACGACGCCACCGCCTGCTTCAATGATGTCGACTGCAGCAGCACCGTGGCCACTATTACCCCAACACCGTCGGCGGTCTGCACGTCTTCCACCGGCAACACCGCATCCGGTCCGGCCGGCATGACCAGCTACGCGTGGGGCATCACCAACGGCACCATCACTTCGGCCACGAACACGCAGAGCATCACCTATACAGCCGGCGCCTCGGGCACCGTCACGCTCAACCTTACCGTCACGTCTCCGAATGGATGCATCGTCTCCGGCTCGGCTCCGGTAACTATCAATCCATATCCGGCAACCCCGACCATCACCCCCGGTGGGCCAACCACATTCTGTGCGGGCGGCAGCGTCACGCTTTCGTCGAGCAGTGCCACCGGCAATCAGTGGTATCTCAACGGCAACCCGATTGGCGGAGAGACCAACCAGACCTATGTCGCGACGGCCAGCGGTAGCTATACCGATGTAGTCACTGCGTCCGGCTGCTCCAGTGCGCCGTCAGTACCAACGAGTGTAACTGTCAATCCGCTTCCGCCTACGCCCACGATTACGCCCGGTGGCCCAACAACTTTTTGCGCGGGAGGAAGCGTCGGGCTTACCTCGAGCAGCGCCAGCGGTAATCAGTGGTATTTGAATGGTAATCCAATCGGCGGCGCGACTAACCAGCTTTACACAGCGACCGCCAGCGGCAACTACACGGTGAAGGTCACGGACGGAAATAGCTGCACCAGCGCGGCGTCAGCGCAAACGAGTGTGACGGTCAATCCAATTCCGGCGACGCCGACGATCTCTGCCGCCGGTGGCACGACTTTCTGCGCCAGTGGCACCGTCACTCTGACTTCGAGCAGCACCACCGGCAATCAATGGTTTCTCAACGGCAATCCGATCGGCGGCGCAACAAATCAGAACTACGCTGCCGGGGCCGCCGGCAATTACACCGTCACGGTGACGACAACCGGTTGCACCAGCGCGCCCTCGGCGGCAACAAGCGTTAACGCCAATACTCCGCCAACCGTGGTCTATCCGGCGCCGGCGTCACTCGCTTTCGGCGGTTCAACGAATGTCACGCCGACTACGGCAACCGACAATGGAACGATTACCGGCTACAGCGTGCTAAGCGTTGTGCCGGCTTTGACGACCGTGCCGACAGTCAATTCAAGCGGCGTGGTTTCAATTTCCAACGCACGACCGGCGGGCAACCACGTCATCACAATTCGCGCCACGGACAATTGCGGCGCGACGACGGATGCAAGCTTTACGCTCGCGGTTAATCAGGCAGCCTCTGCGACCGGCATTACTTCATCGTCGAATCCGTCAGACTTCGGCCAGAATGTGACCTTTACAGCGACGGTAACGTCGGGGTTAGGAACACCAACCGGCACCGTGCAATTCAAGGTAGATGGTGTAAATGCGGGCTCACCTCAGACTCTTAACGGGAGCGGGGTCGCCACTTTCGCTACCACCACGCTCGCTACTGGAACCCGCGTCATCACCGCGGACTACAGCGGTGACACGAACTTCCTGACCAGCTCGGGTACGCTCTCGGGTGGCCAGGTCGTAAGGGTCCAGCCATCACTATCGATCAACGACGTCTCTGTAAGCGAGGGCGACACTGGCACGAAGACACTCAACTTCACTGTCACTCTGTCAGCGGCGAGCAACCTGACGGTGACGGCGAACTACGCGACTGCCAACGGGTCGGCAACGGCGCCGTCTGACTACGCAGCGATCGCCACAACGGGTTTGACGTTCAATCCCGGCGATTTAACCAAGACCGTCGCAGTGACCATCAATGGGGATCAGAGCTTCGAGGCGGACGAGACCTTCACAGTTAATCTGTCGAGTCCCGTCAATGCCACGATCAGCAAAGCCGCGGGGACTGGCACGATCACGAATGACGATGCGCAGGGAGGCATCATCAACTTCAGTACAGCGAATTACAACGTGAGCGAAAGCACAGGGCTTGTCACAATCACCGTCAATCGCTCAGGCGATACTTCGGGCGCAGCTACGGTTGATTACGCGACCGCCGACGCTGGGGCACCAGCATCCTGCGCGACCTTCAATGGTTTTGCTTCATCAAAGTGCGATTTCACGACGGCGATCGGTACTTTGAAGTTTGCCACAGGCGAAACACAAAAGACTTTCACTGTGCTGGTAAACCGAGACAGCTTTGCGGAGATTCCCAATGAAGTCCTGGGCGTTAATCTATCAAACCTGACAGGTGGGGCGGTGTTTGCGACGCCTTCCAGCGCAACTGTAACCATCACCGATTCGGGCTCGCCGGCGGCGAACGCTATCGACGATCCGGACACCTTTGTGCGGCTGCAATATCACGACTTCCTGAATCGTGAGCCAGACGCGGCGGGACTTAGTTTCTGGACTAATCAGATCACTTCCTGCGGCGCGGATGCGCAATGCACCGCATATAAACGCGTGAATGTCTCGGCTGCGTTCTTCCTTTCGATCGAGTTTCAGCAGTCGGGCGGATTAGTGCGCGATTTTTATGTAGCGAGTTTGGATCGGCCGCTGACAAACAACATGCCTAATTACCCTGAGTTCATTCGCGACACGCAGTCAGTGCAGCGCGGCATTATCGTGGGCCAGGGGAGTTGGCAGTCAGATCTCGACGCCAACCGTTCGGCGTTCATGAACGACTTTGTAATGCGCGCCGAATTTGTCGGGCTGTATCCGACGACCGACACGCCGGCTCAATATGTAAACAAGTTGTTCGCGCATGCTGGTTTGACCCCGACCCAGGCGGAGTTGAATGCGGCAAGTGGAGAGTTCGGAGTTGCGGCGACGGCCGCTGATCCGGCCGCGCGAGGACGAGCGTTGTTGCGCGTGACGCAGAACTCAGCGTTCCAGCAGCGAGAGTTCAATCGGGCTTTCGTGCACATGCAGTATCTGGGGTATCTGCGGCGTGATCCGAACGCGGCGCCGGATACGAATTTTGCCGGCTATAATTTCTGGCTGAATAAGCTGAACCAATTCAACGGCAACTTTGTCATGGCCGACATGGTCAAGGCATTTATCACGTCAAGTGAATACAGGCAACGCTTCGGACCTTGAAAATTTCCACTTCTACCAGTTCGCGGGTCTGGGGTGAATTCTTAAGGAGGTCGCGTGATTGGTTATCAAGAGCCATCGGATGCTATATTATTCATCGTATTTCGGTTGAAACGATGCGGCAGCGGTCCTTTTCTATAGCGGTTTTGATCGTGGCGTTCGTCTTGAGCGCCTGGGGGAATGTAATTGCCGCAGCCTTCTGCCCGCGCTACGCCTCGAACCGCGACTGCTGCCTCAAGCCTGTCGCGTCGCCGCCAAAGCAGGTCGAGAAGTCGTCATGTCATCATGAGATGGCCGGCACGGCGATGGACGACATGCAGATGGAGAGCGAAACTTCTCCGGACTCCCGGAACGATTCAAGCGCTCAACCTTCACGATCAGCGGTCGCGTCAGAATCGTCGAGCAATCACGTTGCCTTCGATCTTCCGATCGAACAATGCCCGCATTGTTGGAGTCATTCGCAGTCAACCCTGGTCGCTGCTTATATGAGCGCAGTTGATCCATCGAAGCAACTGATCGAGACAAATTTACTCGCGGCGGACTCCAGATTTGCTTTGGATTCCGGTTCTTCTATTTCAATCTCACCCTCAGAGCACAGCCCGCCGGGCATTGCGCTCCCCCGCCACGTCTTACTCAACGTCTTTCGTATTTAGTTCCCCTTAAAGTCTGTCTGCCGTTAAGTCGATGGCGTGGACGTGTGCTTATACGCGGCCCGCTGTCTTTCCAAAAGCGAAGAGTTAAGGGGAAGTCATGCAAGAGTTTATTCGGGGCGCGTTCATCCGGCTTTCGGGATTAAGCGCGCTCATTATTTGCGGTCTAATTCTTACGTGGACTATGACGGCTGTGGCTCAGGGCCATGACATGAAGAACATGCCTGGGATGAAGATGGGAAATCCCAAGCCGAAGACCGGACCGAAAGCTGCGCCTAAGAAAAGAAGAGTGGCCGGAAACAGGCGACCCGCCAACAGACATCAGATGAGCAATACGCCGGGAATGAATATGCCCGGTATGAACATGTCAGGCACGCAGAAACATATTCGTCGCAAAAGGCGCGGCGCCGTAAAGAGATTACCGGCAAACAAACAGGAAATGGGAAATATGCCTGGGATGAATCTGCCCAAGGCCTCGCCCGCAAAGACATCAGGAACACCAACGGTTCAGCCATCGCCTCAACAGATGCAGACGAACATGCCGGGCATGCAAATGCCACAGGTTAGTCCGTCGCCATCCGGTCAGAAGATGGAAATGAATATGCCCGGAATGCAGATGCCATCTGCCACTCCAAATCCGCAAGCTTCTCCACAACCAAAGATGGACATGAATATGCCGATGCCGAAAACGAGTCCTTCGCCCGGCGCGGGCGCAAACATGAACAGCATGGCAAATATGCCGGGCATGGGTCCGATGAACATGGGTCCCCTGGTGGTTATGTCCGGCAAAGACATGGGAGTACGCGTGGGTGATAGCGATCTTAATGTTTTAAGTTGCGGGCAGATGGGCACCGGCACCTCCTGGACTCCGGCTTCAGGCCCCATGCACTCGTACGACAAGATAACCGGCAAATGGCTTTTCATGTTTCACTTCAACGCGGTTGTTGGCGTCAATTCGCAGGGCGGCCCGCGCGGAGTGATGAAGCTTGAATCACAAAACTGGTTCATGCCGATGGCCTTTCGCAGAGTGGGTCCGGGCACCCTGCAACTGCGTGGCATGTTCAGCTTTGAGCCGTTCACTTTTCCACGCGGCGGTTCTCCGCTGCTGCTGCAAACCGGCGAGACTTACAAAGGTCAGCCGCTGATTGACAGGCAGCATCCGCATGATCTCTGGATGGAATTGTCGGCAACCTATACTGTGCCCCTGGGCGAGCGCGCGACCTGGTTTAGTTATTTTGGCTATCCGGGCGAGCCGGCGCTGGGACCGCCCGCTTTCATGCATCGTGAGTCGGCATCCGAGAATCCTTCAGCCCCTCTAGCGCATCATTTGCAGGACTCGACGCATATAAGCTTTGGAGTGTTGACAACCGGTTTCACGTATCGTTGGTTCAAAGTGGAAGGATCGATCTTCAATGGCCGAGAGCCGGGCGAGAATCGTTACAACTTTGAGGCGCACCCCTGGGATTCACGTTCGGCCCGGCTGTCGTTTACGCCAAATCAGAATTGGTCAGCCCAGGTGAGTTATGGCTTCCTGCGTCGCCCTGAGGCCACAGAGCCAAACACTGACATCCGTCGAACCACGGCTTCAGTTGCGTACAACAAGCCACTCAAGCGTGGCAACTGGGCTGCGAGTATTATCTGGGGACGTAATCATCAAAGCGGCGGCGGTGAGCGCGCGAATCTGAACGGCTACACGGCGGAGTCAACGCTCAACTTCATGGACAAGAATTATTTCTACACTCGCCTGGAGTTGGTCGACAAGAACGAGTTGCTGCGGCCGGCGGATCGCGCGCGCTTGGGGATCAAGGTAGATCATCCATCGTTTCGCATCGGCGCATACACCTTCGGCGGCGCTCGTGACATCTGGAATACAAAAAAGATTTCGACCGCGATTGGCGGCGATGTTACTTTTCACTCAATCCCGTCAGCGCTCGATCCTATCTACGGCACACAGCCAGTGTCGTGGCGGCTCTTTCTGCGAATTCGTCCGGCTAAGATGGATATGAGCTCGCATGCGAGTCACGAAAACATGAATAAGAAGGACGACACGATGCCCACCAAACCATGATCCAGGATGAGGAGGAGTCAGAATGTTGAAACCAGGAAAAGGCGTTTTGGTCACGACCCTCACGATTGCGATTACCGCAGCGCTGAGCATCGGCGCCCTGCGAACTGCGTTCGCTCAGAACAAAGATGAAACGGCGGTAAGAGAAGCGCTGCTCAAGAGCGCATCAAGCTTTGAGAAGAATGATCTCGCTGCGGCGGCCCGGGTATGGGTCAATGATGACTCGCTCACCGTTTTTGAAAGCGGCCATGCCAATTACGGCTGGGCGGACTATCGCGACAATCATCTGGGCCCGGAAATGCGCGAGATGAAGAATACGAAATACGCATTCAGCGACATCAAGATTCATCTGGCGGGCAAAACTGCCTGGGCTACTCTCAAGTACACAATCTCAGCGGATGTAATGGACAACGGAAAGCCGCGTCACGTCGACGGCGGTGGGTTGGGTTCTGCCGTGCTTGAACAGCGCGATGGTCAATGGCGCATTGTGCATTGGCACTCAAGCGCGCCGCGGAGAGCGCCCGCTGCGGCTGCCTCGCCTAAACCGCAGTGATTTTGAAGTTTAGTTTGAGATTTTGGATCCATGGAAACTGGCAAACGGCAAACTCATGACTCCGTGCCCCAAGCCACGAGTGCCCAGACCGCAAAAGACCCGGTTTGCGGGATGACTGTGGACCCACAGAAGGCTGCGGGCTCATTCGAATACGGCGGGCAAACTTATTTCTTTTGCAGCTTAGGCTGCGTGGAGAAATGCCGGACCGATCCTGAGCGTTTTCTCACCGCCTCAAACACGACTCCTATTGGGATTCAATCTGCCGCGCGAAAGGATCCAGCGAAAGACTCGGGACTCTACACCTGCCCAATGCATCCGGAGGTGCGCGAGTCGAAACCTGGATCGTGTCCGAAGTGCGGGATGGCGCTTGAGCCGGTAACGGTGACCGCCCCCCGGAACGAGATCGAATACACGTGTCCGATGCATCCGCAGATTATTCGTGATGCTCCCGGGTTTTGTCCGATCTGCGGCATGGCGCTCGAACCGCGCATCGTTACCGGCGAAGATGACAATACTGAACTCATCGACATGAGGCGGCGGTTGTGGATCAGTGCGGTGCTCAGTCTGCCGTTGTTAATAATCGGCATGAGTGAGTTGCTCCCCGGGACTCCATTAGCGGGCCTCTTGCCTATGAAGGCGCTGCCTTGGATCCAACTAGCGCTGGCCACACCTGTGGTGCTTTGGGGCGGTTGGCCTTTCTTTGTACGCGGCTGGCATTCAATCGTGAACCGCAGTCTGAATATGTTCACGCTGATCGGCCTTGGGGTGTCGGTCGCTTACGTCTACAGCGTAGTTGCTACGTTCCGGCCGCAAATTTTTCCGGCTTCATTTCGCGATCACATGGGGAATGTGCCGGTGTATTTCGAAGCTGCGGCTGTGATTACAACCCTTGTTTTATTGGGCCAGGTGCTGGAACTCAAAGCACGCAGCTCAACCAGCGCGGCAATCAAAGCTCTGCTGGGGCTGGCGCCGAAAAAAGCACGGCGGATCGCGCCAGACGGATCTGAACAAGATGTGCCGCTTGATAAGGTGAACAAAGGCGACCGTTTGCGTGTCAGGCCGGGCGAGAAGATTCCCGTGGATGGGATCGTTCTTGAAGGTCACAGTTCAATAGACGAATCGATGGTGACGGGTGAGTCAATCCCGGTAGAAAAAGGCCCCGGTGATCGCGTCATCGGCGCGACAGTTAACGGCACGGGCTCGCTGGTGTTTGAAGCCGAGAGAGTTGGCTCAGAAACTCTGCTGTCGCAGATCGTGCAAATGGTTGCAGCAGCGCAGCGCAGCCGCGCGCCGATTCAAAAGCTCGCCGATGTCGTCGCGGGCTATTTCGTTCCCGCCGTAATCCTGATAGCAATCATCACCTTTGTCGTGTGGGCGATGATTGGACCGGAACCACGGATGGCCTACGCGATGATCAATGCCGTGGCGGTGCTGATCATTGCTTGTCCGTGCGCTCTGGGGTTAGCAACGCCGATGTCGATCATGGTGGCGACAGGCAAGGGCGCAGAGATCGGTGTGCTGTTCAAGAATGCCGAGGCCATCGAAGTTCTGCGCGAGATCGACACGCTGGTGGTCGATAAGACCGGCACACTGACCGAGGGAAAACCAAGGTTGGTTACCGTCGCGCCTGCTGCCGGTTGGAACGAGCAAGACCTTCTCCGCCTGGCGGCGAGTCTTGAACGCGGCAGTGAGCATCCACTGGCGGCGGCCGTGGTTGCCGGCGCCGAGGAACGCAACGTCGACCTATCGAAAGCCGAAATCTTTGAGTCCATTACCGGCAAAGGAGTCAAAGGAAAGATTGATGGGCACTCAGTTAGTTTGGGCAATCGCGCACTGCTGGAAGAACTCGGAATCGAACCAGTTTTGTTGGCGGACGAGGCTGAAGAATTTCGCGCTGACGGTCAGACAATCATGTTTGTCAGCGTCGAAGGGAAACTTGCGGGACTACTCGGTGTCGCCGATCCAATTAAACCGACGACGCCCGCAGCGATTGAGGAGTTGCACGAGCAGGGGATCAAAGTCGTGATGCTGACCGGCGACAGCCGCACAACGGCGCAGGCGGTCGCGAATAAACTCAACATCGACGAAGTAGTGGCCGAAGTCCAGCCGAATCAAAAAGCCGAAATCGTAAAGCGATTTCAGAGTGAAGGCCGCAAAGTCGCGATGGCCGGTGATGGCATCAACGATGCTCCCGCTCTCGCCCAAGCTCATGTTGGGATTGCGATGGGAACGGGAACGGACGTGGCGATGGAGAGCGCCGGCGTAACCCTGGTCAAAGGCGACTTGCGCGGGATCGTTCGCGCCATCCTGCTCAGCCGCGCCACGATGCGCAATATCAAACAGAACCTCTTCTTCGCATTCGTTTACAACTCGGTGGGCATACCAGTGGCGGCCGGCGTGCTCTATCCATTTGTCGGCATTCTCCTGAGCCCGATGATCGCCGCGGCGGCGATGAGCTTCAGCTCGGTTTCAGTGATTGGCAACGCGCTGCGGTTAAGGCGGGGGTCACTTTGATCGTTGTGTCCGGTAAAATGTGTGTTAACGCACAGACCTGGAGGACCCTTGCAACTGGTTAACTCAACGGTGATGTTTTAGGATCGATGCTCGGTGCGAATTAGCCAACCGCACTTATTGCCCACGGGATTGTCATCTGCTATTGTTTCAGCCTTGCGAAAATCTGCATAGGTTCAGCGGGGACTATCGCAGAAGTTGCTGGAGAACATTGAGAGTCACGCAATTTCCATCGAGGCACGACCGTTGCTGATGCTGGTGGGAACGTTTAGTCGATGAAGAAGCCACTCACATGCCTGTTGCTCTTGCTCGTGCTGACCGGCGGCGCGTTTGCCGGTGTGCCCCTGCACTTTGGTGAGAGCGAATGCAGCATGGGCGCGATGAATATGGATTGCTGCAAGGCGATGCTCATGAAACTTGAGTCGCATGAGGTCGATGCCGCAGAGCTATTGTGTCTCCTCGACTGCGCGCAGAACGGGACCACCGCGCCACCGAGTATTGTGCGCGTTACGCCGCCTTCACAGTCTCTCGTTTTCGAACATCGGGACAGGGGGCAGGCGATGCAAATTGCTCTCGCCCAGCTGCAACGCATCGATCGATTTCATGGCCCCCCGAGCCGCTCCAATCCCGCTTACATTCGTCATCTCGCCCTTCTGATCTAATTTCGAACCTGGCCGAAGCGTGCCCTGTCGCAACTCCTGTCCGAGATGCGAGGGGTGGTGTGCATTTGTGTGCGCTCAATAAGCGTAAGCCAAGTTAGAAAACTCTGGAGGAGTTATGACGAAGTCTCTTATCGCAATTCTGATTCTACTTGTCCTCCTAGTCGTCATCGCTGGGGCTTGTTCAAAGCCGGGAGCCAATGGCTCGACCGGCGCCACAGGCAAGGTGATCAAAACCGTCACTGTGGACAATCTCACCGCCACTCTTTCCAACAGCACCGGATATCTGAAGCAGGGTGAGCAGGAGGTTACGCTCGCCTTCACTGATGCTGCCGGCAAGCCGGTTGACGTCGGCTCAATGTCGCTCAACTTTCACATGGATCAGATGGGCACGATGCCGGCCATGAATAACTCGACCACGTTTCTGACAACGAGCACACCCGGCGTCTGTCGCGGAAGGGTGAATATCGAATCGACGGGAGAGTGGCAGGCGCAACTTGCGTTTGAAGGACAGGCAGGTAAAGGCAAGACCAGCTTCACCGTGACTGCCCGATAAACATGGAGTGCGGTGGCAATCCCGATTCATCGGGAGACACCGCTTTGAAATTGTTTGGAGTCCCGCCTTCAGGCGGTCTTATGATCAAAATCAAGCCCGCCTAAAGGCGGAACTCCGAACCGGAACGCCGTCGCCACTTCGCTCTGCCGGCGCACTCCAAAGGTTACCAATGATTCATCGTTTCATCGAACTCAGCCTGCGCAATCGCGGTCTCGTGATCGCGATCTATCTTGCCCTCGCGGCCTGGGGCTATTGGGCTTTGCTGCGGACGCCCATCGATGCGATTCCCGATCTCTCTGAGAACCAGGTCATCGTGTTTACCGATTGGACTGGACGCTCGCCGCAGGAGGTCGAAGATCAAGTCACGTATCCGCTGGTCACCAGCCTGCAAGGCTTGCCTGGCGTCCGCGTGGTCCGCGCCAGTTCGGCGTTCGGCTTCTCGATGATCAATGTGATTTTTGAAGACAGCGTCGAACTCTACTGGGCGCGCACGCGCGTGCTGGAGCGACTGAATCTGGTTGCGAAGCAATTGCCTGATGGCGTCACTCCCACTCTGGGTCCGGATGCGACTGGGGTGGGACAGGTCTTCTGGTACACGCTCGAGAGCGACCAGATGAATCTGCGCGATTTGCGCACGCTGCAGGACTGGTTCGTTCGCTATCAGTTGAACTCAGTGCCCGGCGTCGCTGAGGTGGCAACTGTCGGCGGCTACGTGCAGCAGTATCAGATCGATGTCGATCCGAACAAGCTGCGATCGTATTCGCTACCGCTGTCGATGGTGGTGGAAGCTGTCGAGCGCTCGAACAACAATGTCGGTGGCAATGTCGTCGAGCAGGCGGGGCAATGGTCCGTAGTGCGCGGCGTCGGCCTGATTCAATCGGTCGCCGATGTCGAGAACGTGGTGCTCAGCGCGCCGAACGGAATACCGATTTACGTCAAGAACGTCGCGAACGTAAAGCTCGGTGACGCGTTTCGCTCCGGCGCGCTCGACAAGAACGGTCGCGAGGCGGTCGGCGGCGTAATCATCGCGCGGTACGGCGTAAACACGCTCGCAGTCATCAACGCCGTAAAGCAAAAGATTGCTGCTTTGCAGGCCGGCTTACCCGCGGGTGTGCGAGTGGTTCCGTTCTACGATCGCACCGAACTGATTGGGCGGGCGACGCACACGCTCAAACGCGCGCTGGTCGAGGAACTCATCCTGGTTACCCTCGCCCATATCTTGTTTCTCGCGCACTTCCGTTCGATCCTCATCGTTACGCTGCCATTGCCGCTCGCCGTGCTGATGGCGTTTCTGTTCATGTACTACATGGGCATCAGCTCGAACCTGATGTCGCTGGCGGGCATTGCCATTGCGATTGGTGTGTTGGTAGATGCGGGAATTGTGGTCACCGAAAACTCGTTCCGATTTCTCGAACAACGAAAAGTTGATGGCCGGGATCGGCAGCTTGTCTGGCAGACGGTGCTCGAATCAACTCGCCTCGTCGGGCGCCCGATCTTCTTTTCGATGGCGATCATCATTCTCGCTTTCATTCCCGTTTTCTCACTGACCGGAGAAGAAGGGAAGCTCTTTCACCCGCTCGCGTTCACCAAAACCTTCGCTATGGCCGGCGCGACTGTCATGGCCGTGACGCTCGTGCCTGTTCTTTGCACTTTGCTTCTGCGCGGCAAGTTCCACACGGAGCAGTCAAACCCAGTGATGCGCGCTCTGCATTTCATTTATCGTCCGGTCTTGCGCTTTGCCTTGAACCATCGCGTGCTGACCGTAGCGGCCGCGGCGTTGTTTTTCTCCGGCGCGATCTTTCTGGCGACCGGCATTGGCAAAGAATTCATGCCGCCGCTGAACGAAGGCGACCTGATGTACATGCCGGTCACCGATCCCGCGATTTCGATTGATGAAGCGCGGCGTCTGATGAGCAGGGAAGACGAGATTCTGAAGAGTTTCCCGGAGGTCGAGTATGCCGTGGGCAAAGCCGGACGTGCTGAGACTTCAACCGATCCGGCGCCGGTGAACATGAACGAGACGCTGGTTCATCTGAAAGCCCCTGAGCAATGGCGCGCCGGGCTCACGCGCGAATCGCTCATCGCCGAAATGGACGAAAAACTGCGGCTGCCTGGAGTCAGCAATATCTGGACCCAGCCAATTAAGAATCGCATCGACATGCTCTCAACCGGCGTCCGTTCGCAGGTGGGCATCAAGGTTTTCGGGAACGATTTGAAAACGCTGGAGGAACTCTCCCGCCGAATCGCCGATGCAGTCCGCAGCGTGCCTGGCGCAAAGGATGTCTATCCCGAACAGATTAGCGGTGCGCCTTACATCGACATTCACATCAACCGCACCGCCGCGGCGCGCTACGGCATCGACACCAGGGTGATCGAGGACGTGATCGAAAAAGGCATCGGCGAAACAAATCTTTCGGTGACCATCGAAGGCCGTCGCCGCTTTCCGATGCGCGTCCGTTATGCGCCCGAGTTTCGCGGCAGTCCCGAAGCTCTCGGCCAGATTCCGATCGCCACGGCGAACGGATCGACAGTTCCTTTGGCGCAGTTGGCGGACATTAGTTCGGTCCAGGGCCCGACAATGATTTCCAGCGAGAACGGTTTGCTGCGCGGCACGGTGCTCCTAAACGTGCGCGGGCGCGACGTAGGAAGTTTCGTTGATGAAGCAAAGAACAAAATCGCCAGCCAGACCCAGTTGCCCGCGGGTTACTACATCGAGTGGAGCGGCGAATATGAAAACCAGCAGCGCGCGCGCAGCCGTTTGATGATCGTCGTGCCAATCGTGCTGGTGATTATCTTTGCGCTGCTGTACCTGACTTATCACTCGGCGCTGGAAGCTGCGCACGTTCTGCTAGCCGTGCCGTTCGCGCTGACTGGCGGCGTGTACCTGCTCTGGTTGTTGAATTACAACTTCTCAGTTGCGGTCTGGGTCGGCTTTATTGCGTTGTTTGGAACGGCGGTGCAAACGGCCGTCGTCATGGTCATCTATCTGAACGAAGCCGTCGAGCACAAACGAAAAGAGCTGGGCTATTTGGATCGCGCCTCGCTGATCCAGGCAGTGACGGATGGAGCGCTGCTGCGTTTGCGGCCAAAAGTCATGACGGTTTCAACGGTCGTCGCTTCGTTGCTGCCGATCATGTGGAGCACGAGCGCCGGTGCTGAAGTAATGAAGCCGCTGGCCACGCCGGTCCTCGGCGGCATGGTTTCGAGTTTGCTGCACGTGCTGATCGTGACACCCGTGATTTTCTTCTGGTTACACGTGCGTAAGTTGAATAAGGAAACCGGGCGCGACGATTGAGATTGATTTGATGAGCAAAGAAGTTTCACGCCAAGGTGCAAAAACACAAAAAGAAGACGCGCAGGTTCCGCATCTTCCGTTCGGCGGCGGTTATTTTTCCGCGCGTCGCGGCCTTTTCCGTCTTTGCGCCTTTGCGCCATTGCGTGAGTTAAATGCGTCACGGAGCCTGGTAGCCGCGATTCTCTTGACGACTGTCTTTTCACAGATGACCACGAAGACTTCCTATGCTCAGACCAACGCATCCGAGCAGGGCCCTACTGGGAGTGCAACTCAAAATCCACATTTATCCGATTATGTCGATCAAACAAGCGGCATGACGGCCGATGATGCAGTCACTTACGCCCTCGCCCATAACGGCGATCTCCTGGCGGCTCGTAAAGAGATCGACGCGGCGCGTGGGATGGTGAAGCAAGCTCGCTTACGCGCGAATCCAAAACTCGACCTCGAAGGCACGCGCCAAATAATCGGCCCTGACAACACGATCATGGCCACGGCGATGTTGCCGCTGGAGCTCGGTGGCCGGCGCGCCGCCCGCATCGCGGTTGCCGAGCGAGAAGTGGAAGTGCGCGAACGCGAAGTCGCCAACCGCGAAAGATTACTTGCCGGCGAGGTACGCATGAAGTTCGGCGAGGCCCTGGCACAGGCGCTGAAACTTTCATTTACGGATGAACTCGTTGCAGCCAATCAACAGAGCTTCAATCTGATCGGAGCCCGCGTTCTGGAAGGCGCCGCACCGCCGCTGGAACAGAACATGGCTCTCGTCGAACTCAATCGCTTGCGTTCAATCCGCGCGGGCGCTGAAGGCAAACTGGCCGTGTCGATGCTTGAATTGAAGAACCTGATCGGCATGGGTCCGGAAGAACCGCTCCGTCTCCGCGGCGGGTTCGACAAATTGATTGCTCAACTGCCGCCTGTCGCCGAAAGTACCGAACACGCGCTGCGCGAACGACCGGATTTGCAGGGTTACCGGGCCGCCGAGAATCTCGCGGTTGCCCGGATCGAACAAGCGCGCGCGGAAGGCCGGCTGGACGCGAGCGTTTCCGCAGGCTATCAACGGATGAACTCCAGCTTCCCGGTGTTCGGAGTTAATGAGCACGGACAGTTGCAACCCGTGCAGGATGTCTTTCACTTTTTGAAGTTCGGCATTTCACTCGACCTTCCGGTTCGCAACAAGAACCAGGGGGTCGTCGAGGCGGCGGTCGCGGAGTCTGTTGCCGCGAGCAAACGTCGCGAGTTCGCGGAACTGACTGCGCGTCGCGAAATAGCCGCGGCTTACGCGCAGTACGAATTTGCCGCACGCGCGATGGAAATTTTTCGCGTCGGCGTGCGAGAACCCGCGAGAGCCAATCTCGATGTAGTGAAGCAAACGTACGAACTCGGCTCGAAGACTCTGCTTGATTACATAGCGGAGCAACGCCGCTTCATTGAGTTGGAGAACGATTTCATTGACGCCGAGTTAGCGGTTTACAACGCACGAGTTGAAATTGGACGCGCGACAGCGTCAGCGGAGTTGATGAAGTGAGCGTTGCCACACATTGCTTGGGCTTTGCCGCTGATGTGTGGAAGGTCTCCGACCTTCCGAGAAGCAAATCAGAGCGGGCTGTGCCCCGGTGCTCGAGGCGGAGCCCCAGGGAGTTTCACCAGCGAAGCCCGGCGAGGCAAAGCCTCACCGCACATCGGCGGCAAAGCCGCGGAGCCAGTGACATGAACGAACATCCGAACGATCATATTAATGCCAATAGTGAATCCGGGGCTTCCCGGCTGGTAATAATTATCGCCGGCAGCGCAGTGATTCTGATTGCTGCCTTCGCGGCCTGGCTCTTCTGGCCCAGGCAGAGTGGGAAGCCCGTGCCCGCGCCGCGCACGGTTTCATTCGCAGAATCAGCGAGCCAACAAGCTGTATTCACAGGCGAGCAGAAACTCACCATCACCTCAGAGCAACTGCGGAGTGCGGCGTTAAGAATCGAAACGGTTGGCGAGCAGCCGGCATCGGAAGCTGGCGGCCAAATGTCGACCGGTGTGGTCCAGGCGAATACTTACAAAGAAACGCCGGTGATGTCGCTCGTCGGCGGCATCGTACGCACCGTTACCGCTGAAGTTGGCCAAGACATCAAACGGGGACAGAGAGTTGCAGTCGTCTTCAGTAATGAATTGGCAGATTCGCAATCGCGCTATTTGACGGCAGTTGCCACGCTTGATGAACATCACCGTCATCATCTGCGCACGATTAAGCTGGTGGAGATTGGGGCGGCCAGTCGCCAGGAATTGGAAGAGGCAAATTCAAAGTACCGCGAAGCCGAATCGAACGTTGCCAATCTGCGGCAGAAGTTGCTGCTGCTGGGAATGCCGGCGCCGCGTATTGATGCTCTGACTTCTTCTGCTCAAATCAGTTCTGAAGTTGGAGTGACCTCGCCGTCGTCAGGTACTTTGACCAGCCGCAGTGTAAATCCCGGCGAAGTGATCGAAGCAAACAAAGAGCTGATGCGCGTTACCGACCTTTCAACTGTGTGGGTGGTAGGCCAGGTTTACGAAAAAGATCTGGCGACAATTCGCGTAGGCAGCGGCGCAAACGTTTCCTCGGACGCTTACCCCGGCCGAGTGTTTCGCGGTCGCATCTCGTACGTTGATCCTAAGCTCGATCCCGCGACGCGCACGGCCCAGGTCCGTATCGAACTGGCAAACCCGCGACAAGTACTGAAGATTGGAATGTACGTGAACGTGGCCTTCGCGGGACTCGGTGCTGCTGAAAAGACAACCCCGATCGTCCCGAAGGGCGCCGTGCAAACGATCGGAAATCAGCAGGTCGTCTTCGTCGCAACAGACAAACCTAACGAGTTTGTGCTGCGTCCCGTTCGTCTGGGCCCAGAGAGCTTAGGCTTCAACCCTGTTCTGGAAGGTTTGAGCGCCGGCGATCGTGTGGTTACCGAAGGAAGTTTTCTGCTGCGCGCTGAGTGGGTGAAACAGCATCCGGGTCAGTAGGCTTGTTGAGTGTGGTAGCACTGAACGCCGACTCCAATAATGTGTTGGATCGCGTCCGACGATAACCGATGTTTGCGAGCGTCATTTGAGAAGTCGCGGTCAACGAGTTGGCGCTACTAATTCTCTTTCTTTTGTTTCGGGCGTTCATTCGCGCGCAGGACTCGTTTGCGAAGGCGAATGCTCTTCGGTGTTACTTCCACCAGTTCGTCGTCGGCAATGAACTCCAGCGCCTGTTCCAGCGAAAGGTCTTTGACGGGTACCAGCCGCAAGGCTTCATCCGCCGAAGCGGCACGCATGTTCGTCAACTTCTTTTCCTTGATCGCGTTTACATCCAGATCGACCGCGCGTGCGTTTTCACCGATGACCATTCCTTCGTAGACCTTGGTGCCGGGACGCACAAAAAGAGTTCCGCGTTCCTGAATATTGTAGAGCGCATACGTCGTCGTCTCGCCCATGCGATCTCCGATCAGCGAACCGGTTGAGCGCCCGCGCATCGGGCCCAGCCATTCGCCCCAGCGCAGGAAGAGAGTATTAATCAGGCCCGTGCCCTTGGTTTCGGTCAGGAACTCATTGCGAAAACCGATCAAGCCTCGCGAAGGAGTTTCGAACTCGAGCCGGACGCGGCCGGTGCCGTGATTGACCATCTTGATCATTTGTCCTTTGCGCCGGCCGAGGGCTTCCGTCACTACTCCAATGAACTCTTCCGGACAATCAACGACGACCAACTCGATCGGCTCGAGGACCTTGCCATCCGTTTTGTGAGTTATTACCTCGGGCTTGGAAACCTGAACCTCATAACCCTCGCGGCGCATCATTTCGATCAGGATCGCCAGTTGCAGCTCGCCGCGGCCAGACACTTTGAATTGATCGGGCGACTCAGTCGGCTCAACCCGAATAGCCACGTTACCGAGAACTTCTTTTTCCAAACGCTCCTTCAACTGCCGGGAAGTCACAAACTTTCCTTCTTTACCCGAGAAGGGAGAGTTGTTGACGCCGAAGATCATCGCGATAGTTGGTTCGTCAACGTGAATCACCGGCAGCGGCTGCGGGTTATCGATGCTGGTGATGGTCTCGCCGATTTCGATCTCGTCCATGCCGGCGAGGGCGACGATCTCGCCAAACTGAGCGCGCTCGATGGGTTCGCGCTTCAAACCTTCGAAGGCATAAAGCTGCGAGATTTTTGTCTTCTGGATCGTGCCGTCGCGTTTCGCGATCGCGACCTGGTCGCCAACCGCGATCTCGCCAGAGAAGATGCGGCCGATGGCCAGACGCCCGACGTAGTCGCTGTAATCCAGGTTCGCTACCAGCAACTGAAGACTGTCTTTGCGAATCTGGCGCGGCGCCGGAATCGTCTGAACAATCTGCTCGAACAACGGCTGCAAGTTGCGGGACTCTTCCGTCAGATGTCTCTTCGCGGTGCCCTCGCGAGATACTGCATAGAGGATCGGAAACTCGATCTGATCGTCCATGGCATCGAGATCCAAAAAAAGTTCATAGATTTCGTTGACGACTTCTTCCGGGCGCGCATCCTGGCGGTCGATCTTGTTCACGACCGCGATCGCGGGCAGCCGAGCTTCCAGAGCTTTCCGCAGCACGAAACGGGTCTGCGGCAGGCAGCCTTCGGCGGCGTCTACCAGCAGCATCACGCCGTCAACCATCTTCAGCACGCGTTCGACCTCGCCGCCAAAGTCGGCGTGGCCGGGCGTGTCGAGGATGTTGATCTTCACATCTCGATAATGCACCGAGGTGTTTTTGGCCATGATGGTGATGCCGCGCTCGCGCTCGAGATCCATCGAATCCATCACGCGCTCGCGCACTTGTTCGTTATCGCGGAAGGTTCCGGATTGCCGGAGCATGGCGTCAACCAGAGTGGTCTTGCCGTGATCTACGTGGGCAATAATCGCGATATTTCGCACGTCTTTTCTTTCTTCAGTCATAATGATCCAGCTATAGAAGGGAACTTCAAATTATTACGCCTCAGCGCAAACCTTTGATTCTAGCACTTGTTTCGGAATAACTCTTGTCGGCACCGGGGATCGGTGGTGTCTTACTTTGCGGCTTTTCTTTGCGAGCTTCGCGTCTTTGCGTGAAATATCTCCGGCCAAAACGGCTATTCACGCA
>Ga0070698_100000326_pt1 | contig 48767 bp, 41 predicted proteins | sample KBSK1502metaG_FD_65477 | JGI IMG/M metagenome (GOLD analysis project Ga0070698, IMG submission 65477) | Corn, switchgrass and miscanthus rhizosphere microbial communities from Kellogg Biological Station, Michigan, USA - KBS K1-50-2 metaG | ecosystem: Host-associated > Plants > Roots >...
CTACACTGTAAACCTTCCCGACAAGACCCGGCTCGGCGAGCTCGATGAAGAATTCGTGCACGAGTCACGCGTTGGTGATGCGTTCCAGCTCGGATCATCCACATGGCGCATCCGCTCGATCGAACATGATCGCGTCGTGGTCGTCCCTGCACCTGGCGCGCCGGCGCGGATGCCGTTCTGGCACGGCGAGTTCATGGCGCGATCATATCACTTGAGCGAACGCGTTGGCGCGTTGAGACGCCGGCTGGAATCGGCAAGCGCCGATGACCTCTTCGGCCTCCAGCGCGCGTATCGCGCTGACGAAGCAACAATTCGTTCACTCGCCGCCTACCTGCAGGAGCAGCGCTCCATTACCGGCGTCGTGCCTGACGAGAAACAGCTCGTGCTCGAACATTTCCGCGATGAGGTCGGGGGCGTGCGCGTGGTTCTTCACGCACCCTTTGGCGGACGCGTGAATGCGCCGTGGGGCATGGCCCTCGGCCGGCGTGTACGAGAGCGGATGGGCGTTGACGTGCAGGTGCAGACGACGGACGACGGGCTGATGTTGCGACTTCCCGATCTCGGGGCCGCGCCGATTCCGATCGAGGCCATCAGGAGCTTGACGGCGACGGACGCCGAGCAGCTGGTGCTGGAGGAAGTGAGCGCGTCATCGCTCTTTGGCGCCCGCTTCCGGATGAATGCGGCGCGCGCTCTCCTGCTGCCGCGCGGAAACCCGCGCCGACGAATGCCGCTCTGGCTGCAACGCCTCAAGTCGGCCGACCTGCTGCAAGCGGTCCGGGAGTTCCCGTCCTTCCCGATCGTGGTCGAGACGTATCGCGACGTTCTCCAGGACGCGTTCGACATGGACGGCCTGCGAGACGTGCTGGGGAGGCTGGCGTCAGGGACGTTAGGCATACGGCAGGTGGCGACCACCATGCCGTCGCCGTTTGCGCGGTCGCTCCAGTTCGGTTTCGTGATGGACTGGATGTACGGCGACGACACGCCGCGTGCCGAAGCACGGGCGGCGCTCCTGTCGCTGGATCGCGCCCTGCTCGACGAGCTGATGGGCGGGCAGGGAGCAGACGAAAGCACGCTCGCGGTACTCGAGGAAGTCCTGGGCCGGCGTCGCGGCACGGCGGAGGGCTGGCAAGCACGCGACGCGGACGAGTTGGCGGTGCTGGTGGACCGTGCGGGGGACATCACGCGCGAAGAACTCGTGGCACGCGTTGCACCGGCGGCGGAATGGCGGAAGGGGGATCCGGTGCAGGTGCTCTTCGAGACGGGCCGCATGGTGGCGGCCGACATGGTTCCGGGCAGCCGCCGCTTTTTCCTCGTCGATGCCTGGGCTCGTTATGCAGCCGCGTTCGGTGAAGCAGCGGCGACGCTGTTCACCGATCTCGCCGGCGTGGGACCGGGACGAGCTGCCGCCGAAGTGGTGCCGGAAGCGTTGCGCCAGGTCGCGCTTACCGAGTCGGCGGCCCGGCGCGACGTGCTGGCGCGCTACCTGTCGCTCGCCGGGCCGGTCACGATTGCCGACGTAACCGCGCGTTATGCGTTCGAGACCAGCTGGTTGCAACGCCGGCTGGACGAATGGGAGCAGGCGTGGGTGCTGGTACGCGGTTCACTGGGACCCGAACGGGGTGTGGTGCGATGGACAGCCAGGCGCCCGCTCGAGCGCGCACGGCGAGTGGAGTTGGCCCGCGCACGGAAACAGATCGAGGCGGTGCCGCTGCCGGCGTTTGCGCGATTCATGCAGCGCTGGCAGCACCTCACACCGGACGCCAGGCTCACCGGCGCCGAGGGGACGGCGACGGCGCTGGCGCAACTCTATGGTATAGCGCGACCGGCCGCGTCCTGGGAACGCGACTATCTGCCGTCGCGCGTGACGCCATACGAACCCACGTCACTGGGGGCATTGGCCGCGAGCGGCCAGCTCGTCTGGGCAGCCGAAATGATTGTGAAGCGCACCTCCTCCGGCGTTGTGCTGGTGGGTGCGTCCGCGGGGGCGGTCGGCCGGATCCGGTTCTTTGAACGTGGCACCGGCCGTTTGTGGACGTCACCACCCGCGGAGTCAAACCTCGGCGAGGCCGCGCGGTCTGTCCTGGATGCACTGCGACGACACGGCGCTTCATTCACCAGCGACCTGGCCGCCGCAACGGCGTTAGGCCCACAGCGATTGCGTGATGCGTTGCGGGAGCTGGTCGGCGCGGGCCTTGTTACCAATGATACCATCGACGCGCTCCGCGACGTCATCCGGCACCGCCCGGTCTTTCCGGCTCGTCGACCCGACGAACCCGACCCGACGCGCTGGTTGCCGAGTGATTACTCGCCGTCACCGAATCGTCCCGTGGTGCAGCGGCGGCCCAATGTGCGCCGGTTGGCGCGGTGGACACGCCCCGACCGCCCTGGTGCGGCGTCGTGGGGCGGGCGCTGGTCGCTGGTGCACACTCCCGGCTCGTTAGGTCCTGATACCGCCGATGAGCGTGAACTCGCCGAAGCCGTCGCCCGGCAGTGGCTGGGGCGGTACGGCATCGTGTCCAGAGACTGGTGGCGTCGCGAGCGACCCGCTGTGTCGTGGCAGGCGATCTATCATGAACTCAAGCGGATGGAGTTCCGTGGCGATGTGCAACGCGGGTATTTCGTGGCTGGACTCGCCGGAGCGCAGTTTGCGCTGCCTGAGGCCGTAGACATGCTCCGCGCGCCGGTGACATCGGACGTTCAGGAGGAGCCGTTGGTGATGGCGACATCCGATCCGGCGAACGTTTATGCGTTATCGCTTCAGGGTGCGGTCAGCGAACCCGTTACGCGGCCGCGCGGAAACGGGGCGCTCCTGGTCACAGTCGGCGGCATCGTGGTGCTATCGGCAGAGGGGCGCGGTCGGCGGCTCTCGATTCGTTCCGGTGCCGAGGCTGCTGACGTACGAGCCGCCGCCTCCGCCCTGGTCGCCCACCTGAGCTCCACTCGTGGCGCCGATCGCAGCCGCGATGTTGTTACGGAGACCATAGACGGAGAAGCTGCGGTGAGCTCTGACTACGCGCAGTCAATGCGGGACGCAGGGTTCCGCAGTGAGGGGCGATCACTTCGGTACTACGCGGCGATACGCTGAGTGAACGGCCTGCACAGGAGCACGGTCGATTCCGGGATTGTGGCGTCCGGCACGACCGACGACACGGAAACACGATGGGCGCAGGTGCGCCGGTGGGCACTGCCACTCGCTGTGGTCGTGGTCCTCGCGGTCATGCTCCAGGTGTTGCAGCACGAGATTGCAAACCTCCGGTATCACGATATCCTGCGCGCCTTCCGCGAAGTCCCGCGGACGCAAGTCGTGCTTGCCGTTTTCTGCACGATGCTCTCGTATGCGGTTCTTCCCGGATACGACTTTCTTGCGCTTGAATACGCCGGCCATCGCCTTCCGCTGAGGCGCATCGCGTATGGATCAGTGGTCGCCTACGGGTTGAGTCAGACGCTGGGTTTTCCAGCGTTCACCGGCGGGTCCGTTCGCGTCAGGCTCTGGAGTGCATGGGGTCTGGAGAACCTGGAGATCACGCGCGCGCTCGCGTTTGCAAATGTCTCCTTCGGCCTGGGAATTGTCGCTCTCACCGCTGTCATCGGGCTCACCGAACCGACGCCAAGCCTCGAGCGCCTGCACCTGGCGGTCTGGCTCGTTCGCGGTTTGGCGGCAGCCTGCCTGCTGGTTGTGCTGGCGTATCTCGCGTGGTGCCTATCGAGTCAGGGTCGCGTCATCCGGATCTGGCGCGCCGAACTCTCCACCCCGCCAGTTCGACTGGTCCTGGGACAGTTCCTCGTTGCAGCCCTGGATTGGACGCTGTCGGCGCTGGTGCTGTATGTGCTCCTGCCGTCGGGGCACGCCGTGCATTTCCCGGCCTTCGTCGCCGTCTTTGTCCTCGCACAGTCTGCAGCGCTGTTGAGCCACGTGCCCGGAGGGCTCGGAGTCTTCGAAATCCTGATCGTGTTGCAGTTCGGGGATGCCGTGCCGACCGATCGTTTGATCGGTGCGCTCCTCGCCTACCGCGCGGTGTTCTATCTCCTGCCGTTTGCAGTGGCGCTCGTTATGCTGGCCTTACACGAGGCACTACAACAGCGCGCGTTGTTCCATCGCACAACCACGGCGGTCGCCGAGGGATTCGCTCGCTGGGCCGAGCCCCTGCTGCCGAGAGCCGTCGGCACGACGGCGGCGATCGGTGGAGTGATGCTCCTCATTTCCGGAGCGACGCCCGCTGTCAGTGGACGTCTTGGAGCGCTCATTGATATTCTGCCGCTCGGAGTGGTGGAGCTGTCGCACTTCGCGGCGAGCCTCGCTGGTGCAGGATTGGTGATTCTCGGCTGGGCGCTCACCAGACGGCTCGATGCCGGCTGGCACCTGGCCCGTGCGCTGCTTGTACTCGGGATCGTGACCTCGCTTCTCAAGGGGCTCGACTACGAAGAGGCGATGGTATTGGCGGTGGTGCTCGTGCTCCTGCAGGCGGGTCGCGGGGCGTTCTATCGCAAATCCTCCCTGCTTGCTGAACCCATGGAGCCCGGATGGGTTGTCGCGATCGTGGCGGTCGTCGGCGTCAGCATCTGGGTGGGTTTCTTCAGCTACAAGCATGTGGAGTTCACGTCGGAGCTCTGGTGGAGATTTGCCGAGCGTGGAGACGCGCCGCGGTTTATCCGCGCGAGTGCTGGCGCGGCGGCGCTCCTTGGGATCGTCGGGACTTTGCGATTGCTCCGGACGGCGCCAGCACGGCTCCATGTCGCGACGGACGAGGAACTTCAACTCGTCGCCCGACTCCTCCCACGCATTGATGATTCCTCGGCGGCTCTCGCGCTGCTGGGAGACAAGCACCTGATCATGACCGATGGCGGCGATGGATTCCTGATGTATGGTATCAGTGGCCGCAGCTGGGTCTCGCTCGGCGATCCATTCGGCCCCGAGGCGGCACAGCGAGAACTCGCCTGGCGTTTTCGTGAGGCCGCTGACCAACACGGTGCGTGGTCGGTGTTCTACGAAGTCAGCGCGCTACACCTGCCGCTGTACATCGACCTTGGCCTAACGCTCCTCAAGATGGGTGAAGAAGCCATCGTTCCGCTTCAGTCATTTTCGCTCGATGGGCCGGGTCGGAAAGGACTTCGTCGAACCCAGCGCGACCTGCAGAAAGCCGGCGCGTCCTTCGCGATCGTGCCCGCCTCGGAAGTGCCGGCACTTCTGCCAGAGCTCCGCGTCATTTCCGATGACTGGTTGGCTGCCAAGGCAACGCGTGAAAAGCGCTTCTCACTTGGACGGTTCGATCCTGCGTACCTCGTACACTTTCCATTGGCGCTCGTGAAGGTAAACGGTCGTCTCGTTGCTTTCGCGAACCTGTGGCCTGGAAGCGGCGTTGAAGTATCCGTCGACCTGATGAGGTACTCAGCGGAGGCTCCGCCAGGCGTCATGGAGTATCTGTTCATCGAATTGATGTTGTGGGGACGCGCAAATGGCATCGAGCGCATGAGCCTCGGCATGGCGCCGTTGTCCGGATTGGAAGACCACGTGCTCGCGCCTCGCTGGCACAGATTCGGTGGGATGCTGTACAGGCATGGCGAGCACTTCTACAACTTCCAGGGCCTGCGCCGATACAAAGAGAAGTTCGATCCAATCTGGGAGCCTCGTTACCTGGCCACGCAGGCCGGGTTGGCTCTTCCGCGGGTGCTCTCTAACGTCGCGTCGCTCATCTCAGGTGGAATCACAGGACTCCTCACCAGGTAGCGTCACCGCGCTCGAGGTGATCGCGGCCGATCCCGTGCTTCGGGCGCGGGGCCTTGTGGTCGAGGATGTTCTCGGCGAGGGTGGCAGTTCGACCGTGTATCGGGCGCGTGATTCGCGACATGAGCGCGATGTGGCAGTGAAAGTGGTCCGTCAGGATCAATCGGTCGGCAGCGCGGTGGAGCGTTTCAAGCGCGAGGTTCGTGTTGCTGCCAGCCTTCGACATGCGCATATCCTGCCACTCTACGATTCGGGGGTCCTGAGCGACGGCAGCTTGTTCGCCGTCATGCCAGTTGCGCGAGGTCGACCGCTGCGCGCGATCATCGATGAGGGTCGCCTCGCGGTGACCGACGCGGTACGAATTGCGCGCGAGGTGGCCGAGGCGCTGGAGTACCTGCACGAGAGCGGCTACCTGCATCGCGACATCAAGCCGGAGAACATCCTCGTGGAGTCGGGCCACGCCGTGTTAACCGACTTCGGGCTGACGACACCACTCGGGGAAATCGGCGACGGGCGCACGAGCCGAACCCCTGAGTGGTGGACGCAGGCTATTGATGGGACTCGCCTGACTGACGCCGGCAAGGCTGTCGGCACCATCGCGTACATGAGCCCCGAAGCGTTGAGCGGAGATGACGTCGATGAGCGCGCCGACATCTACTCGCTCGGGTGCGTGTTGTACGAAATGCTTTCCGGCCACCTGCCGCTCTCCGGCCTGCCGCCGCACGAACACCTCACACGGCAGCGGCGCGACCCACAGCCATCACTGCGCACCTATCGAGCGGACATACCGGAGGAGCTGGATGCCCTGGTAGCGCGAAGCACGGCGAGGACACCGGATGAGCGGTTCAGACGAGCGAAGGACGTGGTGGAGGCGCTGATCGCCGTGCCGGTCGTGCCGGCCGGATCAAGGTTCTGGTTAGGCGCCCGGGGGCTCGGTTTGGCCCCGATTGGCCTGGTCGCGCTTGTTCTGGCTCTGGGTGGCGCTGTCCTGCTCTGGCACGAGCTACGTAAGGGAAGTGAGCTGGATCCGGAACGCGTCGTCGTGGCGGACCTTGCGAACGACACCGGTGATCCGTCGTTCGATCGCATTGGCGTGCTGGCGGGTGACATCATTGCCGGGGCACTGGTCGACAGCACCCGACTCCGCATCGTCAACGCGATCATTCCCGTTCCATCGAGGCAACAGCGAGTCCTCCCGGTCGCCGATTCAATCCTGTCGCGGCGGACGCGCGACCTTGTCATGTCGACACGCGCCGGCATCGTTGTGACCGGAGCATTTTTCCGCACTGGTGCGGAGCTGGAGATTGTTGCCGAGGCAATCGACTCGAGGAGCGGCCGCGTGCTTGGCCTGGCCGGCCCGATCCGGACCATGGTGGACCGCCCGGATTCTTCACTTCGCGTTCTCGCCAGCCAGATCGTCACCGTAGTGCGGCGTCGCCATTTCCCGACAGACTGAAGCACGACACTGCCATCCGCGCCACGGTGTCGAATTACCCGCGCGGCGGCGAGAGCCCGGCAGCGACCAGTTCGGCGACAGCATCGAAACCGCCCGTTAGGCGGTGCCCGCCGGGCCGGGCGTATGACCGCACGAGTTGTGGATCACTGCCAGGACAGCCTGACGACTTGTCTCCCGTGCCGTAGATGCAGATCACCTGAAGGCCGCGAAGGCGCATCAGCTCCGGCCCCAGGGCCAAGTCGTCATCGCGTTCGACGTCCCGGACCAGGTCGATGAAGTGAAACTTGAAGTTCGCCCGGGACGCCGGGCTGACGAGGGCGACCATGTTCAACCGGGCGCGCAGCGTTTCGGGCCATCGAGCGGCAACGAACGGGGCGATGTCAGCTCCCCGGGAATACCCGAGCAGCATCAATCGGCTGCGGTGCCATTCGCCACTGAAGAACTCAGCGATGCAGCCAACGTCTTCGGCGGCTTGCTCCGGCGTTTTTCGGTCACCCAGGTACGACCGCATGTTGAGACCGATGACTGCGGCGCCCCGCGCTCGCAAGCCCGTCGCCACTTTTTCGTCCGCGCTCGCCCAACCACCGTCACCCGTCAGGAGGACGACGAGTGTCGCTCCCGTATCCTGAAGCGCCGGGCGCTCTATCACCGGTAGCCGGCGAATCCTGGCCGAGTCGCAAGGAGCCTGGCAAGCGACGCTTGAAGGAAGCAGAACGGCAAGCGCCGCTCCCACCGCCAGGAAATAGGTCAAGGACAACCGGGTATCGACACCTGAGTCCCGCGTTCCAGCGTATACGGTCCAAGGCCTACGGACACCGGCTCGATCGTTAGGTGCAATACGTCGCCGGTCAACCTGCCGGTGACATCGACAAAACGGCTCTCACTGCCGCCGGCCCCGCCTTGATGGTATAACGTGCCGACGGCGGTGAACTCATGACCGTCGACCAGAACGGGCAGGCTCAGATCGCCAGCCCAGCAGGAAGACTCGAAATGCGACTGTATTGTCGAAAGCGTCAGGCGGACTCCGTCCGCGACCCAAACACCGTGGAAGTCCTTGGGAGCCAGTGAGTCCGAACAGGCGATGAGCGTTACGAGCGCGAAGATCGAAGCACGCCGCATGAGATCATCCTTACCAGGTGTAGGTCAGAGACCCTGATGCACCGCGAAGGTTCAACTTGATGATGCCGGTAGATGCCTGGTACGATGACGAGTACGCCGCCTTGAGCGGCGTCAGGTCGAATCGTAGTACAGGCGACAACAGTGCCTTGCAGGCGTCGCCATTCGCATCGTGTGACAGCCTGACGGCAACCTGAACCGGATACGACTCCATCCAGGCCGCGTCGGCCAGCAGCACGAATGAGTGATCCCGGCAACCGCCACCGAAGTTGACGTCGAGTTCGAGTGAGTCCCCCTTGATGGTGAACCCCTCGATCGTGACGGCGTCCGACGGCCAATGTGGGTTGTCCGCGTTCGGCGTGATCACGATTTGGCCGGCCCAGCTGTCGCTCGTCGACCAGTAACCGTTAGGCGGCTCGGTCGGGTCGGAGCAGGCGAGGCAGATCAACAGTAGCAGTTTTCGCATACTGATTTGACACGCGGGAAAGCGCGAACCCCTCATTGAGGTCCACGGGCGGCATGTCCGCTCGCCACACCCCAGGCCCCAAGCCCCAAGCCCCAAGCCCCCTACTTCCCGGCTGTCGTGATCAGCTGGGAGAACAGGTCGAACGGTATCGAGCCCGGTACCACGCGTCCATTGACGTAAAACGTGGGAGTTCCCCTGATGCTGAGTTGCTGGGCCATCGCGTCATTGCGCTGAATCCGCCGCTGGACCTGGGGATTCATCGCACATTGCCCGAACGCGGTGAGATTCAACTTGAGTCGCGTTGCATAACGCGTGATGAGTGCGCGAATGTCTTTCGACGCCATCCACTCCTTGCGGTTCGCATAGAGCAGGTCGTGCATCTTGAAGAATGCTCCTTGTTCGCCGGCGCACTCGGCGGCTTCGGCGACGTCACGTGAATTGCGAAACATGCCGGTCACGAACGGCACCATCTTCCATCGAACGACTCCCTTGGTGATGTAGGCAGAGTCGATTTTCGGAAACGTCTCGGTGTTGAACCTCGCACAGTAGCCGCAGCCAAAATCGGCAAACTCGACGATGAAGACTTTCGCGGTCGCGCCTCCGAGGTCGTGGCCAGCGCCGGCGAGCGACACCCCGCCGCCCTGGTTCAACTGCGCATCAGCAGTTGTCGCCGGCAGGAGCAGACCGAGCCAGATTAGCGGGATTAGTCTTTTCATCAGCACGCTTCAGAGTAGTCGAATGCCCGTTCTCTGCGAATCTCTGCGGCCGCGCGTGTCGAAAAGCAGCAAATCATGGAGACGGCAGAAGGATCGCGGTGGAAACCAGGAATTGCCAGCTGCGTAAGGCGTTGCACTGATTGCTCTTGGCCATGCCGGCCCGGGACTGTCCGTTCCATTTGTGATTGGCGACCTGTACCCCAACGGTTTGGTAACAGAGCGTGTCGAAGATACCGAATGACATGACACACGCCGCGCTGGCAGCCGAGGCCTCGACTGTACCTGACGAGCGTTTCCTGATCGCCCGAGCCCAACGGGGTGACCGGGACGCCGCCCGGAGCTTGTACGACGCCCATGCGCGACGTGTTCACCGTGTGGTCTTCCGACTGTGCGGTGACGAGGAGATGGCCCAGGATCTTACGCAGGACACGTTCATCCGGGTCTTCGACAAGCTGTCGTCATTCCGTGGCGAGTCAGCGTTCGCCACGTGGGTTCATCGCATTGCCGTCACCGTCACGCTGAACGGTCTCCGAAAGGAGCGGCGGCTCAAGCGGGGCGCGGACGATCTCGATGTCGCCAACGACCTGCCAGCGCCGTCGAACGATGTGGACCCCGATCTCCGCAGCAAGTTGCGGGCGGCGATCGAGGCCCTGCCGCCGGGAAGCCGTGCGTCGGTGATTCTGCACGACATCGAGGGCTACACCCATGCGGAAATCGGCGAGATGTTGGGCATCGCCGAAGGAACGAGCAAGGCCCGGTTATTCGATGCACGAAACCGGTTGAAGAAAACCCTGGCGGCGTACGCCAGGGATGTCTGATCAGGACTAGTTAGGCATCAAGGAGAGGTGAGACCGATGACAGATGAACGCTTGAACGAACTGCTGGACGACGCGAGGCGCACCTGGCCGCTGCCGCCCGAGCCTGACTACCAGGCGATGTGGGGGCGGATCGAGCGAGAGGCGTTCGCGGGCGTGCGCAAGGAGTCGCGCACCCCGTCGTGGCGGATCTTCTCGATCGGCCTCGCCGCCGCCCTCATGATGGGGGTCGGATTGGGCCGCATCTCGAGGAACACGACGACGCCGGTACCGGGCGTCGCGTCCTCGGCGACCGATACGGCCACTCCGGCTTCAAGCGATTACGATCGCGCGGCATCCGAGCTGCTCGGTCGGACCGTGATGTTGTTGACGTCCCTGCCCGCCGAAGCGCGCAATGTTGGCGCCGGCGAGCAATTCTCCAATCAGGCCACTGAACTTCTCACCAGCACGCGGCTCCTGCTCGATTCCCCGGCTGCGTCAGATGCACGCTTCAAGGATCTGCTCGAAGATCTCGAGCTCGTTCTCGGACAAATCGCGATGCTCCAATCCGGACGCACGCGCCAGGAAATCGACCTCATCACGGACGCCCTCGAAGAGCGTGACGTCGTGCCACGGATCCGTTCCGCGGTCGCGCGCTTCTCGAAGGGCGATTGAACAACATGGAGACCAGGGTCATGAAGATCACTTGGACCATCGCCGCGCTGGCAGGAAGCGTCACGCTGGTCAATGCACAGCAGACAACGCCGCGTGTGCCGCCGACACCAGCGCCGGCAGCGCCCGCGCCTTCCGCCAAGCCCCGGACGCCACCCCCGGAGCGGGCACCTCTTCTTCCCGGCGTCGACTGGCTGCTCGACTTAGCGCCGTCGATGTCGTTGATCGCGCCAGGCGAAACACCGTTGACACCGTTCCCGCCGCTCGAACCACTCATGGCGATCGCGCCAATGGCGGTCGAGTTCCCGTCGTTACCGGAATGGCCAATGGTGGAATTCCCACCGATGCCCGCGATGCCTTCGTTGACGCCGCTGCCGTCGATGGCGCCGCTGCCGTCAATGGCGCCGATGGCGGTCGACATGCCAATGCTTGCCGTACCGTCGGTTCCGCCCGAACCGATGATCTTCGACCTGCTGCCGGGGCAGGGTCCGGTGACGCCGCGTCCAGCTCGTGAGCGCGAGCTCGACGCCGAGCTGCGTCGCCTCACGAGTGAGCTGGATCGTGCCGAGGCGGCCCGACAGCGTGCGATCGCGGCGCAGGATCGTCAGAACACGCGAGAGGTTGAGGCGCAGCAGCGCGCGCTGGAGCGCCAGCTGGAACAGACGATCCGCAACATCGAGTTACAGGATCGCACGATCCAGCGGGAGCTCGAACAGCAGGTTGCGCAGACCCTCCGCGCGCAGGAGGCGCAGGATCGCGCGCTGGAACGCCAGCTCGAACAGACCGTTCGCAATCTCGAAATGCAGGATCGCGCCGTACAGCGCAACCTGGAACAGCAGCGACGCTCGATCGAGAATAATCTGAACTGGTCGCACGCCGACTCCCGCGTCTCGGTGCCGGCACCGTGGGCACACCAGGACGTCGCTGATTCGGCGTGGCGTGTCGCGCGGGAGCTGTTCAACCGCGGTGAATACGGACAGGCCGTCCAGGCCTTCCGCACGCTGCCCGTGCAGTACCCGAACTCGGCGTACGCGGGGGAGGCGGCGTATTACCAGGCGTTTTCGCTCTTCCGAATCGGCGGCACCACCGAGCTTCGCGAAGCGCTGACTGCGCTCGAGACGGCCAAGACGAAGTACCCGAGTGTGCGTCAAAGTACCAGGACCGAGATGACGAATCTCACCAACCGGATTCGTGGCGTCCTCGCCCAGCGCGGTGATGCTGGGGCTCGCGCCGAGCTGGCCAAGACGGTCAACGAGCAGACGGTCACGTGCGATCGCGAAGAACAAGCTGTTCAGGCCGAGGCGATGAACGCCTTGAGCCGGTCGGATGCGGGCAACGTCAATGAACTCATCACCCGCGTGCTGGCTCGCAAGGACGAGTGCGCGATCCCGCTCCGCCGGACCGCAGTCTTCCTCGTCGGCAATCGCCGTGACGCACAGGCGGTGACCATCCTGGCCGGCGTGGCACGCAATGATCCAAGCGTCGATGTGAAAGTCTCGGCCATCGAAATCATCGGACGCTTGCCGAACGAAGAGGGTGTGGCCGTCCTCGAGGAGCTCAGCAAGAGTGACGACGAGCGTATCCAGCGTTCGGCCATTCGCGCGCTCGTCAGGCATCCGAGTGCCAAGGCCCGTACGTCGGTTCGCAGCCTCGTTGAGCGCGAAGATGTCTCCGAGCGCGTGCGTGCGGAGGCGTTGGGTTCCTTTGACGCCGAGCGTGCAACGTCGGATGACGTGGCCTGGCTGCGCGCCCTCTACGCCAAGGTGACCACCCCGTCGCTCAAGGCACGAACGTTGTCAGCCATCGTTCGCGTTGGCGGTCCTGAAGTCGATCAGTGGCTCATCACGATTGCGCGCGACGACGCCCAGCCGAGCGAGATCCGCGCGACCGCCATGCGTCGGATCGGCGACACTCAGCCGATTGCGGACCTGGCCCGGTTGTACGACACCGCGACCCAGCAGCGTTTCCGCTCCGAAATCATCAACGTGCTTGGGAAGCGGAAGGAAGAAGCCGCGACCGAAAAGCTGATCGACATCGTCAAGAATGGAACGGATCCCTCGCTGCGGACGGCGGCGATCCGCGCGGTCATGAACAAGAATGACCCAAAGGCTACGCAGCTCCTGCTGGAGATCATCAACAAATGACACCGATCGAGCGGGCCACAGCTGGTCTCGCGCTGCTGGTGATTGCGGCGGCGACAGCGAGTGCCCAGACGGTGGAGCGCCGGGTTGCCGGCGCTCCCGATGGAAACGTGACGTTTCACTTCGCGTCGCGCGCGGATGTGTGTGGCGACGGCCGCACCTATATCAGGGCGGACGACATGTGGATGGGGTCGTTCAACGACGGCGTGAGGTCGATGCAGTGTGAGAGGGGGCCGATCCGCGTTCTCCTGATCCGCGACGGAAAGGAAGTGCTTCGCATTACGTCGTTCGCCGGTCCGGTCGCGGAAGAGCCGGGAGCGACGAACCTTGGCGCGGTGCCCGCCGCCGATGCCGCGGCGTGGTTGTTAGGCATCGCGGGGCGGATCGACGGGCGGCCGGGTCGTGAGGCGATCATGCCGGCGGCACTGGCTGACAGCGCGCTCGTCACGCGTGAACTGCTGGCGATTGCGCGGAACACCGATCGGTCGCGCGAGCTCCGGCGGAGCGCACTGTCCTGGGTCGTCAGGCGGCGTGGCGAACGCGGTGAACTCTCGGCCGATGAAGTGAGCCGGACGTTGGTGACCATCGCCCGCGACGAGGCCGAAGTCCGCACGGTGCGCGACCAGGCGCTCATTTCACTGGCCCGGCTCGAGTCCGCGTCGAGTCTCGATGCGCTCGTCGCCATGACGACCGGAACGACCGAGGCCTGGCTGGCCAAGCGTGCCGTCGAGATGATGGCCAATTCGGGTGACCCACGCGCACACGATCACCTGCGCTCCGCCGCGGAGCGTTCGGATCTGACGGAAGAGGCACGCGTCGCGGCCATTAGTGGATTGGCGGGCTCCTACGCCACGTCCAAGGATGCGGAATACCTGCGCGGGCTGTACGCGCGCGTGACGTCCGACCGACTGCGCGACGCGATCATGAGCGGCATTGCCACGATTGGCGGCAAGTCGAGCCGGGACTGGATCGTGTCGATTGCGCGTGACGTCAACGCGCCAATCCAGCAGCGCAAGCGTGCGATTTCCATGGCCGACCGCCTGGGGTTGTCGGCGACGGACCTGAGCTCGATGTACGACGCGATCGAAGATGGTGAGGTGCGGGCGACGTTGATCCAGCAACTGGCCACGAATGGCACGCGGGTGGCGCAGGACAAGCTGGTCCTGATCGCGAAGAACGATCCTCTGGTGTCCAATCGACGGCGCGCGATCCAGGCGTTAGGCCGTTTCGACGATCCGCGGGTGAAGGAAGCGCTGCGCGAGTTGGTGGGCAAGGCGTAGGCTCGGAGTGTAATTCAATTGCACGTGCGGGCGTTCGACCTCGCGACGTTTTGGGACGCGGATTCCCGCGAACTGAGGCGGGTTGACTCCATTGTGGCTTGACCTCCGACGCCGCTTAGCCGGTGTTGGAGGTCAAGTAGTTTATCCGCGGAGACTTGCGAGAAATTCGCGTTGATCCGCGTCCCAAATAGTCGCGTGGCCTTGGGACCGCGCCGCCAGTCGGGGACGACTTCTTGCGTGGACGGTTGCCGGTTGCGCCGGGTGCGTGCACGTTACCGAGACCGATACGAGGAAGTGTCATGCGGTCTACGTGCGCTCCGCGCATGCTGGCAGTGGTACTGGCTGGCATCCTCACTGCCGATGCCGCTGAGGCTCAGGGCGGCTCGCTGAGCGGTCGTGTACTCGCCGACTCATCGTCTCAGCCGCTGGTTGGTGTCGAGATTGTGCTCATGGCTACGGAGCGCTCCGTGCGTACGGATGCTCAGGGTGCTTTTCGCATCACCGGACTCCGCGATGGAGGTCATCCCGTACTCGTCCGAATGCCCGGATTTGCCGCCATAACCGACACCGTCTTGATCACAGACGGCACGGCGGTCACAAAGGACTACAAGCTGACAGCAAGTGTCGCCGTACTCGACTCCGTGCGCGTGAGCGCAGCGGGCGGCCGCCTTTCGGCCAGGATGCGAACCTTCGAACGGCGTCGCGCGGAAGGGTTCGGACGTTTTATCACGGCGGCCGAGCTCCGGAAGAACGAGGATCGTTCACTGCGCGCGCTGCTCACTCGTCTCGGTGGTCTTCGCTTTGCGATCTATGAGAGCGCGACGTTCGCCGGTATGGCGCGCGGTGGCAACTCAATGAATCGTCTGGCCATTCCGTGGGACCCTAACAGCCCCAGGGGCTGCTGGGTGCAGGTCTACGTCGATGCGATCCGGCTCTACTCACCGCTCTCCGCGCTGCCCGCACCAAACCTCGAGCACTATCGGGTCGCCGACCTGGAAGCAGTCGAGTTCTACCAGGGTTTCGCAACGACGCCCGCGGAACTCGGCGGCGCCAACGCACCCTGCGGCACTCTCGTCCTCTGGACTCGCGAGAAGTGAGCCCGCACGTGATGTTCGTTGCATGAAGCAGCTCATCTTCGCGTTCGCCCTTCTGATTTGCGCCGCCTGCCGGCAGACCACCGCAACGGCCGTGGGAATTTCGGTTACGCTGGAGTCCAGCCACGTCACCGCGACGACTGGTGATACGGTCACCTTCACCGTGCGCGCAACCGGAAACAACCTGATCGGAGTAGTGATCGAATACGGCGACTCGATTGCTGAGCAGTTCGCAACCGGGGGCGCCCTCACCGCGCGCGTAACGTTCAAACACGCATTCCTGGCGAAAGGGAACTACACGGTTCGCGCGGTGGTCACGGATGCCATCAATGGTGAAAAGGAGGTCACCGTCCTGGTCACGGTGATCTGAGTCGAAACGGGATACGGGCTGATTTGAGCGGTGTTTCGTTGGAAATGGTTTCATGGCTCACCTGACGCCAGCCGCCGTGTGATGAGCGCGCGGCCCGTCCTCCCAACGCCAGCCACACTCGCGTCGCAACCGGCTCCTTGACGCGCCTTCGCCTGACCGTATCGTGTCACGAGCGGAATAACGCCCTGTAATACGTTTGTCGCGATTCGCACCTCTCACTCGGAGTTGCTTATGCCTCGCTTGTTCCGTAAACGGTTGGCATACTCTCACCTGAGGTGGACGGCCTCGTTGCTGGTGCTTGTCGCCGCGCGGGTTGGGGCGCAGACCGGAACCGTCACCGGCACCGTCACCTCCGAAGGCGGCCAGACGCTCACCGGTGCACAAGTGCTGATTGTCGGCACCACTCTGGGGAGTCGATCCGGTAGCGACGGGCGCTACACGATCGTCAACGTGCCCGCCGCGTCATATCGCGTACGCGTGCAGTTCATCGGGCATCGCCCGATGGATCAGGCGGCGACGGTCACCGCTGGCGGCACCGTCACCGTCAATTTCGTCATGAGGATTCAGGCCCTGTCGCTCGACGCCATGGTCGTGACGGGGACGGCCGGCTCGGCCCGAAATCGCGAGGTCGGCAACAGTATCTCGCAGATCGACATGGCCAAGGTGCAGATGCCGTCGGCCAACATCGGTCAGTTGCTTCAGGGTCGAAGCGCGGGAATGACGGTCATGCCCAGCTCGGCGATGGCTGGAAGCGGCTCGATGATCCGCCTCCGCGGAAACGTCAGCGTGACGATGAGCAACCAACCGCTCATCTACGTCGACGGTGTTCGCATCCGCAGCGACGGTTACCAGCGCAACGTCCCGCCTACAGGCTCCGACCTTCGGAGCGGCAATGACGTCGCCAGCCCGCTCAATGACATCAACCCGAACGACATCGAGCGGGTTGAAGTTATCAAGGGAGCCGCGGCAGCTACGCTCTACGGCACAGAAGCCGCCGCTGGCGTGATCCAGATCTTCACCAAGAGCGGGCGCACGGGGAGGCCGGAGTGGTCGCTCAGTGTCGACCAGGGTTTTGTCCAATCGCTCCCGTTTGGTCCGGACCCGAGCCTGGCGCCTCCGAGCGACACCGTGTTCTCCTGCTCCGTCAGGGTAGGGACCACCTGCACCGGCACGATGCAAGCCTATCGCGACTCGTTCCCCAACCGCTTCGAGGGACTTCCGACGGTGGGTGTCTCGAGAGCGGGTGGAACGTCGAAATACCTGTTCATTGACCCCTGGCTCCGGAATGGTATGCGGCAGCGCTATTCGCTGTCGGTTGGTGGCGGCGGCGAGTCCCTTCGCTACTTCGTGTCCGGGACAACCTCGGACGAGGAAGGGGTCCTGCCCAATGACGTGGAAGCGCGGCGGTCGGTGCGCGGCAACTTCTCGTTCATGCCCATCAACAACGTGCTCTTTGGCTGGAACACGACCTACATCAAGGACAACATCGCGAACACCGCGGCTGGCAACAACGCGCACGGGCTCACGCTGAATGCTTTCCGGCGCGACCGGAATTACGCGTCCGATGACCGTCCGGAAGTCGTCGCGAAGATGCTGAACCAGGAACTCACGAGCGACATCACACACCTCATCACCGGCGGTTCGGTCAACTGGAGCCCTAACGCGAGCTTCACGAACAAGGTCACGCTCGGCTACGACCTGGCGCAGATCGAAAACCGGAACCTGCGTCCGTTCGGGTTCATCTCCGCGGCCGCCGGCATCATCTCCAGCCGGCGGAACGCGTATGAAAACGTCACGGTCGAATACGTCGGGAATTACGTCAGGCCATTGGCCGGGCTCAGAACGACACTCTCCTGGGGCGCGCAAGGTGTTTCAACCGAGACGAGGGAAACCTCCTCGTACGGTGAGAACTTCCCTGGCCCCGGCAAGCCGACGGTGTCCAGCGCCGGAACCACGCTGGGCTTCGAGGAACGCCAGCGGGTCGTCAACGGCGGCTTCTTCGGGCAAGCGCTGGTGGACAAGGACAACCGTTACTTCCTCACGTTAGGCTTCCGCGTCGACGGGAACAGCGCGTTTGGTGAGAACTTCGGACTGCAGTCGTATCCGAAGGCGAGCGTCTCCTGGGTGGCGTCGGAGGAGAAATTCTGGCCGACGTGGAATCCGGAGATGAAGTTCCGCGCGGCGTGGGGCAAGTCGGGACGTGCACCGGGCGCCTTCGATGCTGTCCGCACCTGGGAACCCGTCGGGTGGGGCGGCCTGCCGGCTTTCTTCCCGCGCAACGTCGGCAACGCCGGCCTGGGTCCTGAGGAAACCACCGAAATCGAACTGGGCTTCGATGCCGCGTTTTTCGGCGACAAGCTGACCTCGAACTTCACGTGGTTCACCCGTGACGTCGATGCCGCACTGTTCAGCGCCCGCCAGATCCCGTCGCTCGGCTTCCTGAACTCGCAGCTGCAGAACGTTGGAAACATGACCAGCAGTGGTGTTGAAGCCACCGCCAACGTGCAGCTCATCCGCAACCGGGTGCTCGAGTGGCTGGTCGGCGCCACGCTCTTCACGACAACCAGCAAGGTGACCTCGCTGGGCGGCGCGGCTGATTTCTCGATCGGCAACTTCGGCTGGATCATGCGCGGCCAGTCGATTCCGGTCATCCGTACGGACTTCTGTGTGAGGAACCCGGACGAGCTGGGGGCCGCGCCCGACATCAGCTCGAATCCTAACGACTGCGTCTACGGCCCCAACCTGCCAGCGCGCACGTATGGCGTGCACACCAACCTGTTGCTGCCGCGCGGCTTCAACCTGATCGTCCGCGGCGAATATCAGGGCGGGCACTACATGTACGACGGAGCGGCGTACAACGCCGTGACGCGCGGGATCCGGTGGCCAGGGTGCTACAACTTCTACACCCTGCAGGAGACCGGAAGAACCGCCGAGATCCAGCCGATCGACCAGGCCCGGTGCACGCAGGCATCGACGCGCGCCGACTACTTCATCTATCCGGCCAACTTCTTCAAGCTGCGCGAAGTGTCGCTGAACATGCCGGTGCCGTCGCGTTTCATCCCGGGCTCGTCGTCGGCGTCCTTCACGCTGTCGGGCCACAACATCTGGCGCTGGTTGAACGACGATTTCCCGGTCTTTGATCCCGAAACAGGCAACAACGGAGGGTTTGACTCCCGCGTGCGCTCGATCCTCGAGCACGTACCACCCCCGGCGTCCTACACGGCGACGCTGCGGGTCGTGTTCTGAGGCATCGATGCTCACTCACCAACCAATTCCAACCGGGAGATTCCATATGATGAGCATCAGCATCCGCGGCGCGGCGCTGCTCCTGCTGGCGACGGCTGCGTGTGATACGACGGTAACCAACCCCGGACCCGTGCAGGACGAATTCCTGGCGGACCGGAACGCGGCGAGCGCCATGGTCAACGGCGCGGGCCGCGCACTCTCGTCAGGCATGAACTGGATCAGTTACACTGGGGCCGCCGTCTCGAGGGAGATACATCCCGCCGGCTCGACGGGCAGCTTCGGCATCACTTCCAGGTGGCAGAACGGAGAGCTGAGTGCCGATGACGGCGACCTGGACACGCACTGGGAGCAGGGGCAGCAGGCGCGCTGGCTCGCTGAGGAGGCGTTGCGACGACTCGAGGCGGCAGGTCCGCCGCCCGTCGGGAGCATTCAGACCCCCGCCCAATACGCCATTCTGCTGCAGCAGGCGTACGTGTATGCTGGCTTTGCCAATCGTCTGCTCGGCGAGAACATGTGTGAGGCGGTAATCGACGGAAGCGCGGCGCTGCCCGGGTCCACGTTCTTCGTGCGCGCCGAAAGCCTGTTCACCAAGGCATTGGCGGTAACCGGCGGCACGGCTGCCACGGCCGCAGCACTCAACAACGCCGCCAACGCCGGCCGCGCGTCGGCGCGGGTCCACCTGGGCAAGTGGAGTGAGGCGGTGACCGACGCTGGCAATGTCGGGATCGCGTTCGTGTACAACATGTCGTACTTCAACATCGGGAGCGACCCGCAGCGGAATCGCATCTTCTACGCGTCAGGCAACACCCGGGAAAGCGGATCTGCCTATCGCGCGCACACGCAGTGGAACACCTGGCATGAGGCGTACCGGACCGCGACCAACGATCCGCGCGTGCCCATCACCAAAACGACGCTGGAAGGGGATGCCGCTATCGAATGTTGCGGCAAGGTGCCGTTCTGGCCCGAAGCCAAGCATAGCTCATCGGCCTCTCCGATCCGGCTCGCCAGTGGTCGCGAAATGCGACTGATCGAGGCGGAAGCCAAGTTGCGCGCGAATGACGTGGCCGGCGCGATGACGTCGATCAACCTGGTGAGGACCAACGCAGCAACAACAACACTGACCGCGGCTGATGCGACTGAGGCCTGGCGACTCCTCAAGCGCGAACGTGGAATCGAGCTCTGGCTGGAAGCCCGACGCCTGGGTGACTTGCGCCGCTGGAAGACCAACAACACGCCGGGCGCGCTGGACCCGCTCGAGTCAATTGGTGCTGCGGCGCACCTGACCAAGCAGGATCTGTGCTTCCCGATCTCGCGTTCGGAGCGGGAGACGAACCCGAACTTACGCGCCGGCGGCTGATCGTTCAGGAACGTGTTGGAATACGAGGGGGGTGCCTGACGGCACCCCCTTCGTTATGTGGTTCACGCGACGAACTGCCGCTCTCCGTCCCTCGGCGCAGTCGTGTTGGCCCGCGTTCAAGTCTTCGTCACTGACAAGTCAGTATCCTTGGCGCTCCAGTCTGGAGGAGCGCTTGAGGATACCCGTCTTCGTCATCTCGCTCGCGGTGATCGCGTGTTTGGGAGACTCCATCGAACCGCTCATCGGTGAAGGGGCACGAATCCTGTTCATCGGCAACAGCCACACCTACGTGAACGATGTGCCAGGCATCCTTCAGGCGCTGGCGGATTCCGCTGGCGGTGAGACGATTGCGACGATGTCCATCGCGAACGCCAACTACGCACTCATCGACCACTGGAACGACGGAGTAGCGCTTGACCAGATCGAGCGACAACCGTGGCGATTTGTTGTCCTGCAGCAGGGTTGGACGCCAGCGGGAGTCTGTCGCGACACCCTTCGGCTTGCGACACAACTCTTTTCCGCAAGCATCAGGCGAGCGGGAGCGACCGTGGGAGTCCTGCAAGTGTGGGCGCCCGAGAGTCGACCCACACAATCCCTCGCGACGATAGAGTCGTACCGTCTGGCTGCGGAGGACGTGGGAGGCCTTTTGTTTCCGGTGGCAGAAGCGTGGCAGGAGTTCAACGTTCGCAGGCCCGACTACCGCCTGTACCTGGATGACATTCACGCCAATCGCGCCGGCTCGTATCTCGCGGCGCTCGTTATGTACGCGCGGATTTTCAACAAGACACCGGTTGGCTTACCTGCCAGTATCACCACACGAAGTGGCGAGACCATCATCCTTCCGGCCGACATCGCATTGACGCTGCAACAGGTCGCCGCCGACGTGGGCCTGGCCGTTACACCGCCGACCGTTCCGGTTGCACCACCGGTGATAACGAATCGCTGCTGATCGCGGAGGAAGCGTCGCCGACGAAACGTCCGTCGACTTTGTGCACTTTGGGGGTCACGGCCACCTGAACGAAAAGACGATCGCGTCCGTGCCGCCTCCACCCGGTAGCGGTTCCTTGCCGGGTTCACCTCTCAATGACTTGATCAGGATGCTTCCGACGACAATCGCGGCCGTGCCGGCCACCGCCATGGTGCGCATGCGGTCCATCCGTCGAACCTCGAGTTCGAGAAGCTCGTTCTTCAGGATGGACACTCTCTGGTTAGGCGTGCGGCCAAACTCCCGTGCGTCCGCCATCACGGTTGGGACTTCAACGATGAGGGTGTCGGTCGAATTCGTGATCAGGGTGCCGTCGAGCAGGCGGGCATCGCGCGAGCCGAGCAGCGGACCGATCCTCGCCGCTGCGATGGGTGACACCCGCGCGCGAACCGAGAGGCCAGGCGCCAGCTGACCGGGCTCGGTGACCGGGAGGTAGCTGAAGCAGCCCGCGAACAACAGTGCGGCGCCGAATGGGAAGCCAATACGGATCACCCTCGAAAAGTGCGGGTCCTCGCGCATCGGAGCAAGCGAGGGGTTGTTGCGGTTCGCCCCAGCGGGACACAGCACAAACGTTCAAGAAGGCGCTATCGTGTGCCAATAGCCTCCGAGCTGGACTGAATCTCAATCGGCAATGGCACCGCCCTGGAGACACGTGTTGACGCTTAGCTCGAGATCGCTTCAGCGGTCGATTGCGGTGGCGCTGCTCGGCGGCGCCGTGGTCGCCAGCTGCGCCAACGGTGAGGTCGTGTCCCCTCCGCAGGATCCCAGCACCGTCCGGGCACCGACGGCAATTGTGCTGACCGGCGTTCGCGTGGTCACGATGACCAGCGCAGAACGGCTCGACAACCAGACGGTCATCATCAGCGGCGGCCGCATCCGGTCTATTGAACCGGCAGGAGCAAACGCGCCTCCTGCCGGCGCAATACAAATAGAAGGTCGCGGAAGGGTGCTCGTCCCTGCGCTAATCGACATGCACGTCCACCTCAAGCGCGCCGACCTTGCCGCCTACCTGCGCGCCGGCATAACGACGGTGCGCAACATGTGGGGGCATGCCGCAGTCGCGACGATGAAGCGCGAAATCGAGAGCGGCAGCCTGGAGGGACCTGCGATCTATTCGATCAGCAATGGCGTGGACGGCAGCCCGCCGTATTGGCCGTACACGCGTTTGGTACTCGACGCGCGCGATGCGAATAGTGTAGTCCAGCAAGTCGTCGCCGAGGGGTGGCCGGCGATAAAAGTGTACCAGCAACTGAAAGCAGACGTCTACGATTCGATCATGTTCGCCGCGCAGCGGCGCGGCATTCCGGTCGATGGTCATGTACCGACCGCGGTGACCGTCCAGCGCGCACTCCAGCTGCGACAGCGATCGATTGAACACCTGTCCGGCTACGATCGAGCCGTGACCCACCGGAGTGGAACCGGCACATTTGCCTGGGCGGACATCGATGCCTCCAAGTTTCCCGAGCTGGTTCGCCAGACCGTCGAAGCAGGAACGTGGAATTGTCCAACGATGGCGATCTTCCTGCAGTTGGCGCAGCAACATTCGGCCGCTGAACGCGCCACCATCATCGCCAATCGCAGGCGATTAGTCGCGGAACTCGTCAGGCAGGGGGCGCGACTCCTGGCCGGCACCGACGCAGGGATCGATGTCGTGAGTCCCGGTGTCTCGATGCACGATGAACTGCGCGAGCTGGTCGCGGCGGGGCTATCGCCATACCAGGCCCTGCGCGCCGCCACGGCCGATGCCGGCATCTTCCTCGGCGTTCCCCACCTGGGGACGATCGTGGTTGGCGCACCAGCGGAGCTCATGTTGCTGGACGGCGATCCGCTGGCGAACATCGCGAACACGGCTCGACTGGCCGGGCTCATTCGGCGTGGAACCTGGTTTTCCGCTTCGGCCCTCGATTCGCTCGTGTCGCGGCCTTGAACATTGCAGAATGCAGATCGATGACTGCATCTGGAGGGTGGAAGGGTGGAAGGGTGAGAGGTGGGAGGCATCGGCGCGCACCCTTCCACCCTTCCACCCTTCCACCCTGCTAGATCGGAGATCGTCATGTCGCCAAATGTGGGCCCAAGCGCAAGTTTAGCGCTCGACGAGGGTGGCATCGCCGACCTGCGCTGGACAAACGCCTGGCGCGGCCTGCTCACGTTGCGAATGCGGGACTTCCGTTCCCGTCATCCGTTTCATGTGCACGACTACTTCTCGATTTGTCTCGTCGACAGCGGCGAAGCGGAGATCATCTGCCGGGGTGAGTCATATCGTGCCGGCCCGGGGTCGGTGATGCTGATCTCACCGTTCGAGGTGCACCAGGAAGTGAACACGTCGGGCACGCCATGGTTCTTCCGGGCCATGCACCCGGCGATGGCCACCATGCGTCGCGTGCTGGGCGTGGAACGCGGCGCGGGGCTCGAGCGCCTCCGGTTCACAAGTCCTGTCGTCAACGATGCAGCCCTGGCTGACCAGCTGGATCGAATGTTCGTGGCTATGGAACGGTCGGGTGATGGCAGCATCACTGACAATGTTGCGGATCCTGTTCGCGCCTCGCTCCTGCGACACCTGCGGCCGATCGGTGAGCGCCGACGGCGGCTGCGCAGCCAACGCGCGGTGGAAATCGTGCGAGCCCGGATACTCGACGCCCACCGTGAAATGCCAGGCTTGACCGAACTCGCCGCATTGACTGGCCTGAGCCGTTTTCATCTCAGCCGGACGTTCCGGGATGCCACCGGGCTTCCACCGTACGCGTATTTCGAGCAGGTCCGACTCGCGCGAGCGAAGGTAATGATCCGCCAGGGCTATGAACTCTCGGCCGTGGCAATGGCGTTGGGATACAGCGACCAGAGCCACTTCCATAGACAGTTCAGGGAGCGGGCGTCGATGACGCCGGGTCGGTACGCACAGGCACTGCGCAAGGTGTTTTGTGTGGGTGCTCGGGTGCCAATGCGAAACCCGGCGGCGTAAGGGTCCCGTCGCCGACCGCACACTTATTCAATCGAACAACTCGGCTCTATCGACATTCTGTAGGTCTCCCCCGGGCCTGGGCCGGGATGACTCTATGGAGGCTGAAAATGAACGCGTTGTGTCGATACGGTCTACGCCTTGCGATTCTGGCGGCGTTGGCGAGTTGCGGTGGTTCCGCCAGCGACGACGGTGGTACCAACCCACCGCCGCCTCCCACCGAATTCACGGGGACGTATGCCACCGCGGTGACCCTCACGCAGAACTCGTGCGGAGCGGTGACCGTACAGAGCCTCCCGACGACGGTGACGCACAATGCGACGAGTGGCGCAGTCACGTTCGTTCACGGTGGAACGAGCTATTCCGGCACGGTCGCGACCGACAGCACGTTCTCGACTACCCCACGTGACGTTGATGTCGGTGACGGATTCCAGTACCGGGTCACGATCAATGGCAGGTTCGGCGCGCGCAGCTTCGTTGCTGACGCCACGGTGGATCGGTCGGGTACAGGTTCTTCCTGCCGGTACGTCGCGCACTGGGTCGGCACGCGATAGACTTCTCGCAATGAATGGCACGCGATGGATCGGCAACGCAGCGTGCATCTGGGCCGTTCTCTTCGCCGCACCGCACGTCTGGTGGCTGCTGGGCGTTCGAACAGGATTCCCGGGCGGTGACCCGTCGTACGAATTCTTCATGAGCAGTGACTGGCGAGTCGCGTTCGACGTGCTGGTCGTGGTCCTTTGCGTCGCAATGGTGCTGATTACGCGCGCATTGATGGGTGCGATGATCCCGTCCCGCCGACGAACGTTGTCAACGCTGGCGTGGTTCGGAAGCGGCCTGCTGACGCTGCGCGGCGTCACCGGCGCCATCGCCGATGGCCGGTCCGATCCAGTCTGGTGGCCCACGTTCCTGGTCGGAGGCATACTGCTCGGCGCAGTGGCCTGGTTCGGGCGCCGCCAGCTCGGCGCGAGCGACCAACGCCCGCAAAAGCAATAGAAACAGAGGTCACAGAGGCCACGGAGGAGGCAGTTTGCATGGTCCACGCCTAACGTTTGTGTATTGGCGTGTCCTCCGTGAACCTCTGTGATCTCCGTGTGATAATGTGTTTACGAACCGTGAATGACGTCGGAGGTCAGTCGAAGACGCACTCGTTCAGGTCGTGCGACACTTCACTGCGGGATTCCAGTCCGCGAACAGGCCGGCACTGTTAGGCGTCCACACCCACATGTGCGTGTACCAGAGCTGCAGCGGTTCGCTCTTCAACATGTCGCGGCCCATCAGCTTCGGCGGAACGGAGTCTTTCGGCCACACACGGTACGGGATGATGTATTCCACGCCATTCAGGCCGTACGAACCATCTGCCTTCCGTTCGTAGAGAAGGATTTCGGGCTTGTCGAGCTCGATCTTGTTGTCGACGTAGCCGCGATTGACGTGGTGATACCCCATTGCGCCGTGTGTTGGGTCGGAGAGGCATTGGGCGACGCTGGCGGGATACCCCTTCGCCACCGCGGAGTCGAGCACGCGATACGAGGCCGTCGCATCGCGCACGCGTGAATAACCAGACTGCACCTCGGCGCCGTACGCCGTGGGCTCGGCAGCGGACGAGGACATGGACATGCCGCTGTGTGCCGAAGAGCATGCCGACGCAAAAACGGTGATTACGACGAATTGGCGCATAGGCTGGATGGCGGATGTCGGATGGCGGGCGTCAGCTGTGACCCCGTTTGCTCTCGACCAAGTAGGTCGCCTCCCGTTTCCGGCGAAAGCGCAAAGCAGCGCGCTTGACCTGGGGTGCAACCAACGGGACCAGCCGTGCAACGCCGAACGTCACTTCGGACCTTCGGTCGGGTCGCCCGACGTCGTATTCTTGAGGCATGACGGTTCCCGACGGTACGAATCGAGACAACGGATGGTTGTCCAACCGCCGCACGCTGTTCGCGCTGGCGGCAGCGGTCTGGATGTCGTTTGCAGTGCTGCAGGTTGTCCAGTCCTTCGTTTACGCGAGCGCCGCAGGTCGCGAATGGACATTGAAGGGCGCGATCGTGAACGGCTTTCCATGGTGGCTCTCCTGGCTCGCGCTCACGCCACTCATCGCCGCACTCGCCGAGCGTTATCCGTTCACCGAAGGGCGTCACTGGCAGGCACTCGGCAGACATGCGCTCGCCGGCGTGCTGATTGCGATCATCCAGCTGGCTGTTGTTGGAGCGATCTTCTGGTTCACGACGGGCCAGTTCAGCGGAGTCGCCACGTCGCTGGCCAACCAGGTGCAACGCTTCTTTGGTAACTACTTCATCGAAAGCGTCGTGACGTATGCCGGCACGGCCGGCGTCTTCACCGCGATCGACTTTGCGCGCGCGGCCCGGGATGATTCAGTGAACCGGGCGCGGCTCGAAGCGCGCACGGCGGCACTCGAGTCGTCGGTAGCACAGGCGCGCCTGGACGCGCTGTCGATGCAGATGAATCCGCACTTCCTTTTCAACACGCTCACGGCGATCTCCGGCCTCGTATCGCAGGAACGAAAAGTCGAGGCACGGGAAGTGATTCAGCGGCTGGGTGAACTGTTGCGGCAGTCGTTAGGAAACGGGAATGGCGCGTTGAGTACGGTCGCGCGCGAAGCGGCGCTGCTCGAGGACTATCTCTATATCCAGCGCGTGCGTTTCAGCGACCGCCTCGGCGCCACCATCGACATCGACCGCGACGCGCGCGACTGCCTCATCCCCTCCATGCTGCTCCAGCCGCTGGTGGAGAACGCCATCCGGCACGGTGTGGAGCCGAGGGAAGGGAAGGGTACGGTGGAGGTGAGCGTCCGCCGCGAGGTGGACTCACTGCACATCCGTATCGCTGATTCGGGCGCCGGGTTCGCGCTTGGTGGAGATGGCCGGCCCAAGCGAGAAGGCATCGGGATCGCGAACACGCGCGAGCGGCTCGATCACATCTATGGAAGCGGCGCCTCGCTAGTCCTGCGGAACCAGCACGGCGGTGGCGCCGAGGCGATCGTTGTACTGCCCGCGCTGGCTGACAGCGCGGTGGTGGCGCGTTAGGCAGCCATGACGGTGCTGTCGCTTCCGGCTCTGAAGCCGCTCCGCGTCGTCGTGGTGGACGATGAGCCGCTGGCGCGCGAGGATATCATGCAGCTGCTGGCGGACCGGTCCGACGTCGCCGTCGTGGCGACGTGCGCCAACGGCACGGAGGCACTGGAGGCGGTGCGACGCCTGCAACCCGATGTCCTGCTCCTCGACATCCGGATGCCTGGGCTCGACGGATTCAGCGTGGTGTCGAAGCTCGGCCGGCGCGAGCTGCCGTACGTGGTCTTCGTGACGGCCTTCGATCGCTTCGCGATTGACGCCTTCCGAGTGCGAGCACTCGATTACTTGCTGAAACCGGTGCAGCAACATCGGCTCGACGAAGCGCTCGATCGCGCACGGGAGCAGCTCGAGAAGCGCTCCGACGACTGGTCCAGTGCGATCCACGCCGCTGCCAACGAGCAAGCGCAGGGCGGCGATGCGCCTGCATTCCTGACCGAGCTGATGGTTCGAGTTGGCACGCGGGACATCGTGCTCAAGGTCGACGAGATTGATTGGATACAAGCCGAGACGTATTACGCACGGTTACACATCCGCGGGCGCTCGTATCTGTATCGCGAGCGGATGCACGTCCTCGAGTCGCAGCTCAACCCGCGTCATTTCGCCCGGGTGCACCGTTCGGCCATCGTGAACCTGGATCGTGTGCGAGAGATCGTACACGATCGTCACGGCGATCATGTGGTCGTGTTATCGACCGGCGCGCGCGTGAAGACGAGTCACCAGCGGTGGCTGGAGTTCCGCGACATCATGAAGCAGCGGACGAGGCGGTGACGTCTGACTAATTGATTAGGAGTGTGATGCGCTTGCCGGCGACTTGCATTCTGCAATTCACTGGGCGAACCGATACATCCTGACCGTCTGCACGCCGTCTTCATCGCGCCAGACGCCGAGGACGTAGTCGGTCCCAGCATCAGTCACCGTCAGCGCTGCCGGCACGGTCACGCGGCCGACCATCGCGCCGTCGACGGTGAAGAGCCACCAGTCCTGCTGTTTATCGCCAGGACGTTTGTATGACGCGAGCCAGATGCGGCGTTCGGCGTCGACCACCACCCGTTCGTCGAGAGCGGGGAACACCGGCGCGTGGCTCTTGCCTTCGTACGTCGCCTTTCGTTCAGCGCGCGCGGCCGGATCCAGGATCGCTGTCACCTGTTCTTCGGCGTACGCACTCATATGAGCCGGGCGAACGGCCTGGGGCGTGTGCTGGCGACGCACGCGTCGAATCAATCGCCCCGACGTGTCTACGACGTCAAATTGGAACGCGGAGTTGTCAATCACGATGAGGTGGCTGTTCACGAGCCCGAACGCTGAACCAGGACCGAACAGTCTCCGTCCCTTGGAGAATCCTCCAGTAAGCGGGCCCTGCTCGATAACGGACACCGCGATCTCGAAGCCGGGGAAGCGGCCGAGCAGCCGACCTGGCTCTCCGTCAGAGCCGTAATTCACAACAGGGAATTCCTCGCGTTCTATGCGCGCCGGCCCCGGATCGCCGAGCGGAATGGAGCCTCCAGTTGTGACCAGGGCACTCCCGTCCGATCGGAGTCCCACCAGGGTCATGCTGGGCAGGAACATGTGCGGCGATTTCCGAAAGACGGCCTGCCTGACGAAACCAGAGTCGGTAAAAACCGCGAATCGGAATTGTCGACCGTCATATGCCACCGCGGAGTCCCGGCCATGCCAGCTCAGCGACCGGAGGTCGACAAACTCGCCGGGGCCACGTCCGTCGCGGCCAAGAATCCGCTCGAGCGTCCCGTTCGACGAGAATCGTAGGATTGATCGGCGACCCGCGTCGCCGACAAGGATGCGGCCGCTCGGCATTCGCAAAGCGGATATCACCCTGACGAGCTCAGCACCCGGCTCAGAGCCGATCTCTACGCCAGTCGGCTGCAGCGTGAACCGTCGCGGCGAAACCGTGCTGTCGTGGACGACGATCGTGATTCCGGCACTGTCCCTCGTCGCGGGTGCAGGACGTTGGGCCTGCGATGCGATGGGCCCGAGGACCACTGCCGACACAAAGATGCGGAACGACCAGGTTGTACCACGGCTCCGTTCAGGACGCATGAGTGCGCGATCCCTCCAGGACAAGCCTCAGCACGCAGGACCAGCAAGTAGCAATTAGCACGCTGCTAGAAGTACGTCAACCACGTGTACCGTCCCGTTGCCTTGAGCTCCGCCACTTTCTTGCACGGCCAATACAGCGACACGACCACAAGCAGCCAGACGCCGTACACAACTGGTAGAGTAAATCCCCAGCCTGGCGGCGGCGTAAACGGGTATTGCCCCAGGTTGGGCGACTCGAACATCCAGTGCGCGGATCCGTGCATAACGACGGCGACGACGGTGGCCAGCGCATGGATCAGCGCGAAGTGCACGACAAAGTAGAAGAACGGAACCCGCCCATAGTTGAGGACCGGTCGCAATACGCCCGGTATTCCGCGGTCCGTCCACCGGAGAAAGAGCAGGGCCGGGCCTAACGTCATCAGCAGGAAAAGCAGCGATGGTGGATACTTGGTCGTGTTGATGAACGACAGCAACGTGTAGATCGTGCTATCGCGGCGCGACCACGAGAACGGATCTCCATACACGTTGGCGGCGCGAAGCACGATGAAGGCGACAATGGCTGCGATGCCGGCGGTGCGCAGGAACCGACGACGGCGCTCAGGTTCCCATTGGTACACCTGCGCCAACGCATAACCAACGGCGGTCACTCCAATCCATGGAATGAGTGGATACGCGGCGAAGACCGTGTGTTCGCCCTGGAGCACAAAACCCGGCCGGTGGAGGATCGACCAGAGCGGGCTGTTCCACGGCACCCCGTCGAACGCGTTATGCCCGACGATCGGAGCAAGGCCGATGCTCGCGATCACCGGAACCGGCAGGAAGACGATGAGACCGAGAAAAACCATCGACCAGCCGAGCGCCCAGATCACGAGAAGAAGCGTGACTTGGTAATCGAAATTGAACTGATAGGCCATGCCGCGAATGAGCGTCAACTCAAGGACCACAAAGAGAAGTCCGCGCATGATCAGGTAGCGGGACAGATCCTTCGTGCTGCGTGAGGCGCTCGCGAGCCCCGCGCCAGTTCCGGTGAGGAGGAAGAAGGTTGGCGCGCAGATATGCGTGACCCAGCGCGTGAAGAAAAGCGGAACGGTGGTGGTATCGAGGTTGGTCGGGTTCGCGCCAAACGTGCCGAAGAAGTCGCGCGTGTGGTCGAGGGCCATGATGATCATGACCACACCGCGCAGCAGATCGACCGACTCGATTCGCTGGCGTGTCGCGCGCTCCGTCATGGATTCTGGTAGAGGCCGAAGATGTTGCCGGCGGGATCGCGGAATCGCGCCGTGATCTCCGGGGCATCCGCGCCGATCGGTTGCGTGATCTCTCCGCCGGCGGCAATGACTTTCTCGACCGTGTCGGCCACGCTATCCACCATGATGTAGATCAGCAGGCCTACTGCTTCCATCGGCGGCCGACCGGTGACCCACGTGCCCGACACTTCACCGACGCCGTCATCAAACGCGATCGCACCATCGCCGCGCTTGCGCGTCTTCCAGCCGGCCACGGCTTGGTAAAACGCCGCCGACTTGGCCACGTCGGTGGCGGGAATCTCGATGTAGCAGATCTTGCCGTTGCTGATCGTTGGCGGCATGAAGTGATCTCCTTGAACCCGGGGAGGGCGCCAAAACGTACCGCTTTTCGGAGCATGCGGTCACCGGCTGCCACGACGCAATCGGTTCAGGCAATCGACTGCAGTACCAGCCCACATCTGTAAGATGTGGCGGATATGCCGTCCTGCTCACTCCGGGCCGCCAACATGACCCGGCTCGATGGTTTTATTCTGGTCCAATGGGCCCAGTCTGACGGTTGCCTCGGGAGTGGGTGGCTGGTCAGATTTGTAGACCGCCGCGGGCTATGCGGCTGATGGGGTGTAGCTTAGCTGGCAGAGCGCCTGACTGTTAATCAGGAGGTCGGTGGTTCGAATCCACCCGCCCCAGTATTTCAAAATCAATTGCAACAATGCTTTGCAGGACGAAGGCCTCGGCGACCCGCCGAGGCCTTTGTCATTGAATAATCACCAAATAATCACGGGACGCAGCGTGTATGACTGCGTTCTCAGGCTCGCGGCGCGAGTACGCGGGTCGGGATTGGCCACGACAGGGCAGTGAGTGCTGATTTACATGGCATTTGTGATGGTCGGCGCGCGAAATACTCGAAACGTACGCCAACAATAAGATCCGCTATGCAATACACCGAGGAAGCACTAGCCGCCCTACTCGACGCATTCAAGGAGCGCCAGCCTCTATATCGCGAGTACGGTGCGCGCATCGAGTTACTTCTGCGCGAGCACCTCTCAAGGTCGGCTGTGCGAGACTACACGATCTCAAGTCGGGAGAAGTCGCTTGACGGCTTCACTAAAAAAATCCAGCGGAAGAACTACGCACAACCACTGAGCGACATCACCGACCTGACAGGTGTACGCGTCACCGTCTGCTACCTCGACCAAATAACACGCGTCGAAGACATTCTCTTCGCCGAATTCGAGATCGATCAGCAGAACAGCATAGACAGGTCGAAGATCTATGCCGCCGATACATTCGGCTATCTGTCGGACCACAAAATCGTATCAAACTCCAAGCCCAAAACGACCGACAGTGATTGGAGCAAGTTCAACGGCATCAAGGCAGAGGTTCAGCTAAGGACCACTCTCCAGCACGCGTGGGCACTTGTGAACCACGCACTTTACAAGAATGAGAGTGAGCTTCCGAAGAACCTTTGGCGGCGCCTGAACAGACTAGCGGGCGTGTTTGAGCTGGCAGATCAAGAGTTCATGGAGATCAGACAGCAGAATGAGAAATACAAGACCGATATCGTTAAACAGTTTGACGAAGATCGCACCGACCACATCGAGATCAACTACTTCACTCTGACCCAATACCTAACGAGAAGCCAAGTAGCGATTAGCGCCGCCAAGGCAGCACGCGATCATCGTATCCTGTTTGATGATAGCCTACAAATCGAGTACTATAATAGGATGGACAGCGCGTCTGTTGCCGACATCTGCAAGTTGTTAGGCATTAACACGATCGCTGACCTTGCCCAGCTTTTGGAGAAGTACAAGCGAAGCGATGCGGAGTTTCTGTCGGCGATATCGAAACGACGCACCTGGCAGTTTACTAAGCCATTCATACTCTTCCTTCTGCTCCTTAAGGCAAGGCACGCCGATTTTCCAAAGACGTACTTGCAAGGCAGGTACGGATGGGACCAAAAGGCAACTGATCTCGTCTTCGGCGAGGCAACTAGGTTAGGACCATGATCTACATCAGCTACAACGACAAGGACAAAGCGTCAGCGGACTATCTCAGCCAAGTTCTGCGGCAACGCAACATTTCCACGTGGATGGTCGATGACCTCGTTGCAGGTGCTGAGATGCCTGAGGCACTGCGCGAGATGGTCTCGCGCTCGCGGTGCCTGCTTTTCTGTCTAGGTAGCTCCGGCGTATCCGAACGGCAGGAGTCGGAGTTGGCGCATTCGATTGCTGCTGAGAAATGGGTGCTGCCCCTATTACTTCCAGGTAACATCCGGGACGACCATCCGAGCTTCGCGGATGCAGCCGATCTCATCGACTTCGGTAGCGGTTTTAAGGATCCTGCGACTACAAAACATTTCCTCCAAGTCATAGCCGGAACCGCCATTGAGCCCGATTATCAAACCCAATCTCCTTCGCGAAGTATCGAGGATCATCCGAGAGCGCGGCCTGCGAGGAAGGCAGTTAACGTTGCGGTGGTGAATCGGGGTAGACTTCTTCTCGTACAGAGGGCTGAGACACAAAAAAGCGGTTCTGAACTATGGCAACTTCCTGGCGGGAAGGTTCAAGCAGGCGAAGACAATCAGGATGCGGCGCTGCGTGAGTTACGTGAGGAGGTCGGTCTTAACCTCGATGCAAGCCAACTGATCTTCGTAAGGGAGTTTGTAGACCGATGGATCATGGATGCGACCGAAGATTACTTCGTGATGGCGCTTTTCGTCTGTTTTACGCCTCCGGCAGCAGTCGATGTCGCGGCTGAATTCAAGTCACATAAGTGGATTGCGCTGCACGAGCTGTTCGACGAAAAGTCGATCATCTACTTCTCGGCGACGGCAAAGTACCTGCAGTATGTGCGCCGGTTCATCTTCATCCACCTGCCGCTCCGTGAGGTGGCGAATCACCTTGCCAAGGACTTGGAGGGTGGCGAACCGCTGCCAAAGCAACTGGCGGGGATCTCGCACGAGTCAACGGCAGTCGTATACGCGATGCTCTCGCTGCTCGGGTTTGTCAGTGACCGAGGGGACTTCTATGCCGCCTCAACGCTATCGCACCAACTGATCAGAGTGCTGGCTGAATGGTCGCTGACTGATGCTGTCATTTTCAACGCAGTCGCGCCGGATCAGTCTGCGTTGTCTCTCGCTCGCAGTGATGATGCGGCAGCCGTCGCGCGATTTAAAGAAGGTCTGTTCGAACGGCATTCCCACTTGCTAGGCCTTCTCTCGACGAAACTACCGAAAGCACTGAGCTCTCGCAGAGTCGCGTCGTTACTCATCTTCGGTCGATCGCGGTTGAGATCTGAGCAACTATTGCTGGTGCGGTGGGACTTCTGGGCGCAGAAATACCAGATTCCATCAAAAGGCCTTGAGGAGATTGAGACGGACATCAAGGATGTGGACACCGCGAAGGCGGTCGTTGCTGAACGATTCGAGCAGAAGCTGGTGAAGGAGTTTGACTATACTTTCTTCTTGAAAACGGAGTTCCAGCGACTGGGAGCTGGGAGCCTAGGTCTGGTAACGGGCGACGCGCCAATGCTGCGAAATTATCGCGTCGCGTTCTTCAAGCTTAGCCCCAAAGCTGGGAGCGATAACCTAATCAATCGGACCATTGATGAAATCAACAGAGAGACAATTGGATTCCTTGAGTCCGTTGGCGAGCTCGCTGCGGTGCCACAGAGGGTGCGACGCGAGTTGCGGTTCTATATGTGGGTCGCAATCGACCGCCTGTTGTTAGAACCGACGCGTATTGTCGGTGAGCCATTTCAAGGCTTTGCGGACCTACTCGACCGAGTTCCTCCAGCGGAGCTTCTGGCCGGAGTGGAGGAGGTCGATGTGTTACCGATGGAGGTCACTCCGATAACGTTCACCGCCGTCAACGACAGGTACGATCATCGTGTGGATCTCAGAGAGAAATACGCGAATCATGCCTAACGCAACAATCCCAGTCGCATATCGAACGTTCGAAGAAGCGTTTGCATTCGCGAATGAAAAGCATAGTGGGCAGCGCTTGCCCGGTTCTGAGCTGCCATATATTTCGCACATCGCTCGTGTATGCTTCGAGCTGTTACTACTTGTGGACGCGGCGTCATACGAAATGGAGTTCCTGCTCGTTGTGGCGGCACTCCACGATACGCTCGAAGACACGAATACGACTGAGGCGGAACTGTTGGACAGGTTTGGGCCAAGAGTGCTGGCTGCCGTGAAAGCGTTGACTAAGGATCGCAGGTTGCCGAAGGCACTTCAGATAGAAGACAGTCTTAATCGGATAGAGGCAGAGCCTAAAGAGGTCCAGCTGGTAAAGCTGGCTGATAGAATAGCCAATATGGATCGGCCTCCTCCTAACTGGACTCAAGAGAAGATTAGAGAGTATCGCAAATCGAGTGAGCTGATTTGGTTAAAACTGAAAGGGGTGCATGACGGCCTAGCGAGCAGGCTGAATGCGAGAATCAGTGACTACGCGCGGTACTTGCCGTAACGTGTTCGCGTTCGTAGCGCTCCGCTCGTGGGCAATGAGACTCTACAGCGCCTCGAAGCATCTCGAAAACCAGCTAAGAGCGCCCGTCGCTTTCGATTGCAGATCTGGACAATACGATCGGGATACCCTCGGAACAAGCGAAGCGCTCGTGGGATCATAGGCATACTCGGTTATCGAGCCGTCGCGGATCCGTTCAACCGCCTCCGCGATCACGAACAGCGGAACCAAAAACCATTCCCGCGGTGCAACCGGATTACCGAATCGGTCCTTGAGCGTGATGTCGAGTCGCGCCGGTTCAAAGAGGCGATGGAGCAAGTTCTCGAGCCGGCTACGATTGATATTGTAGAGCACATAGCTGTCGACCAGTTCTACGTCCGCGAGGAGATAGGTGGGATCCAACCTAGCGATAGCGATACGACGTGGCACTGCGCCGCCTGTGACGCCGATCTTGTGGATCAGTCCCGGCGAGCGGCGATCTCTGGATGATCCGACTTGCTTCGGAGGACATAAACTCTCCCCGTCGCCACTTCTCCTTCATCTGCCTGGTCGGCGAAGAGCGGACCATCATTCCGCTTGGTGATCCGACGCCCAGCCTCGTCTTTGTACACCGCGGCCTGTAGTGACCGGAGCAGCAGATTGCTTTCGGTACCTGGTCAGCCAGGCTTGCCCGGCCTTGCTGTACAGATCGAGCTCCGGGCAGCGCAGGTTTTCCGCCGTCAGATACGCGTGAATACGGTTGCGCATCACCGTCCGTTGCCTGACGAGGAAGACCCGGCCCCGCAGCAGCTGCCGCAACGCGCGCGTCGCGGAATCCGGAATCCAGATCGCCGGCAGGAGCTTCGCTCGCGCCAGTTCCGCCAGCTTCCGAGCATCGATCGGGTCCGTCTTGGTCCGCGCCTGCCAGATCAACTTCACCTGATACGGATGGGCGACGATTACCTCGAAGCCCCGCGCGGTCAGCTGTTGCTCCAGCCAGTGCCAGTAGAGCGTGGCTTCCATCGCCACCAGTAGCGGCTGGGCCAACCCCCCGAGCCATCGGCCTAACGCGTCCAGGCTGGGTTCGAGCCGTCGGTGCTCAGCGAGCACCGAACCTGAATCGTCGAGTGCACATGCGGTGATGTAGCGCTTATGAAGATCGAGTCCGACGGTAACCATGAGTCCTCCCGAGCGTGATTCGGGAAGGTGCCCTCTGCGTCGCGGTCACGCGACGCACTAGGCTCTCATAAGATCGTGTTAGGCACCGCGCTGTACCACCTTGACCTGATCTCCCTCCAACCAGTACTCCAGCGCAGCCGGCAAGATATCGCGACCAACTGGGTTAGAGGCAAACGGATTGTGCACGACAATGAAGTCTTTCCCCGGCTCGACGGACATGTTGTACTCGTCAGCCCAACAGTATATGATGGCGCTGATACCAGCGTGGGTCGGCCCAAGGAAGATGTCCTTTGCAACGTTCGCTCCCGACCTTTTGACAAGATCATGCTCAGGTTCATGAGACGCCCTGACTACCTCGAGTGTCTTCGGATCGAAGTGAAGGACGCGGTTACCGAGCGGGAACACGGACTTAACTATCCATGGCACATCGGGCTCGCCTCGCGTTGAGGGAATGCCGGAGCCGTTGATTCCAATTACGTATGGGTCTGTCGCCGACAACACTTTCTTCAAAACGTAGCCTGCGTGCTTGCTCACCTTTTCCTCGATCGCAGCACGGAGGCGAAGGGTGATTTCTCGGACCGGCACGGCACGCACCACAAGAGGCTGAGGGGCAGTTACGGCATCTGGCCCAGTGCCAGGGCGCGCAGCGATTGCCTCCACGTACACCCTAGGGTTGGCGAGGAGAAGGTCGGGGCCTCCTTTCTTCAAATTTCGATGGGCGGTTGGGACAAGGACAACCTTTGAAAGAAGGCCCGCAGCTAGGTAGACCTCCCAAAACCGTCCTAGGAAATCTCTGGGTGCGGCAGCCTGAACATCGCTATCCAAATAGGCGTTTGTCGTAGACCACAAATCATCTACTCGTTGACGAGCGATGCGTTCGGGCTCGTTCTCGGGTGCGTAGAGACGAGAATAACGGTCGTCGGTCTGCGGTGGATCACAAAAGAAGCTCACGACTTGAGAAGCGGTTTGCGTGTGCCTAACGGATTCCAGAAAGGTCATGCAAAACAGCATTCACCCGTACTTCTATCTCATTTAGCTTCGTACCTGACTCGTGCGCCACCGCCCCGAAACGACTCTTGTCTCTAAGTCCGGCGCGGTTAATCAGACTTTCCAGTATCGGACGTTGAGCGACGTCTACGAGTATCGAGCCAGGCATCGAGCTCAACACGCTTGTAAACAACCTGACGTCCGATCTTGAAGTAGGGCGGCGACGTACCTGCCCACCGAAGCTTTGCTAACGTCTGCTGAGCTATTCCCAAATACTCCGCTGCGTCGCGCGCGATGAGCACGTGCCTCGAGTCCTCAGCCAATACTTGCCCGTCGGTACCAACTCGCCTCTGGGTTTGTCGACCGCGCGACGAAACGTCCTCCTTGACCTTCGACCGACTGGTCGACGGAGAAGGCGTCCGCAGCTGGCTCTTCTGCTCCAGCGAATCCAGAAACTCCGGGAAATCTGTAGGTGTAAAACACTGCACGTTGTGACCGGCCAGACCACGTATAGCTTCGCGCGCCGCAGTAACTGCAGTGGAATCCAGGCAGACCAAGACCGCGTGGTCAAACCCGGCGGCTAAACACTTGGTGAGGTTGTTGATCTCGTGATCAAGCCGAGTGCTCACGGTAATTTCGCAAGCAACCGAAACGTCATCCCGCTCCAGCGCGACATCGACGTGACCGTGGCCGTCAAGCACTCGTTTCTCGACACTGACGGTGAAGCCTCTGTCCTCGGCAAAGCGCTTAATCAGGGACTGTAGATACTTGTGTTCCGGTCCGCCTCGACCTGGCATCGAGCCGGCGACAGGGAGCGCGACTTCTGGTGATCGTTCCGAGCGTTTGGCCCTTTCTCGAGGCGTAGCGACACGCTCGGACGGCTCATCATGGAAGTCGGCCGCCAGCGAAGCTTCAATTACTGGCGGCACTGACGCATAACGAGACTGCCCAACCTTTGGGGTTGCGTTGATCGCCGGCTCGCCCGCTGAGAGATCACGAGCCACGTGGAGAAGTTGCTCGACGTTCGCTCTTTGTGTGGCGTAAGTAGATCGCGACGCCGACTGGACCGCTTTGCGTCGGCCAACTGCGACCATGTCTTCGATATTAGTCACAAGTTGCGTTCGGAGATTGAAGTCTGACTCTGAACGCTCGACTCGTGCGATCGCCTCACCAACTCCAAGGTTTTGCAGATCGCGCGCTTCAAAGAATGAGAAGCCGTCGGATAGCGACCGAGCGTCTTGGTCGCTCACCCGAAACACGATGCGAGTCATGGCATTCGCCAGCACGGCACTCGCAACATCTTCGCTACGGCTCCTTAATTGGCGAATATCCTGGTGAGCGAGTGTGAGGCCCAAAGCGTACTTCCGCGCGCCGGACAGAATTGCAGCCACGGACGGAGTAATGAAATGATGGAACTCATCGATGTAGAGGAAGAACGGAACTCTGGTTGACTCAATCTTATTCTGCCGACTCATTGCCGCCTGAGCGATTTTGGCGACAAGGAGCGATCCCAGAAGATGCGAGTTCTCTTCGCCGATAGCTCCTTGCGACAGTTTGGCCAGGACGATTTTCTTGCCGTCCATCAGCGCTCGCATGTCAAAGCGGTCGTTCTTCTGAGCAACCATGTGGCGGATGAGCTTGGGGCGCAGGAATGTGTTCAGCCGCGTTAGGAGTGGCGCTTGCGGATTCCCTCGCAGAAGCGGGTACTCGTGCTGCCAGTAGGAAACGACTTCCCGGTCACGAACAGTCTTGAGGAACTTCGTTCGGAAAGACTTCTCGACGAGAAACCGGCGCAGATCTAGAAGTGTCCCTCCCTCGTCACTCTCCAGGAACGCGAGAATCGCGTTCGCAAGAACGGTGACCATCTGGTCGCCGAAGCTGGTCGAGAGGCGGCGAAAGACGGCCACGAGGTCGGAAGCGAGCAGCGTCCGCTCCAGCTCCGAATGAGCGGACAGGATATTGAAGCCTGCGGGGAATTCCTCGTCCGCGGGATCGAAGAGAAAGACATCGTTGATGCGTTCCTCCGGGATACGAGCGACGATTTCTTCTATGAGGTCTCCGTGCGGATCGAGCACCGCGAAACCATTGCCGGCAACGGCGTCTTGCACGGCCATCGAAAGAAGCAGGGTGCTTTTTCCCGTCCCGGAAGCGCCGATCATGTAGCAATGTCGGAGACGCTCTTCCGTTGAGAGCCGAATCTCCTGCACAGCGCCTTCGTGCTCATTCACTCCAATGACAACTCCAGAAGCGGACCTTAGTGTCGGAGCCGCCTTTGTTCTGCCACTCGGCCGAACCAGTCGATTAGAACGAATGCTGGCATCCGGCAAATCGATAAGAGTGACGAGGTCGGAGAGCGACAGAATCATGCCACTACGATGCGTAGTTCGGTCCAGTATGTCGTCGATTAGTGCATCGAGATCGTCGGCCACGAGCGGAGTGAGCTCATTCTGGCCGGACTCCCCCCGGCCGCCGAGAGCACCGCCCACGCTGAGCAGTAAATCCTCTACGGTGCGACGTTCTCCACACGCGGCCGCGCGCACGAGCGCGGCGTAGAGCGGCTCTGCGCATTTCTCGCGCGCGAACTTAGTGACTTCGGGAGCGTCAGCGAAGAAGGGCTCGCCGCTGGACGTTGTCACCGAGCGTAACGCGTGCGATGCCCACGGCGCCGCCGTGGGAACGGCAAGAACCTGGCAGACGGCAATCTCGCCCGACTCCACTCGCCCCAGTGCTGCGAGCAGTGGAACCAGCGGACCAACTTGTGAGCTTCCGAGTGGAAGCATGAATTCGCGCGCAAGTCCGAACTCCATGGCTCCAACAACTTCACCGGCAGCAGCTTGCCATTCCGGACGTAAATGGCGCTTCGTCTCTCGGATCGAGAGCGCGGGAAAGAACGACCGCGTAGCGGATCGAATCCGATCAGAGTCACGCTCGCCGGCCGCGACTCGCATCCAGACTTGGCCGCCGGTGCCAATCAGCTCGAACGATACGGGGCATAGCGACATGAAAACCGTGCGGAGCCATTCTCGAGCCATGGATTCGTCGATCTTCTCGTCCGCTGGCACGAGGATGTCCAATTCAACAAGTCGCTCTGGCCAACGGAACGATGGTACGTCGGGTTCCTGCTCTTGCGGCACAGGCAATGATCGTCGTGACTCGTTCGCGTCACCCTGGATTCGTGCGACGACTCGGGATAGCAACGTCGGCTTGTGACCGTCGTCGATCGGAGGGTTCTCGACGTGACCAACGAACGGCCGAAACCAAGGCTCCACCGGAACCCGGTGCTCGTATACCCGCCAACCGCGCCCCTCTACCTCCCATCTATAGAAGGCCTCGGTTCGCTTCTCGACGATGCTTGGCGGCACCGACGTCGAGCCTCAGAGACCAAGGAGGCTGCGGACCTGCGGCCGTTCCTCGTCAGGCGACAGGGCGCGAAGGCCCTGCGCGCTGCGCTCTCCGGCAATCAAGGTGTTCACGGCTCGGCGCACCGACTCCTGGAACATGATCGTCGTGTCGAGGGAGTAGTAGGTCTCCGGCTTAAAGAGCCGATCGTAGAGCGGACCGACCAATGGCATGCTCTGTACTGCATCTTCGGGGAGGATGTTGCCGGCCTTCGCGGCCTGCTCAACTGTGGCCAAGCCCGCAGCGAGAGCAATCAGGAACAGGAACAGTCCCATCATGAGACCGAACTTCCCCATGAACCAAACCGCGATGCCGACGACGACTACAAGGCCTGCGTATCCGAGAATGACAGCGAAGGGAGAGCGTTGTACGGCGAGCCACCATGAGAAGAAGTAGCCGGCCCCGAACGGCGCCGCGCACAGATCGAAGGTCAGCCGCTCACGCGTGATGCGAAGATACTCGCGTTTGGCTGTATGAACTCCACCTTCGCGCCAGTGGATTCGCTCGGTCTGGATCGACGGTACTTCGCGGCGCTTCAACTCCTCCTCGACGGCGGAGTAGTAGTTAAGCGCCGATGCGCGCATGTCATCAGCGAGAAGGTGCCAGTGTGAAATGATTTCACCGCGGCGGGCCATCCACCCTCCGTGTTCCGGTTGATATGGTGATACGACAGGGGGAAACCGCAGGCGTCGGGGCTCTTGGCAGCGCCCTCTGCGCCGAAGATGCCAGACTCGGCAGTTGAGTCAAGTAGCGGACGAGAGGAAGTCCGAGAGCGACATGGTCGCCGCCAGCCCGCTGTTACCAAAAGTGGCACAAGAAAAAGCCCAGCGGATAGCCGCTGGGCTTTCAGTATTCCTCCGGAAGAAGGATGGTCGTCACCGACCGATCCGCCTCCGTGATGATCCAGAACTTCACTCCCTCACAGTCGCGATACGCCGATAGTAGCCGTGCACCTGTGCGGAGCGCCTCGTCGTTGGCGAGACGGTCCTCGCCGCACACGTCACCCCAATCGCCTGCGGCGTGTCGGGCCAATGCGTTGAGAACATCCGTAACTGCGAGAATCGCGATGGCTCCTGGTGTGATTACCGTCTGCCCAATTGCGATATGCATCGGCCACCTCTAGTGAACGAGGTGGCCATACGGTTTTTCAGGAGCCAGTGTGTGAACCCCGCCGAACGATGAGAATGGATCGAATGTGCGATACGCGGACAGGTGACGCACGATGACGTGCTCCACGACGTGGCTCGATAACCCGCCGAATGTCACGTCGCGCCGCAGCTCGCCAAGCGAAACCCCGACCATGTGCCTAACATGTCTGCCGAATGCTTGCGGTGATGAGTACCGGAGCTCGTTCGCCACGGACGACATGGACCGACGTAAGTCATCGAGAAGGGCTTTGGCGAAGAGCAGCCGCACGGAACTGAGGATCACCCTGGGTGAAGGCAGTGCCGCGCGATGAAAGCGCGAGGTGAGTGTGCTTGACGGCATTCCGAGTCGAGCCGACAGCGTCTTTACAGTCCGAGTCGTTCTTACCGAGCGGACCACTGCACCAAAAAACTTTCGAGTACCGGGCGCAGCATCTTGCAGGGGTGGAAGGACAACGGCGGCGATGCGGCTCGCAAGCGGGTCCAGTTCGTCGTGCAGGATCTCTCGAAGATGTTGCCAACCCTCGCAGACACGAAGGTTTACCGCTTCGCGAAGACCATGTGCGCCGAGCTCCAGAATCTGGTCGGGTTCATCGTCACCATAGAAAAGCGCGACAACGCGTGAGATCGTCGTAAGCCTGCCGACCATTCGGGGGTTCTGTCCGCTCAAAGTGTTCGGAGAAATCAGCACGAGCGAAACCGGCGCGGTCGCCGCGAGAGAAAGCACGTCGGATAGCGATTCAGTGTGAACGAACCGACCGTTGACGTCTGTACCTGCCTCGATTCTTTGCCTCATCCCTTGATCGATGAGCGTGAAGACCGGCTGGTGGTTAATCGGTGTCTCCGAAACTGCTGCCCGGATGCGACTCGGATCGAGCGGCGGAGCATGCCGCCGCTCACGATGATACTTCATGACTGACCTCCTCCACCGAAGGTGGAAACGAAGTGCCGCACCACCGGATCTCTCTCCGGTGGCGCGGCGTTGTATGGGGTGGAAAGAACGATCGCCGCCGTTAGGCGTTGCGATCCGGGGTCAGTGTATCAGCGCACCTGATGGGGCCTCTAGACGTAGAAGTCAGCCGCTCTGCCACATCCTTCGCGTGTTGGCGCCCCTGTGCTTCTCGCGTGCACCACGGGGTGTCGTCGGTATATCTTAAGAAAGCCTGCCTTCCGGAGCGCGATGACCCGACCGTCCAAGTGGACGAACCATTCCGTACGAGCCCTTGCCGGTGAGGAGGACCCGATCACGGTCGTGACATCCCGCGCACGTGAGGTGGTTGCGAAGGCGCTTGATCAGGGATGGAGTGGGCCTCCCTTCGACCCGATTGCACTCGCCGAGATTCTCAGGATTCCTGTAGTGGCATCCGACGAGGTTCGTGATGCGCGAACTCGGAATATCGGAGACTCGGGACGTGTGCGCATAGAATACAATCCGAATAGGCCACCGGCACGCGTTCGCTTTTCGATTGCGCACGAGTTGGGCCATACACTCTTTCCTGATTGCACCGACCATGTCCGCAACCGCGCTGCCTATCACGAATTGACCGCGGATAGCTGGCAACTCGAAGCGCTCTGCAATGTCGCTGCCGCTGAACTACTGATGCCCGCCGGCAGCTTGCCGGTGATTGATGCGCCCAGCATCAGCGCCGAAGTGATCATGGGCTGGCGCAAGTCCTTCGACGTCTCAGTCGAGGCATTACTCGTCCGCGTCACGCATCTTGCCTCGTCACCATGTGCGATGTTCTGCGCTTCCGCTCCTGCGTCGCAGCTTGCATCGTCTCCCGGTACGTACCGGATCGATTATGCAATCAGCTCGACTTCGTGGCAGCTCGGATCGCTGACAGGAGTGACGCTGCCTGCAGGGTCGGTCGTAAAGGAATGCGCCTCGGTTGGATTCACAGCTCACGGCGACGAGAAGTGGGATCGTGCAGGCTCGGTTCATATCGAGTGCCTAGCTGTAGCTCCATATCCTGGTGCGGTTCAGCCACGCGTCGTGGGATTCCTTCGTCCCCCCGGCGGTGCACCCGATCGCTCCGAGTCCATGCTGTTCAACGTGGTCCGCGGCGATGCTACGCGACCCCGAGGGCAAGGACGTCGAATCATCGCACACGTCGTGAACGACGCCACGCCGAATTGGGGCGGGGGGGGGTTCGCTTCGGCTTTGCGCCGGCGCTACGAAGCCGCTCAGAAGATGTTCCAAGAGTGGGCGGCGCTCGATCCTGGCAGGTTCCATCTCGGCGCGGTTCACCTCTGCGATGTTGCTCCGAGTGTGCAGGTGGCGACCCTTGTCGCCCAGCGAGGCTACGGTCCTTCAGCGCGACCACGAATTCGGTACTCCGCGCTGCGCACCTGCCTGGAATCCCTTGGCCAAATCGCTGAGACAGCCCACGCCGCTGTGCATATTCCGCGTATTGGAGCGGGCCAAGCGGGCGGGCAGTGGTCTGTGATCGAGGGATTGGTCCGCGAGTGCGTATCCGCGCGCGGCGTTCCAGTCACAGTGTACGACCTGCCCGGCGCGCCGGTTCCTCAGTCATCGCCGCAGACGAGTCTCGGACTTTAGCGGCTACGAATGACCACGCGAATCGTCGCGATTTCCGGGAGAATAGGTTCGGGAAAGACCACCCTAGCAACGGGACTGGAGGAACAGTTCGGTTGTCGGCGCGTTTCAACGCGCGAGTTGCTTCACGAACTTCTGCCAAGTACCAGTCCTGCCCGAGTCGATCTCCAAGCGGCGGGCGAGGCGCTTGACCGTCGAACAGGCGGAACATGGGTAGCGCAGGCCGTCGCGAAACGCGCGGTAGCGCTCGACTCGCAAGCGACCCTGATCGTCGATGCGGTGCGCATCCGCGGCCAAATCGATGGATTGCGCCGTAGTTTCGGCAACCGCGTGTTGCACCTCCATCTGACCGCTCCCGAGGAGGTGCTCACAGCGCGTTTTGGACGACGGACTGGACGCGCAGGCGAGGCACGCACGTATCGTGCGACTCAGCGCGACCGCACTGAAGCACAAGTGGAAACGCTGGCGGCGATTGCCGATGTCGTCATCGATACCAAGCGGTGTTCCCGTCAGGACGTCATCGTTCGTGCGGCGGCGCACCTCGGGTTCTACGGCCGCTCGTACCGCAGGTTAGTAGATGTTATCGTGGGTGGAGCATATGGAAGCGAAGGGAAGGGACACATCGCCGCGTATCTCGCCCCTGAATACGATGTCCTTGTGCGTGTTGGCGGACCCAATGCAGGTCACACGGTCTTCGGCGAGCCGCCGTACACCCACCACTTGCTGCCGTCCGGTACCACAAAATGCGAGGCACAACTCGTCATTGGTCCTGGTGCAGTGCTGGATGTGCCCAAAATCTTGAAGGAGATCGCTGACTGTAGGGTCCCCGCGGAACGGCTCTCAATTGACCCGCGTGCCACGATCATCGCTCCCAGTGATATCGCGTGGGAACTCAAGCGCCTTCGTGGCTCCATAAGTTCTACTGCGCAGGGAGGTGGTCGAGCTACCGCGCGGCGCATTCTGTATCGCAATTTGCGCGATCAAGTGAAACTGGCGCGGGACGTGAAGGTCCTGAAGCCCTTCGTGCGGGAGACGATGGAGGTGCTTGACCGTGCGTTTGAACGAGGCGCACGAATCATGTTGGAAGGCACGCAGGGAACGGGGTTGAGCTTGTACCACGGTGACTATCCGCACGTCACCTCTCGGGATACAACTGTCAGTGGCTGTCTCGCGGAGGCCGGGATCGCTCCGAGTCGAGTGCGACGAATCGTTATGGTATGCCGCACCTATCCGATACGAGTGGGTGGACCGTCTGGCAAAATGGGAGTAGAACTTTCGTGGGCGGAGATCTCACGACGTTCGGAGATCCCGGTGTGGAAGCTGAGAAAGGCGGAGAAGACCTCCACCACGAAGCGCCGCCGTCGAGTCGCCGAGTTCGACTGGAACCTTCTACGAAGAGCCGCATCCCTGAACGGTCCAACTGACATCGCTCTTACCTTCGCCGACTACATCAGCAAGGGCAATCAGGCAGCGCGTCGATTCGAGCAGCTGAATGAGGAAACGATTCGCTTCATCGAAGAGTGTGAGAACGTGGCTGCTGCTCCCGTGTCGCTCATCTCCACGCGCTTCGCGTTTCGAAGCATCATAGACCGTCGCGCGTGGTAAGATCTCGATGCTCACGGTCAATGCGCTCGCCCATCTGAGGCCGTACCTCTACCACCTCACCGCCGCCGAAAACATCTCACGCATTCAGCGCACCCGTCGTCTGAACTCAGCGGCACAGTTGTTCGAAGCTGCTGGACGGCCTGATCTGATACGTGTCCGTCGTCGGCAGCATGAACGAGTTCATGTCGAGGGCGAACAAATCGTAATTCGTGATCAAGCGCCTCTCCACCGCGGCAATGTCGGCCTAGAGCCTGAATGGGAGTTCGAGGATCTGATCGCGATGCTGAATCGTCAGGTGTTTTTCTGGCCTGGAGGACCTCTATCACCCATCGCCTACGGCGTGCGCCACTTCGAGCGGTACGGAAGCGAGGACACGAGGATCATTCGTGTCCCGCTAGTGGACCTGGTCGCGGTCAACGACTCTCATGAACCGCACGTATGCCGGTACAACTCGGGGTCACCACGGTGCAACGGTGGTCGACCCAGTCCGCGATCAGCGAACACTTTCGTTCCGCTGTCGAGGTCCGAACTCCGCCCTGGGCAGGTGGTAGAGGTAACGCTTTCTCCGTCCGCCGACTTGCCGTTGACGGCGGTAGTCACGCAGTCACTCAGCGCGGATTGGGAGCCCCTCTTCCGGTAGAGGTAACCTTACGGGTCCGGTGGATCCCACCACCCTTAGAGCGAAGCGATCTGACGCGTCGAGTCGAAAGGGGCCGACGCCGACCCGCTCCTTCTCGGCGTGGGTCGGATGCGAGTCAATCGACATGCCTAACGTGTGGCTGGTGGAGATCCGTCCGCTCTTTCGGGTTGGTGCGTGTTCGTTGGCTTCTCGGAACGATGACCACGCGATCTGTCGTCTTCTGTAGATCGTGACCATGCTCTTTGCGAGCGTCCGATAGAGAATCGTTCCACCAGCCATGTCGACCTTGCACGCCGCCGTTTTCGTCGTCGTATCATAGTTGTGAACCATTATGGAATAGTGAGTGGGTGCTGGCCCAGACTCCGAAACTTGGCGCGCGGTCTGAGGAACGTTCGCAGTTACCAAATGTGGTCATCTTCAAGCGGTGGTGTGGCGGCTTCAGAGAAGCCTGCCATCTTGCATCAAGCTCCCGGGAGGCGGACCTTCAATTCCTGAGGGCCATCAAGCTGCCGGTTGTCAGGTTAGCCACTCGGTTCCGATGAACCAAACGAGGGAGGGCGAGACAAATGAGATCCAGTCGAACGTTAGGCTTTATGAGCGCCGCCAGCGCCTGCTTGCTTGGCTGCTTCATACCCGAAAAATTCGACGCAACGCTCGAAATCGATAAAGATCGCAACTATCAGTTCTCATATGACGGTACGATAGTGTTCGCTCCAAGTCTCTCTCAGATCAAGGAGAACGGTTCGCTGACCGCTGGCGAAGAAGTGGCAGTGGCCCAAGGAGCCGCCGAGCTCCGGAGGACGCCCGGTGTTATCAGCGCACTGTACGCTGGCCGTGGACGATTCCGAATTCAGTACAAGGAGGCGGGAGCGGTGGCGCCAGGAAAGACCCTGTTCATGGACCTAGGTAAGTTCGAGGCCGATCCAAGCGGAGGTATCCGTATCAGTGGGCCAGCCGTCAACCCCGCAGACTAAAAGGAGCTGGCTGAACTCGGCCTGAAGCTCGATGGTACGATTCGGCTCAAGTCAGCGATTCAAGTAGTCGAGCACAACGCAGCGTCGACTCCCTGGTTCGGCGGTCTTTTCGGAGCGTACAAGTGGCACGTGACGGCTGCCGAATCAGCTCCGCCGACGGCGCTTGTGCGTTAGCGAACTCCGGGCGGGGAGCACCCACCTTTCGCCCGAAAGGGCAAGCTACCTGACTCGGACGATGTAACGCACGACTCGCCCGCCGATGCTCACGTGCTTGCTTAGGTCTGCCTCGAACGACCTGCGTGAGCTCACAGCGATGTGAGCGGCGGGATCGTACACGAAGACGACCACCGTATCAATGTACGGGTGTGCTTGGTATGTCGCTTCGTCGACCAGAATCTCATCGCGAACCCGATCAGCGTCGCCCTTGCTCTTGAGGTGCTTGAGCTCGATCCCTAATGCCGTCCCTTTGGAAGTGAAGTCAAGCCTGGATGACTTGTTGGCGATCTTTGACGCCGGATCTTCCGGAACCATGTCGGCGACAAACGGCAGCACGAGCGCGTGGAAGAGATCCTGGACGTCGTACTCGTCCTTGATCTCGAACGGCGCCCTGTTGGCGTGGCGGGCCCTCAGCACACTGGCCGAGGCCTTGAAAGAATCGACGATGGCGAGCACGCCATCGAGTGCGGACCGGCGCGCCAGCTTCATTGCCGGCGATGCCGAGATAGCGTCGAGTGCGAACGCCGCGTCGATCGCACTACGCAACTGGCCAGTGCTTACTAAGTGCTCGACACTGCGGCGGGCGTCTGCCAGGTAGTCGTCGATTGAGTGAAGTTCCGCGTCGGTAGGCTGCCAATCGGCGTCAAGCAATCGAACCGCAAGCCAAAAAGCGGCAACGTGATCCTCGGGAGTTGAAGTCGCCCGACCGGCGTCCGGCGCAATGAGGTGCGCGAAGGCTCGCCGCGCTGACTCGCCATCGAGTCGCGCACGACCGGACGCGATAGTTGCAGCGAAGATGTCGATACATCCTTGGCGAAGGCTCACTGAGCGCTGACGAGCCGTCAAAACCTTTGCGAGCTC
>Ga0070698_100000327_pt1 | contig 48760 bp, 56 predicted proteins | sample KBSK1502metaG_FD_65477 | JGI IMG/M metagenome (GOLD analysis project Ga0070698, IMG submission 65477) | Corn, switchgrass and miscanthus rhizosphere microbial communities from Kellogg Biological Station, Michigan, USA - KBS K1-50-2 metaG | ecosystem: Host-associated > Plants > Roots >...
TGGCGGTATCTCTACGACCCAAATGTCGGGGTGGTGAACCAACTTCTCATCGACCTGCATCTCGAAACGACAGCGCGATACTTGCCGCTCGATCCGAGTGCCGGGGTTCTCTGGATAGCGGTCGTGGGAATCTGGCTTGCCTTGCCGTTTGCGACCTTGCTGTTGCTGGCCGCGACCCAAGGTGTCAACCCGGACTTGCTCGAAGCTGCGGCTATCGACGGGGCGGGACCGATTCGCAGGTTCATCCACGTGACCTTTCCCGCTACGCGCAACGTCCTGGCGGCCATCCTTCCCCTGTCATTCGCGGGGCAGATTCTTGCCTTTGATGTCTACTTCGCACTGAGCGGATCGGGAGCAACCGGACGCGCCGGCTTCATGATGCCCACCATGTACGCCTTCTTCCAATTGACAAGCGGTTTGCTGGGGCGGGCTGCGGCCGTTGGAGACGTTCTGCTCGTGGTCGCCATTCTTGCCTTTGTGATTTCCAGGACGATCAGCACCAAGGACGCCGTCTAAGTGTTCGCGAATCGAACGTCTGGCTTGACCCTGCCAGGAAAGCCGGTTACGGCAGCTAGAGGAGGCATCGATTCCGCGCGTGTGTTGTGGCAGCTAGCAACGATCCTAGGCATCGCTTTCTTTGTCGCGTTTGCCTTATTTCCTCTCGTCTTCATGGTCTCCGGATCCTTCAAGAGTCTGGGCGAGATCTACTCCGGGGCTGCGACACTGGTGCCGAGTTCCGCGACGCTCGACAACTACCGTTTCGTGCTGTTCGGTAACGATCTGGTTCAGGCCAACTATCCGGTGAACGCTGTCAACAGCGTTGTAGTTGCCGCGATGACGATAGCGATCACTATGTCGGTCTCGCTTCCCGCCAGCTTGATCGTCGCCCGGCAGAGATTCTGGCTATCAACATTCATGGCTGGCTGGTCCCGGATCGCGCAGGTGGTAGGCGGCATCGTTGTGATCATCCCTTTGTATCTCGTACTGCGACAACTCCACCTGACCAATAATCTCCTGGGCGTGTCTCTGGCGCAATCCATTCCAGGCACCGCATTCAGCGTCTGGGTGCTCACCAGCTTTGTGAGGCAGATCCCTCCAGAGCTCGATGAGGCGGCAAGCATCGACGGCGCCAATACATGGCAGATCCTATGGCACGTCATCCTGCCGCTTGCGAGAACCGGTATCGCAAGCGTCGTTCTTATTGTCTTTCTGATCTCATGGAACGACTTCTTAAATCCGGTGATTCTGGTTCGGGATCCCCAGTTGTACACCGCGATGGTCGCCGTCTTTTCGTACATGGGACAGGAAGGTCAGAACGACTGGGGCAAGGTTCTCTGCGTGAGCTGCCTGAACTCTTTGGTGCCGCTGCTAGTCATCATCCTCGCCGAGCGTTACATCGTGCGCGGCTTGATGGCGGCTGCTTTTAAGGGCTAGGCCGAAATCGGGCCACACGAGCTGATCAACATTCCGAGTGGAAGAGCTGTGCTGAGGGTGTCGCACAGCCGGCTCAAGCCCGGTCGGTGCCCCGGCTACGATCATGGCCCTCGCCAGGTCGAAATCGCGACTTTTGCCCTGGGTCGTTTTCCGGTCACAAACGGTCAGTTCGCCACGTTTATGGCCGCTACGCGCTATAGACCCGAGGACTCGCACAACTTCCTGCGCCACTGGGAGAACGGAAGTCCACCTGCGGACAAACGCTCCCATCCGGTTGTGTGGGTCAGCCCCCGCGACGCGGAGGCCTACCTCCAATGGGCCGGTCTCCGTCTACCGACTGATCTCGAATGGCAATGGGCGGCGCTGGGCGACACAGGTGACAGGTGGCCATGGGGCCCGAACTTTCTGGCAGGACACTGCAATCCGGGTGGCGCCGGCACAACCCCAGTGGACGCTTTCCCGCAAGGTGCGGCAGCGTCCGGCTGCCTCGACCTGGTCGGCAACACGTGGGAATGGACCGGCCCGGAGTACGACGATGGTTGGCACCAGTGGCGGTTGATCAGAGGGGGCAGCTACTTCAGGGCTGCCGGGAGCAAGTGGTATGTAGACGGTGGCCTTCAACCCGCCAATATGCACCAGCGGTTTCTGTTGCAGGGCGAGGGGCTCAACCGGTGCGCCACGGTCGGCTTCCGCGCCGCCGGGGAGATCGTCACGTGAGCCGCTCGCTTACCACAGGCGACATGACGATTACGGTGCGGAGCGACATCGGTCAGCCGGCTCGCATGTCGTTGGCCACCAGCTCGGACTCCTTCTGGGAGCTCGCCAGCGGCCCGCTGTTCGAGGTCACGATCTCGGGTCGTCGCATCGCACCCGAGAACGTTGTCACCAACTCAATCTCAAGCCTCGACGACGTCCTGATCGCCACCTATACCATCGCCAACAAGCTCGAGCTGCGAATTGCCTGCAGGCCGGAGCCTTCGGGCGCACTGGGCATCGAAATTCAGGTTCGGCTTAGTTCGGACGCGCAGCCGACCGATATGGGGTTGACGCTGCCGCTCCTGATGGGGTCTTTGTCGAGGCTGGCTATGGCTCCACAAACGCCTGCCGGTAGGCCGGTGGCCCGATCCACAACCTTTCCTCTGCCGCAGGCAATCACCGGACGCCGTGGCTGGCTAGCAATCCTGTGCGCCTATCCGTCGATCGACCCGAATTCCAGCAACGAAGAGCCGACCAGCTGGCATCCTCTGCCAGACAGATTCTCAGTTCGAGCAATGTCTGACTGGGTTGACGTCTGCCGACTCATCCTGATTGCTTGCCAGCCCAGCTGGCTGGCCGCATTCCTGGCCACAAGAGCTGAGCTGCGGTCACGACTCGACCTGTCGCAATATGGCCGCTCGGACCTTAAGTGGTGCAGCGAACAATGGGTTCAGCACCTCGCCTTTGTGTATGGCAGCGAGGTTTTCGATCACTCGCGCCGGGTCATTGATTCGACCCGCCTGCTGGAAGGCAGTCGCCGCTTCGGCGGCTATGATGCGACGCTGATCTGGTCCGGTTATCCGCGACTCGGCATTGACGATCGCAGCCAGTGGGACCTGTACGACGATCTGCCCGGAGGAAGGAGCGGTTTGCGGTCGCTAGCAGAGTTCCTGCGTCTGCAGAACACGCGCGTGTTTTTCCCTTTCCTGCCGTGGGACCTACTGCCCCGCTATGGCTGTAGCCAGACAATCGATCCCGTAGCAGAGTTGGCCCGACTCGTCGCGGACGTTCGCCCAGATGGAATATTCCTCGACACCGTAGGCGGCATTCTTCCGGAGTACCGCGCGGCCATCGACGATGTTTGCGCCGGTGTTGCCTTTTGTTCCGAGGAAGATCCGGCGCCACCTGAGATTGAGCTGGTGACAACCTCGTGGGACCAGGCCAGGCACGACCACCGGTGCGAGGTGGACTTGCTCCGCTTCCTGCTGCCAGAGCATCGCCGGTTTGTTACGAGCCGGTATTCGACCGGCGCACACCGTGAGAATGTGATTGACCGAGCGCTCTTCAACGGCAACGGCCTCGTTGTGTGGCAGGACATCTTTGGCGAGATGCTTCCCTACAACGATCACGAGGCATCGCGGGTTGCTGAAGTAGCGGCGACTCTAAGATCACATTCGGACGGATTTCGCGGGGCAGACGCTTTGCCGCTGGTCCCGACCGCCCAAGAAGGCCTCTTCGCGAATGCCTTTATCGGCTCGGCTGGAACGGCAATGATAACCGTCTGCAACGCGAGTGATTCCCCAGTGCGGGGCGATCTCGTCGCGTGGACGCCCGACGACCGGTTGAGATGGCGGCGCGTCAATTCCGGCGATACGAAACTATCAGTTTCTCCACGTGGCGAGATAGGGCCGGATGAGGTCGCGGTGTTTGCAGGGTCGCAGAAATGAGCGTCGCAGATCGCTATTCACGGTCGCGGTCGCAATTCGAGCGGGCTCGTCGCACGCTGGCGGGCGGCGTGGCGACCGCATTTCGCGCGGCGCAACGCCCGGTACCGATCTGCTTCGACCACGCATCTGGTTCTCATGTGTTCGATATCGATGGCCATGACTACATCGACTACGCACTTGGATTCGGACCGCTATTGCTCGGGCATCATCCACAAGCCGTTCTCGATGCAGTGGAGGCACAACTCCACCGAGGACTTGGCTACGGCGCGTGTCACGAACTCGAGGCCGAGCTCGCGGAAGCCGTGTGCCGGATCGTGCCCAGCGCCGAGATGTGCGTCTTCAGTAATACGGGAAGCGAAGCGGTCCAGGTCGCACTGCGCATAGCGCGAGCGGTCACCGATCGACAACGAGTCATCAAGTTTCGTGGCCACTACCACGGCTGGTCGGATGGCATCCACATAGGCGTGCCTGGCCACCTCAACAACCTCGGGACTGGCGGCCAAGATCGCGATGCTGTTCAATCCATCGTTCTCTGTGATTGGAACGATATTGCCGCCCTGCGGTCAGCGCTGGACGACAGGGTGGCGGCAATCATCATGGAGCCGATTGCCGTCAACGCCGGCTGCGTCATGCCTGCCCCCGGGTACCTCGAAGCAGTTCGGGATCTCGCCAGCCGTAATGGATCGCTGCTGATCTTTGACGAGGTAATAACCGGATTCCGCGTGGCCCTCGGTGGCGCTCAGGCCTTGCTGGGTGTGCTGCCAGACCTCACGGTGCTAGGCAAGGCCCTCGGCGGGGGCTTTCCGATCTCGGCCGTGTGTGGCCGTCAATCCCACTTCGAGGTCGTCGAGTCGCGGCAAGTCGCCCACGTCGGCACGTTCAATGCCAACCCGGTCTGCGCGGCTGCCGCTCTCGCCGCGGTTACGGCACTCGAACGGGACGCCGATCAGATCTATCCACGCCTAGGTCAACTGATCGAGGACCTGGCCCAGGCGTTCAGCGAGGAGGCTGGCCGCGAGGGATTGCCGCTTACGGTCAACCGCGTCACAGGCGCTGCCCATGCTTTTGTCAACGCGCAGCCTGTCGAGACGGTCGTTCAGGGGGAACGCTGCGACGCCGAGGCCTACCGGCAGCTGGCTGCAGCGCTCCTGAATGAGGGCGTTCACGTGATCCCTCGCGGCCTCCTCTATGTCTCGACCGTCCACTCTGCAGAGGACAACAGCCAGACACGGCTCGCCATCCGTCGTGCGGCAGCGCGCGTGACACAGGCGCGCGCGCACTCAACCACTGGGAGGGAAGGCAAAGCTTGAGGCTGGCGATCGACATAGGCGGCACCTTCACAGACCTGGTGGTCGATGATCGCGACCAGGACTTCCGACTTTATAGGACACCCACATGGACATCGAGGGTGCTGGAAGGCGGCGTGGCTAACCGTCCGCGTACTGCGAATTCGGGCCCCTGGGGTGCCAGGCGCAGGCGCTTTACCTTAGGGACGGCACCGTGAATCCGCCCATGGGGGTGCGGCGAGGACATGCGGGAGGACGCGCCGGCCAGTTCTTGCGTTCGGCCAACGGTGAGCTGACCGCTCAAGACCTGTGCGGAGATGTCCGCATGACGCCGATGAGCGCCTGGTCTCGATCTCAACCGGCGGAGGTGGTTACGGCCGTCCTGATGAGCGGGAGCCTGACCGAGTTGCACAGGATGTGCAAGTGCGATTGATTTCGCCAGCCCGCGCGCGCGAGGTCTACCGGGTCGAGGTCGACGACGGAGGAATCATTGACCCGATTGCGCCCGGAGATCTGCGTGGCGAGACTGTTGCTCAGCAAGCAGCCAAGGAGTCGCGACGACGAGCCGTCTGAGAATCGCCAGCGTCGAGGTCACAAACCTCTATTTCCGTTACCCGGATGGCCAGTTGCACTGGTGCGCCGAGGGCTTGATGGACTCGCGGTTGACATCGCTGGTCTTTGTCACGCTCGAGTCCGGCCTGAGTGGTGTGGGAGCTGCTTACAGTCACCCTGGGATCGTCAGGACAATCGTGGAGGAGCACCTCGCGCCATTTCTGATCGGTGAAGATCCGACCCATACCGAAGAGCTGTGGCACGAGATGTATCTCCTTACGCAGTGGTATGGGCGGAAAGGGGTAGCGATCTCCGCAATCGGAGCGGTTGACACCGCCCTGTGGGACTTGCGAGGCAAGCTCGAGGGCGCGCCCGTTTATCAACTTCTTGGTGCCAACACTGCCGAAGTCGAAGCGTACGCGAGCGGGCTGCTCTGGCAGGACGATCTCGCATCACTGGCGGAAGAGGCGCGTCGCCATGTCGGTAACGGATTCAAGCTGATGAAAATGCGGCTGGGCCGCTCGCTGGCGTATGACCGGGATGCGGTCATGACCGTTTCCGAGGCAATCGATGGCAAGGCGCGCCTGGCGGTCGATGGTACGCATCAATACTCATTGGCTGATGCGGCTGCCCTAGGTCAGCTGCTGGCCGAACGAGATGTAGCCTGGTTCGAGGAACCTTTTCGCCCTTCTGAAATCGATCTGTACACGCAACTCCGCCCACTCGTGAGTGTTCCTATAAGTGCGGGTGAAAACGAGTTCGGGGTGGAGGGCTTCCGCGAGCTCTTGCGCGCAGGAGCGGTCGATATTGCACAGCCCGATGTTTCGAGGTCAGGGGGCATAACAGAGTGCATGAGGATCGGCCGGCTGGCCCAGGAGTACCAAGTAAGAGTCGTGACTCACACTTGGAGCGATGCAGTCGCCGTCACCGCAAATGCGCATCTGGTCGCCGCCCTTGATAACGGAGACGCTGTTGAAGTCGACCAGACTGGCTGCCCTTTCATAGAACAACTGCTAGTTGAACCTCTCGCTTTACGCTCAGGTCGACTTCACTTGACCGATCGACCAGGTCTGGGCATCGAGGTGGACCCCGCTGCGCTCGAAAGGTGGACGCTTGCACGGGGCAAATCGATCCCCTCAGGCAACTATGCGGATCTGGTGTTTGGTGGCCGGTCTATTGCGCCAGCAACGACGTCGCACGGCTCAGGGTCTTCTCAAGCCGACACAACGTTCGAATGAAGGCAACGATGAGCGATACCCGCTGGCGTCCTCGGATCGCTCCCGCGAGCTGCGACACGCTGGTCACGATCGATCAGCTCACCGAAAGACGGCGAGTCATCTTCGCAAAGAACAGTGATCGGTCCGGATTAGAGTGCCAGCCGCTCTTCTACTCTCCGCGCCTGACCTATGGCGCGGGCGCAGAGCTGAACTGCCAATACCTGCGGATTCCTCAGGCTAGAGAGACGCTTGGAATACTCGGCAGTCGGCCCTGGTGGTTGTGGGGATTCGAGCATGGTGTCAACGAGGCCGGCGTCGCAATCGGCAACGAGGCGCTCTTCACGAGGGAGGAGATACCGCCGGTTGGATTGTTGGGAATGGATCTGGTTCGTCTTGGGTTGGAGAGAGGTCATTCTGCCCGCGAGGCCGTGGCAGTCATCACGACCTTACTCGAGCAACACGGTCAAGGCGGACCAGCGGTGCGCACCGGAGGTAGCTATCACAACAGCTACTTGATCGCCGATCCAACCGAGGCGTGGATTCTCGAGACTTCAGGACGGCATTGGGTCGGTCGCCGCGTGCAATCGCGAGCCGCAATTTCCAACCTGGCCACGATCGAAGACGACTGGGAAATCGCTTCTAATGGCATCGATGCCTACGCTCGCTCTAGAGGCTGGTGGAAGAGTAGTAATTCAACAAGGCTCAACTTCCGCGCGGCATTCGAGGATCCGTCGATGAGATACATCGGCGAGGATCGCTATCGCGCTAGCTGCGCTTTCCTTGCGGGACCTAATGCCCTAGACATCAAGGACCTGTTCAGACATCTCAGACACCATCAACCCGATATGGGTGCCGAGCCGCCCGCGCCGAACCGGCCGCGATCCATCTGCTGCCACCCGGACCAGTATCCCGACTCAACATGCGCGAGCATGGTGGTCGAACTCAACGATGTGGTTAGGCACGGAGTGGCTTGGTGCTCGATGGCGACGCCATGTTCAGGCGTTTTCATCCCGGTCCCCATCGGAGCGCCGATCCCCGAGCCACTATTGAACGGGACAGGCGAATCCGCTCCTTGGTCGGTCTGGTGGTCGATGCGGCACCTACAGGAGTTGGTCGACACAGACCGGGAGAAACTCAATCCCGTGGTTCGCGAAACTTGGCGAGCCTGGGAGGAGCACCTCCTGCGCGAGGTTGACCAGAATCCCTTGCAGGTTGGCGCCGAAGTGTGGTCCCGCGTGGCGAAACTCCAAGAGACCGCCATGATTCTGACTGATCGCGTGTCCGCGTGGACACGACGCCAGGGTGCCTCAGAGACTAACTGACGCAAAGACGCGTCACTGCACGATGCGGGGCGCACCGCCAGCTGCTGCGAGCATCGGATGTAGTAGTTCATGCAGTATGGGGCCCCCGACCAACCGACTGAACTCAAATTCCGCCTATCAAGCTTGAGCTTCGCCCGACTTTGGAGGGCCTCACGGTTTTCAGGCGTGCGCGATTAATCTCCGTAACGTCAAGAGGGCGCCGCATGCAGTACTTCATGTAGTTATCCCGCGAGACCGGCGTCGAAGCTCTCGATAAGCACTCGCGATCGATAGCCAGCTTGCTATTGACCGCCGTGCGCCACCGCTCTTCAAAGATTCGGCTCACCCGCAGGACTCGATCCTTACTTGCGGCCAAGTCGGCGCATAGCGAGTAGAGATAGCAATTCGCGCGCCCGCCAATCTCCACGGAAACATCGCCGTCCTCGCCGCGTGGGCTGCTCCAGCGACAATTTGGCCTGGCCGGTTCGATGGCAAGGAGGTGGGTCGCATGGCTGATCGGGTCCGGGTTGCAATGGTCACGGGAGGAGGCTCCGGAATCGGCCGGGCTGTTAGCCTGGCCCTCGCCGAGGATGGCTTCAGCGTCGTCATCGCAGGACGCCGCGGAACTCTCCTCGAGGAGACCGCACAGCTGGCGTCGACCGCTCGCGACCGAGTGCTTCCCGTCGTTGCGGATGTGACCCAGCCTGACTCTGTAAAGAGCCTGTTCGCCAGGACGAAGGAGACCTTCGGACGACTTGACGTCCTTTTCAACAATGCAGGGGTGACCGCCCCAGCCATGCCGCTCGAGGAAATCACATTCGAGCAGTGGAACGCAGTCGTCGACACCAACCTCACGGGCGCATTCCTCTGCACGCAAGAAGCGTTGAAGTTAATGAAATCGCAGGAGCCGCGCGGAGGCCGGATCATCAACAACGGTTCGATATCCGCCTACAGCCCGCGTCCGAACTCCGCCCCCTATACGGCCACGAAGCACGCCGTGCTCGGCCTCACCAAAGCCACGTCACTAGACGGCCGCAATTTCGATGTCGCATGCGGGCAGATCGATATTGGAAACGCAGCCACCGAGATGACCGAGGGTCTGGCCCGCGGCGCGCAGCAGCCGAGCGGCGCAGTCCTCCCCGAACCGCGAATCGATGTCCACCATGTGGCGCGCGCGGTCCTTTACATGGCCAAACTTCCCCTCGACGCAAACGTGCAGTACATGACCGTGATGGCCACCAGGATGCCCTTCATCGGCCGCGGCTAGCTGCCAGTGCAACTCAAGAGAAAGCACGAGATGTGGGGACGACCGCGAGTCAGATCAGGAATGAGTCTCCACCTGAGAAAGCACGCCGAGGTCGGAGAGCGCGAGTCGGAGACGCGCTCTCTCCGCATCAGTCAGATTGGGGAGAGGCGCTCGCGGATCTCCAACATCCCATCCCATCATCCGCAGCGCCTCTTTGGCTGGAGCCACATATCCAGGGTCGTACTCGAGGAACCGGTTCAACGGCTGCAGCCGCAGCTGGGCGTCACGCGCACGCTCGAAGTCGCCGGCGCTGGCGGCGCTGAAAATCTCCACCACCTGCCTCGGCACTATGCCCGACGCGGTCGAGAAGATCCCATCACCCCCCGTCGCGAGGCTCGCACACAGCTGGCTGTCGATGCCCGTCATCAGACACTTGTCCATCCGTCCGGCGCGACGAACTTGGTGCACGACCTCAACCAGCTGACCTAGATCGGACTCGCTCTGCTTCAGTCCGGCAATGTTGGGATGCTGGAGAAGCTCGACCAGCAACGATGGGCTAAGCGGGTTCCCGGTGTACCCGGGGTTGTTGTACACAAATAAAGGAAGGGGCGAGCGGTCGGCCAGCGTCGTGAAGAAGCTGAACAGAGCCCGATCAGGCAGTGGGAAGTAGTAGGGCGGGACGGAGATGATCGCGTCGGCGCCCACCTCGGCCGCGCGCGCAGCCAGACTCACGGCTTCCTCTGTCGCGCACGATGAGGTGTTGGCAAACACCGGCACCCGGCCGGCCGCACCCGCGATGATCGCTCGTGTCGCATTCACTCGATCATCGGACGACAGATGCGGGAACTCGCCCGTGCCGCCGGTGGCCATGATCCCGTGCACGCCGCCGTCGATCAGCATGCCCGTGAGCCTTTCCAGAGTGGCGTGGTCGACCGATCCGTCCTTCCCAAACGGCGTGACGATTGCCGCAACCACCCCACGCAACCGTGTCAGTTTCACTCTCCTGCCTCCCCAATCTTCCGCACGGTATTTGCCGCCTGAGAACTTTTGAGAACCAGGTCGTCTGGATTGCCGCCGAACCGCTCGATGAGGTCACCGACATTTGCGAAAACGTGAGCGGTCATGGCCTCGGCCGCCGCGTTCTCGTCGCCAGCCTCGATGACCTCGATCAAAGGCTGGTGCTCGCGGGCGACCTCTACCAGGTCCGGATAGCCGGAGTCGTCGAGTGCTAGGCCCATCAGCATCAGTCCCTGCAAAGCACGGAAGATGCCGTTCAGGATCTCGTTACCCGAGTTGCCGCAGATGACCGAGTGGAAGTCCAGCTCGTGGCGGGCCACTAGGGAGTAGTCGCCGGAGTGCGCCGCATTGGCCATCCGATCGACCAGCGCGCGCAGCTGCCTGGTGTCCATCCGGCGTCGAGTGGCCAGTCGTATCGCCAGCGGCTCGATCGCGGCCCGCACGTTGTAGAGGTCGACCAGGGCGGATGCGTCGAGCTCGCGCACGACAGCTCCCTGGTGGGGCCGCTCCACCACCAACCCCTCTTCGGAAAGTCGGCGCACCGCCTCCCGAACTGGCGCGCGGCTCACGCCGAGGTCGGCTGCCAGGTGCACCTCGTTGAGGCGTGAACCCATCGCGAAGGCCCCGCTCACGATGCGCTTGCGCAGCTCCTCGTAGGCCACGTCCACGAGGCGCCGACGATTGATCCGTGGCAGGCGGCCGGCCGACCTGGTCCCTCGAATCGGTGAGGCCGAGCCGGTGCTTCGCCTGCCCCGGGAGGCCGCTTTCACCTTCCTTGACTCACTTGCCGGATTCCAGGATACTGTCGACAGTCGGCGCCTGCCATGAACAATTAGTAGGGAGGGGTCATGGGGCAAGCAATGGGTGGAGGGGCATCACAAGGGGCTGCCGCAACGGAAAGGCCTCGCCTTCGAGAGGGCGCTGTCGGCCTTTGGGGCGACTTCATCGCGGCGGTAACGAACGTTGCTCCCTCGGCGGCCGTCGCCTTGACGCTCGGGTCGATTATCGCCGTCTCCGGGCTGGCGACGCCCCTGATCATCGTCATTGTCGGCGCGGCCATGCTGTTCATCGCGCTCGCCTACCACCGGCTCAATCTGTGGCAGCCGACGCCGGCGGCGCAGGTGATGTGGATCGCGCGCGCAGTGATGCCGATCCTCGGTTTCGCGGCCGGCATCCTGCTCATCCTCGAGTCCACCGTCTCGAACATCGCCAACATCTCCCTCATCGGCCCCTACCTCCTGGGGATTTTCTCCTCATCCCTGGCGTCGAATACGGTGTTGGGGTACTTCGCCTCGCTCGCGGCCATGGCTCTGGTCTGCGCGGTGGCCATCATCGGCATCCGGGCAGCCATCAACCTGCAGCAATACATCCTCTGGATCGAGTACGGAATCATGTTCATCTTCGGAGTCCTCGTCTACGCGGCGGACTTCTCCGGCCACGTCGGCACCACAGTTCCTTCGCTCTCTTGGTTTTCGCCCACCGCATCGCCGACAGGTCTCAGCGGCCTCGTGTCCGGCATCGTCATCGCGGTGTTCATGTTCGGCGGGTGGGAGGCGGCCGTGTATCTCGGCGAAGAGCAGAAGTCGGCGCACCGCGATCCCGGCCGTGCCGCGATCGTCTGCGTGATCTTTTGCACTGTCTGGTTCATATTCCTGATCTGGGGGGTGCAGGGCCTGGCGTCGAGCAAGGACCTCATCGCCAACTCCGGCAACCTCCTCGCCTTCTCGGCCGCCATCGTCTTGCCGCATCCATGGGACACCTTCGTTAGCCTAGCCGTCATCTCCTCGCTGATCGCGGTCGTGCAGTCGCAATTGAACGCATGGAGCCGGATCGCATTCGGGATGGCCCGGGAGGGCGTCATCCCCCGTGCCTTCGCCAGGCTTACGAAGGCCCAGACTCCTTGGGTCGGACTGGTGGTCGCGGCCGCCATTCCGATGATCCTTTTCATCTTCTACCTGGCCAACTCGGCCATCGCCGCCGTCCTGGTGGCCGTCACCTCGACCGCAGGCTACCTTTACGCCGTCCTCTACATCATTGTGGCCCTGGTCTGCGTCTGGTATTACAGACGTACGCTGGGGGACTCGACCTCGCAGCTCTTCTACGCGGGCATCCTGCCCCTGGTGGGAGCCGCGTTCCTCGTCTTCATCGTCATCGACGGCCTGATCGCGGCCCCCGCGAACATCCAGATCCCGACCGTGATCTTCATCCTGGTTGGGATACCGGCTGCCTTCATCGCTCGCGCGGTCACCAAGTCGGACTTCTGGTCCACCAAGCCGATCGCTGCGGCGCCGGGTGAAGGCAAGGCCAAATGACCTCTGCGGCCGGGTGGCGCAGGACGCGAAGCCTCCGCTCAGGCCGCTTGTTCAGCTGAGAGCAGCCGGCGGGCTTCAAGGGTGCGGAAGGCGCCGCGTCCGGAAATCTCCCTGTTTGCGCTCGGCGGCACCATCGCGAGCACCACTCGCGAGGGCGGTCCTGGCGCTGATGTCAGCCTCACGAGCCAGGACCTCCTGGATGCTGTGCCTGGCCTCGATACGATCGCGAATCTGCGCTCCCATACGTTCAGACAGGTACCCTCTGGCGACCTGACGATACCGGACGCGCTCGAGCTCGTCGCCGCTATCCAGCGAGAGCTCGTGGGCGGCGCGCATGGGATCGTGGTCACGCAGGGCACGGATACGCTCGAGGAGACGGCCTTCGTCCTGGACCTTCTTCTCCCGACAGAGCGGCCGATAGTCCTGACCGGCGCGATGCGGAATTCAAGCCAGCCCGGGTCTGATGGGCCGGCCAACCTCCTGGGCGCCGTGCGCGTTGCGGCTAACGTCGAGGCGCATGGATACGGGGCGCTGGTGGTATTCAACGACGAGATCCACGCAGCGCGATTCGTCAGAAAGAGACACGCCACCTCCACGGCCACCTTCGGCTCACCCCTGGCGGGGCCGGTTGGATACATTGTCGAGAGCCGGGTCCGATTTCTTCTTTGCCTGCCGGGCCGCATCCTTGTTCAACTGCCAGCCTTGCCAGAGGCGCTGAACGTCGCGCTTGTCCCGCTCGTCTTCGACGATGACGGATCCCTGCTGTCGGACGCCGCCACCGCGCCCTACCAGGGCCTTGTTGTCGCTGCGTACGGCGGTGGTCATGTGCCGGCACGGCTGGTCCCTGTGCTCGAGCATCTCAACAGACGAATTCCGGTCGTCGTCGCCTCGCGCACGCTCACGGGCGACATGCTCCATACGACCTACGCCTATCCCGGAGGCGAGATGGACCTCCAATCGCGGCGTCTCATCTTCGCGGACGCCTACGACCCGCTTCACGCGCGCCTGCTGCTGCAGCTCTTGCTGATGGCCGGCGCAAACCGCAGCATCATTGCGAAGACCTTCGAGGCAGGACCGTCAGCCCGCGGAACGTTGCTCGTATCGGCAGAATCCATATCGCGCGTAGGAGCCGCCCAGTGAATGCGGCTGCAGGTCGTCTCGCCTCCAAGAAGGCCCTCGTGACCGGCGGCGTGCAAGGCATCGGCCGGGGCATCGTACTGGGCTTTGCCGCCGAAGGAGCGGACGTTGCGGTGCTCGACATCCGGCCGGAATCGGATGCGTCATCGCTCCTCGAGGCGATCGCGAACGCCGGGCGGCGCGGGCTATATGTGCAGGCTGACGTCTCCAGCGAAGCCGAGGTCGAGCGCGCGGTGCAGCGCGTCATGGCGGCGTTCGGTCGGGTTGACATCCTCGTCAACAACGCGGGTATCGTCCTGGAGTCGCTGGTCACTGAGATGCCAATCGCAGACTGGGATCACATCATCGATGTCAACTTGCGAGGGGTATTCGTCTGCACACGTTTTGTGCTCCCGCACATGGTGGAGCAGGGGGGAGGGCGCATCATCAACATGGCCTCGCAGCTGGGCCAGATCGGCGGCCGGACGATGGCCCATTACAGCGCCAGCAAGGCGGGTGTGATCGGTTTCACCAGGGCGCTCGCCCGCGAGGTCGCCCGCGACAAGGTGCTCGTCAATGCGATCGCCCCGGGCCCAATCAACACCGACATGCTCGCGAGCGAGAGCGAGGAATGGAAGCGAGCCAAGCTGGCGGACCTGCCCATCGGCCGTTTCGGCGAGGTGCACGAGGTGGTGCCGACCGCAGTCTTCCTGGCCTCTGATGACTCGAGCTACTACGTCGGCCAGGTGCTCGGGCCAAACGGGGGAGACGTGATGTTCTAGATGGAGCGAAAGGAGATCGGGTACTTCTCGCTCGCAGGCCGGTCGGCGCTCATCACCGGCGCTGCGTCCGGCATCGGTGCCGCGACGGCGCGGACGTTCGCACGGGCAGGCGCAGACCTGGCCCTCGCCTGGTATCCGCCGGACGGGCACGATATCGGGCCCGTTCGCCGCGATGTCGAAGCCGCGGGCGCCGCAGTCGTGGTCGGCGACGTCGATGTTCGCAAGCAGTCTGACGTGGACCGCCTCGTCGGCCGTGCAATGACTGAGTTCGGGCACCTCGACATCGTGGTGGCCAACGCCGGCATCGCCCGGATCGAGCCAGCCCCCGAGCAGGTCAGCGACGAGGACTGGTCTCTCATTCTCGATGTCAACCTCAGTGGCGTCTGGCGATGCTTCCGCGCCGCGATCCCGCACATGCGCGCCCAGCGCTACGGCCGCCTGCTCGCGACCACATCGGTCTCGGGCTCAATCCAGGCGTGGGTCCAGCACTCCTCTTATGCGACCAGCAAGGCGGGCCTCCTCGGGCTGGTCAATACCCTGGCGGTGGAGCTTGGGCCCGCGGGGATTACTGTGAACGCCGTCGCGCCCGGCGTGGTCGAGTCCCCGCAATCGCTCGATCCAGTCAACTCGCTGGGACCCGCGGGCGTCGCGGCCCAGGCCGGACTGGTTCCGGTCGGAAGGGTGGGCACCAGCGACGACGTGGCCGCCGCATTCCTCTACCTGGCAAGCGGCGAAGCGGGCTACGTGAATGGGCACGTCCTCGTGGTGGATGGCGGCAGATGGCTCGCGGGAAGCGATTGAGTAGCTTGGCCTAGCGAAAGGAGAGGTTGGATGCCGAAAGAGATCCTGTGTGCGATCGGAGTCGACGTCGACGCGGTGGCCGGATGGCTCGGCTCCTATGGAGGAGAAGACTCGCCCTCGGACATCCAAAGGGGAATGTTCTCCGGTGAGGTTGGAACGCCGAGGCTGCTCAAGCTCTTCGACAAGTACAAGCTCAAGACGAGCTGGTTCGTTCCAGGCCACTCGATCGACACGTTTCCGGAGCAGATCAAGATGGTGGTCGATGCGGGCCACGAGCTCGGCGCGCACGGCTACTCGCACGAGAACCCCATCTCTATGACGCCGAAGCAGGAGGAGGACGTCCTCGCGCGATGCGTCGACCTCATCGAAAAGACCTCTGGTAAGAAGCCGCGAGGATACGTCGCTCCCTGGTGGGAGATGTCCGCGGTGACGGCCCAGCTTCTGCTGAAGCACGGCTTCAGGTACGACCACAGCCAGAGCTACAACGACTTCTCTCCTTTCTATGCGCGGGTCGGCGACAGGTGGACGAAGATCGATTACAGCCAGGACGCGGGCACCTGGATGAAGCCGCTGGAGCGGGGCCCGAAGATCGACCTGGTGGAGATCGGCGCCAACTGGTACCTCGACGATCTGCCGCCGATGATGTTCATCAAGAAGTCCCCCAACAGCCACGGCTTCGTGAACCCGCGAGACATCGAGCAGATGTGGCGTGACCAGTTCGACTGGGTGTACCGGGAGATGGACTACGCCGTCTATGCGCTAACCATCCACCCCGATGTCAGCGGCCGTCCGCAGGTGCTCCTGATGCTCGAGCGCATGATCGAATACATCAGCGGGCACGAAGGCGTGAGCTGGCACACGATGGAGGCGATCACCGAAGACTTCCGCCGCCGCCATCCTTTTGGGAAAAACTAGGCTCGCGTGTGCGTGCTGTGTGGCGATCTCACAGGCGAGCCCCACTGGACGGAGCGCAGCGTCCAGGGCGGGCAGGTCGGCAGCTTTGCCGCGGAATCGAATCGGCGCCAGGCCCGCTTTCGGAGGACGAGGATCCTGAACCGCGTGGTGCATTTCGGCAACCTGTCGGTGCACGAAGACCTCAGCGGCACGAATTACGTTCTCGCCAACGGCAAGGGCGCCGAGGAGGTGGTGCAACACCTCGGCCAGGTCTGGCCGGCGGCGGACCGCCTGGCCGGGAGGCGCCTGGATCCTCTTGACGGCCGACTCCTGGCCGTCCTGGAGCGGGGCGACAAGTGATGGGGTTTCGGCCGCGGCTGCAGCTGACGGTGCTGACCGGGTTCCTGGGTTCGGGCAAGACAACCCTTCTGCGCCACGTGCTCGGGACATTAGGCGGCGAGGGTGTGGCGGTTGTCGTCAACGAGTTTGCCGACATCGGACTCGACCAGGTCCTTGCGACCGGGACATGCGAGGTCTGTCTGCTGGTTAGCGGCGGCTGCGCTTGCTGCGACCGCCGCGAGGAGCTGCTCGCGGCGCTGCGTCGCCTGCTTGACGACCACGAGCGCGGGGTGCTGCCCGGCCTGCGCTGGGTCGTGATCGAGACCAGCGGCCTGGCCGACCCGGGGCCGATCGCGGTCGCGATCGCAGCCGACCCTGTCCTCCGGCATCACTTCGAGCCGGCGGCGATTGTCTCGGTCGTCGACGGCCTTGCCGGCGCGGAACAGCTGGCAAGACACGCTGAGGTCAAGCGGCAGGTCCGCCTCGCCGACAGCATCGTCATCAGCAAGACAGACCTGGCCCACGCCGGTCGCATCGCGGAGCTCGAGCGAGTCCTCTCGGAGCTCAACCCGATGGCGACCATCGAGAGCGCCCAGGGCGACATTCGATCCCTCTCTGGTCCAGGCACCCGGCTGCCCCTCACGCCGGGTCGCGCAAGCACGACACTCGCTTTCGGGCGCGAGCACACCAAGGCGGCTTGCCTCTCGCTCGAGCTCCAAGAACCGCTCGACTGGGTCGCCTTCGGGGTCTGGCTCAGCATGCTGCTGCACGCCCACGGGCAGGAGCTGCTCAGGGTCAAGGGCATCATCCAAGCGTCGGGGCTTGGCACCGTGGCGATAAACGCAGTGCAGCACCTGATGTACGCCCCAGAGCACCTGGGCAGCAGGCAGGACGCTCAGCAGGCGCGCCTCGTGTTCATCATGCGCGACCTCGAGCCCCAATCGATTGCTCGCTCGCTGCGGGCCTTTCAAAAGATTGCGTGAAGCGGACCGAAATGATCGAGGCGGCCAGATGAAATTCGTCGACCTCAGCTGCGATCTGGGCGAAAGCTACGGGAACTTCAAGGTGGGCAGCGACGAGGAGGTGGTCCCGCACATCGCGTCGGCCAGCGTCGGCTGCGGCTTCCACGCCGGCGATCCCAGCACGATGCGCAAGACCATCGAGCTCGCGAAGATGCACAACGTCAGGGTTGGCGCGCACCCGGGCTTCCCCGACCTGCTCGGTTTCGGTCGGCGAAACATGGATGTCGGCTCACGCGACATTACCAACTACGTGCTGTACCAGGTCGGCGCCATGTCGGCGATGTGCAGGGTGATAGGCGTCGCCATGCAGCACGTGAAGCCACATGGCGCGCTCATGGACATGGCGGCCCAGGATCCCCGCATAGCCGTTGCCATCGTCGAGGCGGTCGCGCTCTACGACCCCAAGCTCATCCTCTACACGACGTGGAACTCAGAGGTGGTGCAAGCGGCCGAGAAGAAAGGCGTCCCGCTGGCCCTGGAGGTCTACGCGGACCGCGCCGTCGACGACGCCGGAATCGAGATTCCCGGCTATGACGTCTCCACCCTCGGGGGAACTCCGGAAGCGGCGATCGAGAGGGTGATCGTTGCTCTCGAGACCGGCCGCCTGCGGACCAGCTCAGGCCGCCTGATAAGTTGGACCGCAAACAGCGTTTGCTTCCACGGCGACTCGAGGGACACCCTCGTCTACGCGAGAGGCCTGCGGAAGGGAATCGAGAAAGCCGGCATTCAAGTCCGCGCGCCGGCGGATTGGGACGAAGCGGGCGAAGCTTCCTCGTCGTGAGGGCGGAGCAGAGATGGTGCGGCGATCAGCATCTTCTGCTGGTCACCAGCGAATCTGTGAGTCTGCCCAACGTGCTGCGAGTCGTCGATTTGAATCGGAGGCTCATGGAGTCTGAGCTCTCGCCCCTGATCGTCGAGACAGTTCCCACCTGGTGCTCGATCCTCATCCACTACGACCTGGACAAGGCGGGGCCCGCGCAGTTCTCGAGCGCACTCGTCAGCTTCCTCGATGGCGTGGTCGAAACCGATGCGGTCACTCTCAAGTCGCGTCTGGTGACGCTCCCGGTCCTCTATGGAGGAGCGGCCGGACCGGACCTCGAGTTCGTGGCGCGCGTCAACGGCCTGTCGACCGAGGAGGCCGTGCGACGGATCTCGACCGGGACGCATTTCGTGGGGATGATCAGCTTCATCCCGGGCCAGGCAAACTGCATGTGGCTGGAACCGGAGCTGGTCCTGTCGGCAGCCAAGTACGCGACCCCGCGAACCCATACGCCCGAAGGGACGGTTGGGTTGGGCGGTTCGAGCATCGCGATCTATTCAGTCCCCAGCCCGGGTGGCTTTCAGATGGTCGGTCGGATGCCCGTTCCAACTTACTGCCCCTATCCGGCTCTGCCCGCCTTCGAAGAGTCGCCGATCCTTTTGCGCGCCGGCGACCGACTGCGGATGCGCAGCGTCGAGCGCGACGAGTACGACGACATCGCCCAGTCGGTGCGCGAGGGTCGATACCGATACGACATCGAGGAATCGGTGATGACTGTGTCCCTGGCTGAGAAGGCGGTGGGTGGTGGAAGTTCTCAGGGTTCTTAAGCCTGGGCTCAGCACGACGATCCAGGACCTGGGCCGGCGCGGCTGCCTGGAGCTGGGCATTCCGACGGGTGGCGCCGCCGACGCGTATTCGCATCTGTTGGCCAACGCCGTGCTGGGCAACGAACCCTCCGCGGCCACCCTCGAGATGATGCTGCTCGGGGCAACCTTCGAGGTTCTCCGACCGACAACGATCGCGGTAGCGGGGGCGGACATGCTCTTCCATACCAATGGGCAGGAGGTCGCGATGGGCCACGCGGCGCCAGTCCGCGAGGGGGACATCATCACCTTCGGCAAGGCTCACATGGGCTGTTTCGGTTACCTGGCGGTCGTCGGCGGTTTCGAAGGCACCATCGCCATCGGCTCCCGCTCGACATATGTTCCAGGCCGTCTCGGTGGACATTTCGGAAGGACGCTGAAGCAAGGCGACGTGCTGAGAGCGTTCGACGGCGGCGACCGCGGCAGCCGTGGCGATGCGCCGCGCCATCTGGTGGCCTGGCCGTGGCAGCACGACGTCATCCGCTTTGTCCGCGGGCCGCAGGCCGAGTACTTCACCGAGGCCGGTTATGCAACTTTCACTACCCAGCCCTACGTGGTCTCGCCGCGAAGCAATCGCATGGCTTACCGGCTCGAGGGCCCGGTCCCGGACATTGTGCCGATCCCTCGCACGTCGGACACGGGCAGTGGGCCGACCGACATCATCGAAGATGGCAACGCGGTGGGCGCCATTCAGCTCGCGGGGGGAACGGAGCCCATCTGCATGGGTCGGGATTGTCCGAGCACGGGAGCCTACGCCAAGATCGGTTGTGTGATCACGCCGGACGTCGCCCGGATGTTCCAGATGCAGCCCGGCGACACCTTCGGGTTTCAGGAGGTGGGCGTGTCCGAGGCCGTCGAAATCTCGCGGGAGATGAGCGCCGTGATCCAGGGGTTTGGCTCTTGGTGATAGGACCGTTTGTCATCTCACGAAGCCTGGCCCTGCCTTGACCGACTTTCGCTGTTGGATCTAAGCTGTCTGTCGACAGTCGACATAGGAGGACGCGGTTGGGCAGGCTACTCGAAACCAGGTTCAACGCCGGCAAACGCCAGTCGATGCGGGTGGTCGGCGGTGAGGGTGTTCGCTTCGAGCTCGAAGACGGCAGGCGCGTCATCGACGGCAGCAACACTGGCGGCCCGCTGGGCCATCGCCACCCTGACCTGGTCGCGGCCGCCCGCAAAGCCGCGGACAGCCCGGTCGTCAACGACGGCTGGCTGTGGGCCGAGCGCGAGGAGGCCGCTCGCGACCTTTTCGACATCGCCTTTAAGGGCGAGGAGTCATGGATCGGAGCCGTGCGCTTCTTCCTCAGCGGCAGCGAGGCCAACGACCTTGCGCTGACACTGAGCCAGGCAATCACTGGACGGTCGGCCATCGCCACGCGCGAGCGCGCCTACCACGGCATGACCGGCCTGTCGCGCGATGTCACGGTGCAGCCGCACTGGCACGGTGGCCTTGCGGTCCACAGCGGCGGAACGAAGCCAGTGCCTCGGACCGTGGAGGTCAAAGTTCTTCCCGCGCCGATTGGCTCCCGCTACGGGGGGCAGAAACCGGAACCGCTGTCACAGCGACTCGCCGGTGCCGAGGCGCTGCTGGCCGACGCCGCGGCGGTCATCGTGGACTACACGCAGGGCGGCATTTACTACGACCCTGCGTACCAGGATCGAGTGGCGCAAGCGGCGCGGAACGCGGGCGCGCTCTGGATCGCGGACGAGGTGGTCACCGGGTTCGGCCGGACTGGCCGGTGGTTTGGCTTCCAGGGCGCCGCCAGCAGGCCGGACATCGTCACCCTGGGCAAGCCGCTCAGCGGCGGGGCTGCTCCCGCCGGGGCGGTGGTCCTATCGCAGCGGTTGGTGGATGAGCTCGAGGACAAGACCTGGCAGACCTTCAGTACGTTCCGCGGACATCCGACGATGGTCGCCACCCTTCGTGCCCTGGTGAGGGTGATCCAGCGGGAAGGGTTGGTGGACCGTGTTGCCGCCCTCGACGTGTTCATGGAGCGGCACTTGCTGGACATCGCCGAACGGCACCCGAGCGTAGCGCGCGTCGACGGCCGGGGTCTGCACTGGACCATCGAGCTGCACGGGCCGGACTGGCGAACCTGGTATGCCGACACGGACGAGCCGCCGCTGGCATCGCGTGTAGCGAGTCGTGCGCTTGAGGCGGGCGCGCTCATTGGCACCAGCGGCGAGCAGACCTCGCTCTTCCTGGCGCCGGCACTGATCATCTCCGAGAACGACCTGGAGCAGCTTCTCGCCGCGCTCGACCACGGCCTGGACGCAGCCGACGAGGAGATGAGGGCGGTGCAGTGACCCAGTCGGAAGGTACGCAGCTGGTGGATGAGCTGATCGAAACGATCCACTGGTATTTCGACGCGCTGTACAACGGCGACACCGAGCTCTTCGAGAAGGTGATGCACCCCCATGTTCGCCTCTTCAGCGCCACTGACACGCCGACCGTCGAGCTCGACCTGCCCACGTATATGGACATCGTCCGGAACCGGCCGTCACCATCCAGCCGGAATGATCCGCGGCTGGATCGGGTCCTGTCGATCGAAGTCGCCACGCCGACGACCGCGCACGTCCGCGTTCAAGATGCCGTCCTGCCAAAGATGTTCACGGACGACCTGACATTCCTACGCGTCGACGGTCGGTGGAGGATCGTGAGCAAGGTCTGGCACTACGTTTTGGCCGAATCGGCCCGTCAGTTGTAGCGGGCCCGCACACCCTCGGCGCTAATCTCTCCCCGCCGCACTCGGCCGGCCACCTCGCGCAGGTCACGCTCGAACTCGCCGATGACCCGGTCGTGGCTCGGGGTAAGCGTCAGGTGCAGCGAGCTGGGTGGGTTCCCCTGCAGCAGGGGATGCCAGCCGGCCTCTTCCAGCCCGACGAACACCGCCTTGATGTCGAGGTCGCGCGAGCCGAAGGCGAACAGGTTGTATTGAGGGTCGCCCTCCACGAAAAAGCCTTCGACCGCGTTGACCGCGCGCATGAACCCCTGCGTGGCCGCCAGGGCTCGCCTGGTCATCTCGAGGTAGCCGGGCAGCCCGAGGTAGCGTAGCGTCGCCCACGCCGCCGCGACCGTTCCCCCCGGCCGCGACCCGAGCACGGTCGACACCGCGTAGTCGCCGCCCGTCCAATCCTTGAAGTCGAAGGGCTGGAAAGCATAGATGTCTTCCCTCTTGTAGAGGATCACGGACGCGCCCTTCGATGAATAGCCGAACTTGTGGACGTCGGCTGAAATCGATGTCACTCCTTCGACCGACAGATCGAATTCGGGAACCTGGCGGCCGAGGCGCTTGGCAAACGGCAGGACAAATCCGCCGACGCAGGCGTCGACGTGCATCATCAACCCATGGCTCGATGCAAGCTTGGCCATCTCGACGATTGGGTCGACGACACCATGCGGCCACGTGGGGGCCGAACCGACGATGAGGATGGTGTTCGGGGTGATCAACTTGCTGACCGACTCCACATCCGCCCTCTGGTGCGCGTCCAGCTCAGCCCTAACCACCTTCAGGCCCAGGTAACCGGAGGCCTTGGACAGGCTGGGATGGCCCGACCAAGGGACGATCACTTCGGGTTCCTTGACGTGCGGCATCACCTCGCGCATGCGATCCCGTGCCGTCTTCAGCGCCAGGAAGTTGCTCTCGGAGCCGCCCGAGGTGAAGCTGCCCGGGGCTCCGGGCTGCCCTAGCAGATCGGCCGTCATACCGATGACATCAGCCTCCATGCGGGCCAGGCTTGGAAACGCGCCCTGGCCTAGGGCGTTGAGCGAGAAGGACGACATGTAGGCGGCCTTGCTGACCTCCTCCAGCTCGGACTCGGCGTGGTAAATCAACGAGAAGAGACGCCCGTGACGCCAGTCGGCGTCAGCTTTCTGCATCTCGGTGATGGAGTCGAGTATCTGATCGGCCGAGGTGCCGTGGCTTGGAAACGTGATCTTGCTCATGGGGCCTCCTTCGTGTGGATGGCGCAGCCACCATCTTGGGCAAATTGGATCCAATCGTCAACGATCCCACCCACCCGCACTTTCGGGTGCTTGACAAGGACTCGGTCCAATGCCAAAGTTTGGATCCAATCGTGGCCTCGATGTCCGCCTCAGATCTAGGTGGGAGTTCGGCGGGATTCGGTTCGGTCGCGCGCGTCGCACGCGCCTTGCGACAGCAGATCCTCGATGGCGACCTTGTGCCCGGGCAGCGCATTGTTCAAGAAGCAGTTGCCACTCAATGCGGCACCAGTCGAATTCCCGTCCGAGAGGCCCTTCGAGAGCTCGCCAGCGAGGGCCTTGTCGTCATCGAGCCAGACGTTGGAGCTCGCGTCAGGTCTCTGGATCCGGCGGAGCTGCTGGAGGTCTTCATGATGCGGGAGGCCCTGGAGCCCCTTGCCATCATTCATGCGGTCGAGCACCTGAACGATGAGACGTTGCGCGACCTTGGCGAGTATCTCGCGCAAAGCGAAGCCTGTGCCAATGCGAACGACGCAGCAGGATACCTCCGCTTCGACAGGCTTTTTCATTACGCGCTGTTCGAGGCGGCTGGACTCGATCGCCTGGAGCGGGTGATCCATGGCCTTTGGGATACCGCTTACCAATATCAGCGGGTCTACACCCGCCTGCCGCAAAACATTCTCGCTTCCGCGCGCGAGCACCGGCTGATCCTCGACGCAGCAGAGCGGAAGGCGTCTGACGACGCCGGCCAGCTGCACTTGCTGCATATTCGACGAACGCGTCACGCCCTTGTGGAGCATCCTGAGTTCTTCAAAGGAACTCCGCCAGTGCAGAGCAGGTTCCCTGAGGCGGTTCCTCGCCAATCGGCTGAGCACCCGTGAGATATCGCATCACGTGCGACGTCGGTGGGACCTTCACCGATGTCGTGGTGGCCGACGAGCATGGCAACCTGTTCGTTGGCAAAGCACTTACCACGCCCGAGCGCTTGTATCGCGGCCTGGAAGCCGCAGTAACCGATGCTGCGACCGAGATCGGCCTTGACGACCGCGCGCTGTTGCTGTCGAGCAATCTTTTCGTCTACAGCACCACCCAGGCGACCAACGCAATCCTGGAAGGCCGCACGGCTCGTACGGCGCTGTTGGTAACCGAGGGCTTCCCCGACATCTTGGTGCGGCGAGAGGGAGGGAGGCTCGACCCCTTCAACTTTGCAAAAGAGAATCCCGAGCCCTACATACCGCGCCACCTGACTTTCGAGATACCCGAACGAGTCGACTCTGAAGGCACGGTCTACACCCCCCTTGACGTGGACCGGGCAGCGGAGGTGCTCAGAACGCTGAGCGAGCTGAAGGTCGAGGCGATTGCCGTGAGCCTTCTCTGGTCCATCGTGAATCCTGTTCATGAGCTCGCGTTGAGCAAGCTGATCGAGCAGCACCTGGCCGGGGTGCCCTACACGCTGTCACATCAGATCAACCCGATCATTCGTGAGTATCGGCGAACTTCGTCGACAGCCATTGATGCCTCGCTGAAGCCGCTGATGCAGCACCACCTGCGAGACATTGACGCAGGCCTCAGGAAGTCAGGATTCGACGGCGAGCTCGTGGCGGCGACCTCGTTCGGCGGCGTCATGCACATGGATGACCTGATGCGCCGTCCTATCTACGCCGTCAAGTCAGGACCGTCGCTGGCTCCGATCGCTGGGAAGACGTACTCGGAGAGCGAGGCCGGGCCCGGCCAGGTGATCGTGTGCGACACGGGCGGAACCAGCTTCGACGTGAGCCTGGTTCGGGATGGGAGGGTTGTCTTTACAAGGGAGACCTGGCTGGGAGAGCAGTTCACTGGCCACCTGACAGGTCTGTCCTCAGTTGACGCTCGCAGTATCGGCGCAGGCGGTGGCTCGATTGCCTGGATCGACTCCGGTGGCCTACTTCGCGTAGGGCCGCGGAGTGCCGGGGCCGATCCGGGTCCAGCTTGCTACGGTCGTGGCGGAACCTTCTGCACGGTCACCGATGCGGCCCTGGTACTCGGCTACCTCGACCCCGACTACTTTCTCGGCGGACGGATGAAGCTGGATGTGGAGGCCGCTCGCAGGGTTGTGGGCGGAATCGCGATCGCTCTCGGCCAACCGTTGCTGGCCACTGCGTACGGAATACTCGCCGTGGCCAACGAGCTGATGGTAGGTGCAATCAAGGAGATAACGGTCGACGAGGGCGTCGACCCGCGAGACAGCTTCCTGGTCGCAGGCGGCGGGGCCGCCGGCATGAACATCATCCCGATCGCGAGGGAGCTTGGCTGCCGTCGAGTCCTCATTCCACGTACCGCCTCCGCCCTCAGTGCGTGCGGCGCTCAGTATTCCGACATCGTTGCGGAGTTCAGCGCCAGCAAGTTCACCGACTCCCGCGACTTCGACTACGCGGGTGTCAACATCGTTCTCAACGATCTCGACACGAGGATGGAGGACTTTGCGGCCGGCTTGCGCCAGCGAAGCTTCGCCAATTTTCGAAAGGACTATTTCGTCGAAGCGCGGTACGCCAACCAGGCGTGGGAGTTGGAGCTCCTGATGAACAGCGATCGCGTCGCCGGGCCAGATGCCGTTGCCTCGATCGTCGATGACTTTCACAAGTCGCACCAGCGCGTCTTCGCGATCACCGATCCTGGTCAGACCGTCGAGTGCATCTACTGGAAAGGAAGATTGACGGCGGTGCTCGACAAACCACCACTGCGAGAGCGGGCGAACTCGGCCAACGGTGAGCTACGCCGCTCGCGGACCGCGTATTTTCCGGCGCTGGGCGAGCACCGCATTGTGGTGCACATGGGCCTCGCCTTGTCGCCAGGGGCTGTCGTGAAAGGCCCCAGCGTCATTGATGAGCCGACAACGACTATCGTCGTCTACCCGGACTCGTCCGTGCGAGTGACGGAGCTCGGCAATTACCTGGTCGAGGTTGAAGCATGAAGGTGGAGGAACGCGCGCAGGCCGTGGGTCAGGGTGAGGCGTTCGACCCGGTCCTCCTGGCGGTCATAGCGAACCGATTCGATGCGATCGTGCGCGAGATGACGAACACGCTGTTCCGGAGTGGCCGGTCAGCGGTGCTGAACATGGCCCGCGACTTCTCTTGTGGGATCTTGACCGCGCACGATCAGCTGCTGGCGACCGCGGAGGGGTTGCAGGTTCACCTTCTCGGGACCGGGCTGCAGACGCAGTACATGCTCGAATTCCACCCAGACATGGCCGAAGGCGACGCCTTCTTGCACAACGATCCGTACCTGGGCAACACTCACACCGCCGACCACACGGTCCTGGTGCCGATCTTCATCGGCGGGGAGCACATGTTCACCGCCAGCGCGAAGGCACACCAGGCGGATTGCGGCAACTCGCAGGCGACCACGTATATGGCACACGCGGTCGACATCTACGAAGAAGGCGGGCTCAACTTCCCGTGCGTGAGGGTGCAGAGAGGGTATGCGGACGTCGACGACATCATTCGAATGTGCCGCCGGCGCATACGCGTCCCCGACGTGTGGTACGGCGACTACCTCGCAGCGCTTGGCGCTGGCCGCATCGCCGAGCGTCGCGTCAAAGAGCTGTGCGAGAAGTACGGCCGGGACCTGATCGAACGGTTTATCGACGAATGGCTGGACTATTCGGAACGGCGCGCCGATCACGCCATCAGACAGCTCCCGAGTGGCCGATTGATAGGCGCCTCCGCGCACGACCCCCTGCCGATGGTGCCGGAAGGCATTCCGGTCAAGGTGATCGTCGATGTCAATTCTGCAGAGGGACGCATCGAGATTGATCTCACCGAGAACCCGGACTGCGTGCCCGCCGGGGTGAACCTGTCCGAGGCGACCGCGAGAAGCGCGGCGATGATCGGTGTGTTCAACTGCCTCGACCCGAGCGTGCCGCGAAACGCGGGCAGCTTTCGGCGGGTTGAGGTCAAGCTCCGAGAGAACTGCGTGGTGGGGATCCCGCGGTTCCCTCACTCCTGCTCCACCGCGACCACGAACCTGAGCGAACGGGTGATCAACGCCACACAGTCGGCATTCGCACTCATCGGCGAGGGCTGGGGTCTGGCTGAGGGCGGGGGTGCCTGCGGCGTCGGGTATGCAGTGGTGTCGGGTATCGACTTTCGCCGCGGCGGCGCTCCCTTCGTCAACGAGATCATCAACGGCAACAACGGAGGTCCTGCGACGCCGTGGTGCGATGGTTGGATAACGTTTTCGATGCCGGATGGCGCATTTGTCACCTATATCGACAGCGTCGAGGTGACTGAGCAAAAGTATCCAATCCAATTCCGCGCGATACGCCTGCTCGCCGACACCGGCGGTCCCGGGCGTTTTCGAGGAGCACCAGCGGGCGAGATCATCTTCGGGCCAAAGCGAGATCCGATGGCCGTTTTTTATTTCGCCGACTTTGCGCAGAACGCCGCCCAAGGCGTTTGGGGCGGCATGCCCGGGGCGCTGGCGCAGATCGTCAAAGTGGAACGAGATGGGACCGAGACCGCGCGACCAGCAATTGGTGACACGACCCTCACTGTCGGCGAGTGGATCAAAGGCGCAGAGGCCGGCGGCGGCGGATATGGAGATCCACTGCAGCGGGACCCGGAGAGGGTGCGTTGGGACGTGCTGGAAAACTGGGTGTCGATGGAATGCGCGCGAGATGTCTACGGGGTCGTCTTGACGGGATCGGGCGAGGCGATGTCCGTGAACGGATCAGCCACCGAGGCGTTGCGCAGCCGGCTGGCTGCGCAGCGGGGATCGACGGACAGACGAAGGGAGGGGCAATGAAGACTGCGCTGAGCGACCGGCCGGACATGGCCAGCCTCATAGGTGGTGGAGGCTCCGAGTCCGCGGAACCACCGCCCTTCGTCTGGCGCAACGGTGACGTGGTTCCATGGAGCGACGCAACCATCCAGTTGCACGACTTCATCTATGCGGCCCCGTCGATCGTGTTTGAGGGCATCAAGGCGTACACGGGCGCCGGCGGCGTGACCATCTTCAGGTTGGACGACCATCTCGACCGGTTCTACCGCTCGATGAAGATGCTTCGCATGAGGCCGGCGATGGACAAGGATGCCGTGAAGGCCGGTGTGATGGCGCTGCTGCGGGCGAACGCGACTCAGCAGGACGTCTACATCGTTCCGTTCGCATTCTGGAGTGGCGGTGGTCTATCTCGCGCCTTCTCCGTCCCGGAGCCCGACCGAAGCGTGGAGCTTTGCATCGTGGCACGGCCGTTCTCATCGCCGCTTGCGAATCGAGTCGCGCTTAACTGCTGCGTTTCATCGTGGCTGAGGGTGCCCGATGCGATGGCTCCTCCGCGTGTCAAGGCAGTGGCCAACTACTACAGCTGGCGGCTCGCTTATGCCGACGCGCAAGCGGGCGGCTTCGATTCCTTGATCATGCTCGGGCCGAGTGGCAAGGTGTCGGAGGGGCCGGGTGCGTGCGTGTTCCTCTGCAGGGATGGCGAGGTCATCACGCCGGACACGGTCAGCGGAATCCTCGAGGGAATTACCCGGGAAACAACCCTGACGTTGCTCGCCGAGGAGCTCAAGCTGAAGATCGTGGAGCGTGCGGTCGACAGAAGCGAGTTCTACATCAGTGACGAGGCATTCTTCGCCGGCACCGGACTAGAGATAGCCGCGATAGTGACTCTTGACGCCATCCCGATCGGCGACGGCGAGGTTGGTCCCATCACATCCGCGCTGCAGAGCCTGTACGACGACGTCGTCCGGGGGCGAAAGAGCAACTACAGACACTGGCTCACTCCGGTTACGGAGTCCTGACCCATAGAGCCGGGTCACAATTTCCCAGAACGTAACGAATCGTCGTGTTTCGGTAGTGCTGTGAGGGTCGGGAGCCTGGCTCCAGCACCTGCCTGTCAGCCAGCGTCCAGAAACAGTGACCTCTGACCAGTGGCCCCCATGTCCGTACGTACCGAGCAGGTCGGCGGGGACCAGGGAGACGTCTGGCTGTGGCGGTTGGGCCAGGGCTGGAAGGCGCGGACTGGTCTCGGCGAGACATGGGGATTCGCGTTCTACGCCGCCGATACAGTCGTGTCCAGCGTCACAATCCACGGCGGGCCTCGTCCCGGACTTCAGCATCACGAGTTGAAGACAGCAACCTCAACGTACTCAAAAAATCGGGCCTTCATGACAAACAAATGCACGAGGAGAGACCACGGTAGCGCCCCATGTCAAACCGGATGAGAGCATGACTGCGCTGCTGATCACGAGTACCACCCTCGGCGACCTGCGCGGTAGCGTCGAGGATGATCTGTGCGTCTTTCGCGGCGTGCCCTACGCCGCAGCCCCTGTGGGAGCCAAGCGCCGGAGATCCGCTCAGCCACATCCGGGTTGGGACGGCTTACGCGAGGCGACCGCGTACGGCCCTTCGGCACCCCAGCCCTGGAGGCCGGGTGGGATGCCACCCATAGGCTCGCGTGGGGAGCCGCCATTCGACGAGGACTGCCTCACTCTCAACATATGGACGCCTGGCATCGACAATCAACGCCGCCCGGTGCTGGACGAATTTCCGATCTAGGCACTCGTTCCAAAAGCAGGCACGCGCACGTACGTCCAGGCGGGCTCAAGCCAGGGCGCACGACCGTCGCTCTGAGTTCAGCCCAATCGGCGTCTCTCACGACGATCGAGAAGGCTGCGCCTGTACAGCAGTCGACGGAGACCAATCCTGCGATCCGAAAGCCGGCCGTATCGGGCGCGCCTTGGATTGGGCCGAGCGAAGTTGGGTGTCGCCCTGCGTTCGATCACGCGGCGATCAACCCCGGCGGGCCTCTGTGCCGACCTGAGGTTGTGCAAGACAGCCGCCCCCGGTGCCTCTCAGCACTTGGTCACTTCTCCGGGCACATACACCCGGCCAAACCTGGGTTCGCCGCGTGGACTTAGCACTGTGAATGTCACAGTCCTCGCTCTTCTCAAGGAACGTGCGAGTACGCGATTCTGGCTTCGACCCACGGCACCGAACCGAGCAATGTCCTTCCTAATGGTGGAAGTCGTGAGTTGCCATGATCAGAGCCACCTCGAACGCCTCGATCGCGGTCTGGTTGCCCGACCACTCGCTTAATCTTGCCAGCGCCCGTGGTGACAATTTACCCAACACCCCTGAAGTCCCAGGGACTCAGTCAGCGCGTTTATCCCTTCCTCGGCATAGCAATCGTCGGCGTGGCGACCCTCCATGGAATCGCGCCGGTGATTCAATCGGGCGTTTTGGCGCTGGGCATGGTCGTGGGCATTGGCCTCGTTCTGGTGCCGCTACTCGGAATTCCGTTCCCCGCCCGTAGCCGGACTGTGCAAGCCGCCCCGGTGATTGTGGGCTTCGTGCTTGCCTTTTACCCCCTGTACTCCGGTGGCTCCGTGCTCGGCGTGTTTGCTGCCATCGCTGTTGGCGCGTGCGGGAGCTTGCCACTTCTCGTGACTTGGGAACGGGTACCGAGGTACTTACACGGCATCGCTCCGATCGCCGGCCTCGCCATTGCGTTTGGCGTTGAGCTTGGATTTCGCCTCCCGGTCCTGCAGTCATTCCCTTACGTGCTAATGCCCATCATCTTTCTGGCGCTCTACTACACGACGCTCGAATTGGCCATCGGCTGCCTTCTTGCCGTCGCCGACCTTCTGGGAGTTGCGCTGATCGACCCGGCCACAGGTCTGGCCGGCTCTGCCTTGGTCGCGTCGCTCATCCTCTTGGCCTTCGGTGTCCTCGTTCGCCGTGTCGTGCTCGAACTCGAGCAGAGCAAGGCGGCCGCGACCCGCGCTGAGGAAAAGAAGTCGCAGCTCCTAGGCGACCTGGAGAGGCGTAATCGCGAGCTCGAAGAGCTGACCCGGCTCAAATCAGAGTTTTTGGCCACGCTGAGCCATGAGATACGAACGCCGCTCAACGGCGCTCTTGGCATGACCAGCCTTCTTCTCGACACTAAGAACAAACGCGAGCAACGCGAGTACGCAGAAGCGATCCGAGACTCTAGCGAGGCACTCTTGGGCGTGCTCAACAACATCGTCGACTTCTCGGCGATCGAGGCAGGCCGCGTGCATCTCGAAATGAGCGAGTTCCAGCCCAGTCGAATCATCCGTGAGGCCGTCGCACCGTATGCCGAGGCGGCCACCAACAAAGGCATTGCTTTGGTCGTGGACATCGATACCGGCTTGCCGGAGAAGGTGACTGGCGACGCCAGGCGGCTGTTGCAGATCCTGGTCAATCTCATCGGGAATGCGGTCAAATTCACCGACAGGGGTGAGGTCATCGTTCGGGCCGAGCCATGGCCAACGAGAAGTCCGGCTATCGGAATTCGATTCCACGTCGAAGACACCGGGATTGGATTTTCGGACAACGAGAAGGCCCGCATTTTCGCGGTGTACTCGCAGTTAGACAGTTCGACAACGCGACGCCACGGCGGCGCCGGGCTGGGTCTCGCGATTGCCAGGATGCTTGTGGAAATGATGGGCGGCGTGCTCGAGGTCGAGAGCGAACCGGAGCACGGCAGCCGGTTCTGGTTCACGGCGCTATTTCGCCAAGCCGAAACGGGGGTCATTACCCCTCATAAGGAAATGAGGACTCAACACACGTAGGCGTCCGGTCCATCGAGGCGAGCTACGCGGGAAAACTGCGCGCCGGTGGTCGTGGTTCAAGATGATCGGTTCGGCGCTACGGATTTGGAAACGGTTTGCGCATTCACGACTGATCCCACCGAAGCCCCGTTGATCAGACTGCACGTCGCGCCTACGCCGCTCAACGGGCTACACGACGAAAGCAGTCTCATGATTGACAAGATCACAACGGTCCATCGCTCGAGACTGGGAGCTAAGATCGGGCGCTTGCACGACGAGGACATGGTCCGACTCGGTCGCGCGTTTGTCGTATTTCTCGGGCTCGCAGGGGCGTAGGGCATCGACGAACATGATCAAGCACGTCTAGTCTCGAAGATCCGGCGAGACCAACAGGGAAATTGGCTCGTGGCATTTCCACAGATTCAGGCGGCCCATGCATATGGTCGGTCACCTGCGCAGCTGCGGCGGCGGATTCGTGACCTGGTGAGGCTATGGGACTTGAACCCCGCTGACCTTGAGGTCGTTGAGTCGGGACGACTCGTCGCCAAGTAGGCCGGTTTCCCGACGCGTGTCAACGCCAGCCCCGGAAGACGCGTCACGTAGTAGTTCGTGTAGTAATCCGTCGTAAGAACGGCTCGAATCTGGACGGAGTGGGTGGGTGCGCTAGAGGTTTCGAACTGAGATCGATCGATTCCGCCAGATCTGGACGAGATATCTCAGAGTTCGGGACCGTGAGGCCCCGGGTTCAAATCTCGGGGCCCCCGGACCATGTTTGAATTCAGAGCCGTCAAGTAATGCTATACAGCGTGCGCCTGGAGGTCACTGGGGGTCACAGGGAGATCACAAATTCCTCGGAGAGCACGGCGCCAGCAGCCCGTTTGAGGTTGTTCCTGGCCCGCTTCTGAACTCGGGCATTGTCATCAGGCGGCCGATATATCAGTAGACGCACGGCCCCAGGACCGTGAGGCACCCGGGTTGAGAATTCCAAGGCCATTAGTCTCCACGAAACCCAGGGCAATTCACTCTGGTTTCAAAGCTCTAGGACCGGATCATTACGTCCGCTGGCGGAGAGAGTCTGCCGAACCGCGAGGCTGAGGGCAGTTCGGCCTAGGACGAGGACCTTGACATTCGACGCTTGACGAGAATGCTTACGGCGTGTGATGAGGCAGAACGGTTGGATCGCGAACCACCGGTTGGTGTCGTTCTTCATTCTGGCCTTCCTCATCTCCTGGCCCCTGTTCCTTATCGCTGGAGCCACAAAGGTTGCGTGGGTGACCGTCGTTGGGCTCTTCGGCCCTGCCGCAGCCGCGGTGATCGTGGCCGGTATCTCTCACGGGCGGGTTGGCACGGGTCAGTTACTAGGTCGATTCCTGATCTGGCGGATCAGCCCGCTCTGGTTTGGCTTCGCGCTCCTCTTCCCGGCCGCGAGCTATGGGATTTCCTCATACGTGAGTCCTGCTAGCTCGGGTGCCCCCACGTACTCGCCGTCCAGGCAGTGATATCTGATCCCTCTCATCTTCGTCGGTCTGGTCTTGGTAGTGATCGGAGAGGAACTTGGTTGGCGCGGATACGCTCTGCCATTGCTCCAGACAAGGTGGAATGCCCTGGTAGCCAGCATTGTGCTGGCGGTTCCCTGGACCATCTGGCACTTTGTGATCATCACCAACCCTGTTGCCCCTAACCTCGGAAGCATCGCCGGCCTGGCATTCATTCCGTTCGTGTTCGCGATCGCGATCAGCTTCACCGTCGTTTTCAACAACACGAAAGGCAGCTTTTTTGCGGTCCTTGCATTTCACGCATCAGGCGACACAGCAGGATTCTTCCTGCACCTGACCCTCAGGGCTTATGACATCAACGCCGCGATCAACGTCGTCGTCGCCATCCTGTTCGTGCTCAGGCTTGGGCCGAAGCAGCTGTCGCGAACCTCTGAACGGATCGTGGCCTAAGGCCCGAGCCCCATGGCCAGGACCTTCGGCCATGCTCCCGCCTGGAGCTCGTAAGTCACGGAACCAACAGTCGTCAACCTCGGCAATGGCAACCCGTTGGTACCGCCCGGTGACAGCGACTTGCGCTCTTGGAGGAACGAGTGAAACCGACCCCGATTGCCCGCTAGGCTGGGTGAGGGAGGAGCTCGGTTATCGAACCTTCGAACGCGCCTAGACGGATATGAACCTCAATCACTTCGTCAGAACTGACTGGCTCCGCTGGGTCGATGCCGGTCTGGTGCTCGGTCCACTCGTTTCCGCACTCACAGCGGTGGAAAAGGTACCGGTCGGCCCGCGACCGATAGGAATAGATGGCGGCCGCCGCAAGCCAGCGTCCGCAAGAGCACCTGCCTGCGACCTTCAAGTTGAACCCTTGCACCGGCGTCTCCCAGCCTCAGGACTCAGTGTGTCCGGCTCGGTTACCTAAGCCAATAGGCACGCTGGAACCAGACTGGGCGCGTGCCCCTCGTGCCGGGACAACTCATCCGATCGATCTGAACGCCTTAAGGCTCTCCATTCCGGTTTCGGCAGTTCCAGGATCGGCTTGAAATAAAACGCCCGCGTTCAACTGCGGTTGATCGCACCCTGCAACGCATCCGCAGAGTGGTCCTCAGGCGATCGGCAGCCAGAACTCGATCCTGGTCCCGACCCCAGGTTCGCTCTCGATCTTGTACCAGCCCCCCGCGAGAATCGCACGCTCCTCGAGAGACCGGAGGCCGAGATGCCCAGGAAGATTGCTTCGCTCCGAAACCACGAACCCCCGCCCGTTGTCTAAGACCAGCCCGTGCACGGCGCCATCAACCGCCTCGATCGACAGGCGCACGTGGGTAGCTTCCGCATGCCTCTCGATATTGCTCAATGCTTCGGCAACCTGCCGGTAAGCGATCGATCTCGCCTCGGCGGAAAGCTCGACGGGCAGGTTGAGCTCGAGGTCGACTGTCGCATCCGTGAGCGTGCGGAGCGTCTCGATGCGATGTCGGATCGACTCACCGAGACCGCCCGGCTCTTGGAGCGCGGGGGGTCGGGCCTCAAACAATAGGTGGCGAATCGACTCCTCTGTTTGTGCTAGCAGGCTCCGAGCCTCCGCCAAGACCGAGGCGTCGTGGTCGCTCAGGTCTTTCAAGCGTTCGAGGTGCAATCCGCTTGCCGTGAGTTTCTGAAGCGCGTCGTCATGCAGCTCGCTGGCGAAGTCCTTCTGGGCTGACTCGATCAACTTCTGCCTCTCGGTACCCTCGAGGTTGGCCCGCAGGTTGATCAGAGCTTGGACCATCTCATGTCGGCGTTGGCGCAGGCTGGCGATTTCGACGACCGCTGCGATCTGACTCGCGAAGATGGCAAGTGTTCGGCGTTGGATCTCCGTGTAGCCCGAAGTGCTTGCGACACCCATCACTCCAAGCCGCCTGCCCCCGACGTCGAGGGGTTGGAGGCAAACATACGGAGTGGCCCGTGCTCTGGAAGGAGCGAATGATCTACGGATCAACTCGATGCCGCTAGAACCCAACGGGCTATTGACCGAGGCTCGCCTGACAAAGCTCGCGACCTCCGTCTTGGTGAAATCCAGAGAAGGATCGGAGGCCCGTGTGTAGACCATTTCGTCTCCGGCGGCACCTTTCACCAGGCTGATGAAGGCGACCGAGGCATCGGTCAGCTCGAGGGCCCATTCGGTGGCTCGGTTAGCGATCTGAGGCACTTCCTGGAGGCGCGACAGTTCCAATGCGGCAGTTTGGATCCTGGCGAGTTCCTCGCCTGGATCGGCGTCCTGCGTGCTGGCCATTCCGGCTTCCCCCTCTCCGCCGACGTGAGTGCCAGTAAGGCCGTCGGCCCCGCCACGAGTCTACGTGCAGAGGGAAGCCGCGAGAGTAATTAGATCGGGACGCCAGTCCGGCGCCGGACCGCTTTGTGGGAGTGCTCGTCCTGGTCAAGATCGCCGTCTGCGTTATGGTGGACGGCTCGCCAGTCACAGCCCGACTGCCAGGCGGCAACCCCGAAGCTCACGGCAATCTGCCCTCTGGCGCTCGCGCCCCGGCTCATTCGGTGCCCCGCATCTCGTATGCGGCTGACCACGTCACGTGCATGGTCGACCTCAGCATCCGGCGAGGCGACCGACAGCTTGGCGCCGACGCGCGAGACTCGCCGCAGCTTTTGCGCGACGCGCTTTAGTGCTCCGCTGCCCTTGCGACGCCTGCGGTAATCCTTGATCTTCTTCAACTGGTCGAGGCCGATCGTCAACATCGACAGCGGCCGATAGGCCAATCCAGTGGTCAGATGGTTGCGAGCCTCGGCCGACGACTGGAGAATCTCGGCTTGCTTTGCATCGTTGTCGGCTACGATGCCGTCGAGGTAACCGCTGGCGACTGCGGCGGTAATACGCTCGACCACGTCTTCCAGGTGGCTCTGCGCGTAGGCAACGATTTCGTCCCGGCGGGGGCTGTCCTGAAGCCGGCCAGATATCAGCTCGATCGTTGCGCGACGGTAGACCGCCAGCTCATCGATGAGGGTCTCGAGCGGCACACCTTGCGCCGCACGTGCTCGGCCGTAGTCGCGCGATGTTCGATCCATTTCCTTCCAGCGCAAGTTGATGTCTGACTGAAGGGACTGGAGGAGCATCTCGATAAACCCGGCCGCAGTCGCGAGTGGATCCTTACCGCTTTTATCGCTTCCCCGAACCAGTTCTGGCGAACGAGCGCGCAAGACCTCAAGCGTCCTCCCGCCAAGATCGACGGGATCAACTGCCAGCTCGCCAATGAGAGCCGCGAGCACGTCGCCCACATAGTCGGGTACGGCTCCCTTCATTGTCACTTTGGAGAACGTCGGACTCAGCGCCGACTACCGGAGTTTCGGCTATAAATTGTCGCCTGGCGACAATCTCTACGTCGACGGGGGACTAGGCGGTCCGAAGATCGTTGTTGCCTGGGTGGATTCGAAAGGCGCAACCCAGACGGGTTCGCTGGGGGTCACTGCCTTTCGCGGTACGAGCTGGCAATTCAACTTCTTGGCCCGTTACCGCCGATCGACGGCGACGGGCGCCTGGAGACCAGGCGCCGCGTCATGCCGCCAACGATCTGGAGCTCCCGCTCAGCTCCAGTAAGCGCGTCGCCTTGTCATGCCGCTCGCGTTTAAGAGTCGCACGACCAAGAGAACGATCACGGCCCCGATGAACGCGATCAGCATCGCGCTCAGGATCGGATGCCCGACGATCGTGATGCTCCAGTGGAAGACCCCCGCCATAAAGCCGCCTACCAGGGCGCCCACGATGCCCGCGACCACATCGCCCACGAGACCCAGGCCGTGGCCAAGGGCAAGATGGCTGGCAAAGAACCCGGCAACCAGGCCGACCAGGATCCAGACGAGAATCGTGTCGAAATCGAGGACCATGTGTATCAGGCCTCCTTCGTCGCTAAAACGCGGCACGATTGCTCGGTACTCTCCACCGTGTATAGAGGTGTGAAGGCCGCCGGCGCTGGTCGGAGCATTTGACACGCAGCCTGCGCGCACTCTCCACGTACCGTCGCCGAGCTCTCAAACGACTAGGCATTGGTAGCAGTCGCCGAATGCGCCGACGACCTCGCATCGCACCGGTGAGTCATATGGCCTGCGCACCCAATCCGCCACCCCGCGCCCGGCACCAGCCGCGCATGCGTTGTTGTCCGCGCCTCGGATCGAGGTTGGTGCCGCGGATTGAGTTGGCGCAGATTACGGCAACGGTAGTAGCGGCAAGGGTTCTGGCTGCACGTTTTTACAGGTGACCAAGGAGGGGCAAATGAAGGTCAAGGAACAGTCAGGTATCCCAGATCTCCAGACCCAACTAGAGTCCCTGTTCGACCAGGTGTGGCGGTCGGAAGCCGACTGGCTACTGTGGAATCGCATCGATGCAGCTGTCGAGCAGGATGCGCTGCGCGAGCTGCGCGGGCCAGGCACGACCCCGAAGCTTACAGCCGATATCGAGCCGGAAGAAGCGTAAGGAGACCACGAATGGAAGACGATCCAAACGCTCGAACGCCGGAGGAAGAGGAGGGTGCGCCTACGCGTCGCCCCGGGCGCGAGCCGATTACGCGGGAGCGAATCGCCGAGCGCGCGTATCTGATCTCCCAGTCGGACCGAGCTGCTACCGACGAGGAGAACTGGCTGCGGGCCGAGCAGGAGTTGCGGGAAGAGCAGAAAGCACTAGACGAGGGCTGACTCCGGCCGCCGACGGGCGCCGGTCAGACGGTCCAGCCTCGCGAGAGGTCCGCCGCAGCGTTACTCAGTTGACCTCATCGACACTACCTGCGAAGCGCTGCGCAGGCGTATGCGCCACGGAAAAATCCAGCCAAGGACATGGCCGGGAGTGCGTTGGCCAACTTCTTCCGGCCCCAAAAACCTCTCGGCGCTCCGCCAGATCGGCTTGCGACTGGTCGCCGATTCGATGGTCCGGTGGTGGCAGGTGATTGGCATCGCCGGACGACGTTGTCGTCGCGGTCTCATGCGACTCATCCTCTGAAGACTTGGTTGGTCGTGGCACCCGCTTGACTCGGCGCATGGGTGGAAGCTGCATAGTCGTCACTGTGCGCACGGCAGGATCGGATGCGCCCGATCTCGAACGCTTTCGAGCGCTTCGCGTGATATGACCAGCGAGGTGATCCGGCGTTTGTCGGGTGTGGACATTGACATCGTCGGAATTAAAGCCTCGCTCTGATCTGGAGTAGACCAGCATGGTTACCAGGTGATCAATCGAAGCCAAGGCGTTGTGCTGGCCTTCTTCGTGTGTGTCGTAGTAGCACTGATCGCAGTACTCGTCTATGCGCCTGACGTTTATGACAGCGTGTTCGGCGGGCCCAGCCGACGATCTACGGGTCTTGAGATCGCGTTTCTTGTCTCCTTGATGGGATTAATTTCACTTGTCGGGCTTGGCGTGATCCGGCGTTGGCGTTGGGCCTTCTGGTTGATCGTGGTCGCATTCCTCGCCGGCGTGTTGCGAGTGCCGGCTTCGATTTCGGACTTCTAGGGATAGGTCCCTCTGGCGGCCCGACCTGGTACACGCTGCTTCAGGGATTGGTGGGGCTTGTCCAGTTCGTCATAGGACTGGCGTTGCTGAGAGGCTATCGGCGAGCCGGAGTCTGGGGCGCCTTCTGACCGAGAAGGCGAAGGTGCAAGAGCGACGTCGATCCTTACATCGCGAACCGCCACCATGTCACAGATGTGTCACGCATTCGCGGAACCAGGAAGGCTTCGGTTCAGGAGGTCGTCGCAACACCTCTGAAGTGACGGAGGTGTCGGATGCGCCGACCACAGCAGGCGGTGATTCCAGAGTTCTGGTTGTCGATTCGTCGCGGAGCCGCCACCGAGGAGGCTGCGGCTGCGCTCGGTTACACCAAGAGGACAGGCACGAGGTGGTTCGGGCAGGCTGGCGGCGTGGTTCCCTGCTTACGTCACAGCACAACGGGGTCGTCGATACCTGGGCTTTGATGAGCGAGAAGAGATCTTTGCCGGCGTGGCGGGTGGAGACTCGATCCAGCTGATTGCCAGAAGCCTGGGTCGGGCGCCCTCGACGGTGCAGCGTGAGCTGCGCCGAAACATCCATCATCAGCAATATCGAGGTCGCCGATTGTGGTATTCGCGCGCACGCGCGTCCTTATTGATCGCCCGGCGGCGGCAACGGCGAATCGTGGTCGGGTAACCCAACGACTTTCGAGCACCCAAATCTCGTCGCGGACTAAAGGCTCGGCCCCGGCGTCCTTCCGACAGACCTAACCCATATCCGCTGCTAGGTGGTCGAAGGACTTCGATTAACAGAAGCCGCGCGTTTCCACAGGGGCTGTTGAAAAAAAGCCTGACCGCCAGCTGATCAGGCCGACGGCCAGATAGGGACTTAGGCGTAGCGGGGCGCAGAGCTTCCCTTTGCCACAGCGGAGCTACCCGCGCGCTCCGACCCTTGCAAGCCTCGATTCCCCGGCGACAGGATAGCCGCCAATGGCGAGCCTGCCTGACGAATTTCCTACACGATGACGGACGAACTGGCGGTGCAAGACTCCCTAACCACGTTGTTGGTGTAGCTGCTCTCCAGGACGGAGCCGTCGGCATTGACGATGACGTCGTAAGCGAAGTCGCCTTCGATCGGAGGTGCCGGGAGAAAGAACTCGACAACGACCTTTCGGCCGGTAGCGATCCGTGGGGGTTTTCCACCGCCGAGCCCTTCCCGACGATGCTGAGTGGGGTGAGAGATCCAACCGCCCACCGGCACCCTGATTCTTGACCCGAATCAGGAAAACGGTGCCGCTCCGCTTGCTGTCCCACTCACGTTGTGGGCGACCCTGTCCGCAGTAGACCAAATCTGCAAAGGGCTCCGTCCTTTCCACGTACTAGGAGGCCCAATTGCCGCGCCCGCGCACAGTCCTCTATCCCTGCTCCTGCGACATGGTTACGTTGCCATTGAGCGTGGCACCGTCCTCAACGTTCAGCCGGCCAGCCTTGACATCACCGTTTAAGCGGCCCTTTCCGCTGAGTGTTAGGCGGCGGCCGGCTGTGACGCTGCCCGTCACCTCGCCTCGCACGCTCACGTTCGACCCCTCGATCGAGGCCTGAATGTGAGCGGTGGAGTCGATCGTGATGTTGCCGCTCGCCCTGAGCTCGCCCTCGACCTTGCCGGCGACCTTAAGGTCGCCCTGGATCTCGAGGCGCCCCTGCAGAACATCGTCCGCACCAAGATTGACAACGTTGATACCAGGCTGGACCTCAGGCTTTTCGGTCTGGGGCATGTGTGGCTGCCTCCTGCTCAGAAATTAGTCAGAGCGAGCGCCACGATGCCGGCACTGGCACCAGTCAGACCGAGGGCTGCGAGGAGGGCCATCTCGGACACGTCTGTGGCGTCGTCAACTTTCTCAGTCATACGGGTATCTCCATGCTCTGCAGGAGACGGGCCCACACATTCTGAAGGATCTCATCACTTCGGGTAATTGACGGGGACCGCATTTCGCGGTCCCGCCCGCAGCGCTTCCGGCGGGTAGACAGGACCGGATGGCCTCTACGTACAACAATCCGAGCCGCTGGTCATTGCCCGACGCCGCCGATCGGCCCGCAGCCGCTCACTGAGGGCATTTGAGGGGAAAGCCGCCCCCTCCCAACTTATCCGGGGACGCGGGACTTGCCATTGCTCGCAGTCCCGGCCGATCTCATATCGCCTGACGTCTATTCGATTCGCCGATTGCGAACGAGCTGTCACCGCCGCAGGGACAGAAGGTGCGCCCGTCGTGGATTCGAAGCGCGACGCCCCCGACCAATCGGGGCCCCGAGCTAGCTGACTGGGAAAGTTCCGAACTCCCCACAGACAGTGTTGGGCTGGCACCGTGCATTGGTGCGTCGGAAATGGGCGGCCCCACCACGGCCGTCCTCGCGCCTTATCGTCACTGCCATTTCGACTTAGAGGTAGATCGAGGGCGTTGAGTCCTTGTAGGTGGTTACGATCATCACCTTCGGTGCCTCGACAGCAACGAGGAGCAAGAACTGCGGCAGCGTTGATGCGCTGCTGTCCTGGCTACCGACAGGATGACCAAGGCCACCATCGCGACCGGCTACCGCCTTCGCAACAAAATTGCGTAGTTCGCGCTGAGGCCGAGGTCGAGCGCGAGGTCGCATGCCAGGGCAGCACCAGATGTTCGCGGCACGCATCCGGAACGCATTGAGACAGGGTAAATTGGCAGGCCCCTCTCGTTACCTAATCAGGGGCTGTGGTCAGCAATGGCCGAGCCCTCTAAAGGAGGACGAAATGCCTCAGTTTGAGACCCCCGACCCCGAGCCCGAGCCGGAACCCAGCCCAGAGCCGGAACCCAGCCCGAATCCAGAACCGAGCCCCGAGCCGGAACCGCGTCAAGGGTCCTAGGGTCCTTGGACCTCGTCTGGGGGCCTTGGCCAGCAATGGCCGAGCCCCCTACGTGCTTTCTTCGTTCGCCGTAGGCTCGAGGAATGAGTGAGATGAAAGCTAATAAGGTTTGCTTCGTTGCGGGCTGTGACAAGGAAGCGGTTTGCGCTGTCACCCTGTGGCCGCAACCGCCTGGGTACTCAAGACCAACAAACAATCTGTCGTCAAGGTGGTTCCCCCTGTGTGCTGAGCACCTTTGGGCAGCCGAGACCAAATCGGAGGATTTCGTCAAAGAGCAGCCGATCGGAGCCGCTCTTTAGCGCCGTACGCCTCGTATAGGAATCGGCAGGCATCATTGTCGCCCACAACATCTTCGAGACCCGCCATCTAGACTCAGAGGCACGCAGCGGACTAGATGTCTATCCGCTGGTAAACGGCAGCCAGCGCCTCGTGGTCGGCTGCTGGAACCGGGGCGCCAGGATCGCCGCCTGGCCGACTACCAACGCCGTCGACCAGCGTGGCTGTGTCGTCATCGCCATGGGCGACACCATGCTGACGGATCCGATTACAGGCGGGCCTCTGCCAACCGCGCGGCGCGCTTTTCATCCGCCAGAACATTAGGCACAGCAATCAACTTCCCGGTCTACAACCTCGACCATGACTTCATCGTGGATACTTTGCTTCGCTCCCCTCGGGACTTGCCACCGGCGCCATCGGAGGGTTTTCGCTGCGAGGTCGAGCTTCCCCCATTAGACGCTCTCCTTCGAGCCGATCCGACCGAATTGGTAGCCATTCGCGATGAGTTGGGCAATGGCTACCTTCTCGCGCTCAGCCGCTGGCACAACGAACCGTCGAGCAGTCATGAGGAGGACGCGAAAAGGTCGCTGCAGGATTACTGTCAGCAGATATGCCGGCATTACGACGTCGGCAAACGGCAGCTCCTCGTGGCGACGGCTTCCAATAATGTTGCATCGCCATGGCCTGCCCTCGCAATGGCAACGGGCACGGTGGTCGGCTTGCTCACGGGAACTCCTCTCGGAGTCTTCTGCTTGTGCGCAGCTACGATTGCAACTGTTTACAAGTACTTCAGACGCCAAGCAGTGACGAAGCGGCTGGGCGCAGCTGCGCAGGAGCTTGAAGTCACATTGCCAAGCGCGGTTCGCAATTAGCACTGCAATAGCGTTCCTTTTTGCTAGCGATAAGGCGGGCTTATCCTGAGCGTCGCGGCTCGCGCGTCCTCCCCTAATGTGTGTGGCCCACACCGCAGCTGCTACCGATTTACATAGGCTGTCGACAACTCGGCACTCATTGCACGACAAGCGACGTAGCCTCATCGCGATAAGCCCTGCTTGCTAGCTACGAGGCGACGAGCGAGGGCATCGATCTCAGACTCAACGGGGCTCAAGGTCAGCGCAAGACCCAAAACATCGACGATCCACGGGCAGTTGCTTGACAGGCACATATCGGGGGCTAAACTGGCCCCATCGACTGCGGCCCTTGATGCCGCGGACCGGTTGAACGCGGGAAGCACATGGGGGTCGGTGTCCTGTGGGCAAGATCAAGCAGCCGCGTCCGGTGATCATTTCGCTCCCAGCTGACAAAGAGGCCCGCGTCAGCGTCGCTGCGGTCAAGAATCCGAGGCCCAGAGGCACGCTGGGCGACTTTGGGTTGGCGGTGCGTGTGACCGGTCCTGCCAGGTTTCCGAAAACCCTTCTGGTCGCCGGTTTCGACGCCGCGGCGCTCTCCGGCCTGGAGACTGACTCGATACGCATGTTCCGATTCGACGGCCGCAGCCTTCGCCCCCACTGGGACTCGGGCGCGAATGTGGCGCATAGCTTCGTGTGGGCAAAGGTCGAGCGACCCGGCGTCTATGTGCCGATCGGTGTACCACGCGATCGCCTGTTGCAAGCAGCGCTTTTCGAGATGGCACGGCGGCGCACCTACAGCCCGACCACCTCGGCGGAAGAGGCGCGCGCTCTCGCACGAGAGGTGATCGCCCCGCTCCTCGAGTTCCCACTCGAAGAGCTCGACGAAGTTCGTGGAGTCCTGACGCGGGCCGAGGCCCAGACCGCGATCAGCTTGTCGGCGCACGATCGCCGTCCGGGTCGCGGCGGTCACTTCGAAGCATTTCCACTGCCCGGCGACGCCACACTCGAGCAATTCCGAAAGCGCCTCGAGGAGCTGTCTCCCGACCCGGATGGGTTGCCCGAAGAGGCCTTGCTCTCGCCTCCCGAAGTGGTGCTCGACCCTGATCTCCCATGGCCGGTGCGGCCAGGAGTGCCGCCGCCCGACCGATGGATAGATCCTCTCGTCCTGCAGCGGTTCGATCGGCCATTGTTCGACCGATTCCGCCATTGGTTCCCTTGGTTCTGGGCTCACGACTGGTGGATGCATCAGCACGACCGCCGCCACTCAGGTCACGCCTCTGGCTGGAGCCCGATACGTTCGACCAGCGTGCATCGCCTTGTCCTGCAATCGACGGTGCCGGTGGATGGTCCGGTGATCACCAAGCCGGCGATCGTGGACGGCAAGGTTTTCGTCGGCAGCGGCAAGTACGCGGGTGGTCCGGGCGGGACGATGTACAAGATCAACCTCTTCAACGGCGCGAAGGAAGGCGAGTTCCCGGCGCCCGGTTTTGCGTTTTACAGCTGGTACCAGGGCGTCGGCGGCTCACCGGCTGTGGTCGGCGACAAGGTTTACTTCACAGCCGTCCACGGCAAGGTGTACTGCCTCGACACGACCACGATGACTCCCGCCGCCGTACTGCATCCTGCGCCGCTGTGGGTCACCGACCTCAAGCACGCGGATCCCACCCATAAGCAACCGGTAAACCAACCTGACGCCGACAGCTGGACCGGCCCGCTCGTGGTCAACGGTCGCGTCTACATCGGCTGCGGCGAAGGCGAGTCAGCTCCGACTTATGGGTTCGTCTTCTGCCTGGACGCGGCTACCGGTGATGTCATCTGGTGCTTCTGCACCGCGAAATTCCAGAGCCGGCACGCGGCGGGCCTCGAAAACAACCCCAATGTGATTCCGAGCACGGCCGCTGTCAGCGACCCGCTCCCAGCCTGGGCCACCGCAGCCGGATTCTCGATTCACGCCGATCCCATCTCCGACCGCTCGACCGGCTGCTCAGTGTGGTCGTCGCCGGCGTACGACTCCGTGAACAACCGAATTTTCGTAGGCACTGGAAACTCGCAGTACATTGGCGGACCCGGGGGGACGGCCGCGCCCGACAAGTGGTACGGCAGCGGCTGCATTTCTCTTGATGCGACGACCGGCGAGTTCAAGGGCTTTCACCAGTCGCAGTCGGACGACAGCTACTGGCCGCACGACATCGACATTGACGTTCCCGGATCTCCCACCGTCTTCTGGAGGGACGGGACCCGTGCCGTGGCGTATGGATGCAAGAACGGATCTTTCTTTGTCCTGGACGCGGCCACGATGATGCCACTGGCGCGGCGGCAGATCTTGCCGCGTGCGAACGGCACGGGACTGCCGGGCGATCGCGGGACCGGGCTCAGTGGCGTGGTCCCCGATCCCGGCGCCGGGTATCTGGAGAACGACCGCGGCGTCTTCGGGACGCCGGCGGTGCACTATGGGCTGCATCGGCTCTTCGTTGGGCTCGGGGGTTACAACGGAATGGCTCTGGATGCGGGTGCGGGCATCGATCAGACGCGGACTCCCTTCATGCGCGCGTTGAACTGGAGCGACCTGACCGACGCCTGGCCCACCGCGGTCGGGGCTGATGGCGTGGCGCGATACACGACCACCAAGCCTCCGATGTACTCGACGCTGGAGGTGGCGCTCAGCGCACCAGCTGTAGTCCACGATGTCGTCTTCGTGTCGACGGACAAGGCAGGTCTGTATGCGCTCGACGCCGCCACCGGTCTCTGTCTGTGGGCCGCGACCGGACTTCCCACAGGTCCCCAGGTCTTTGTCCTCGGTCCCGCGATCTACGGCGACCGGGTCGTGATTGGGGCGGGCACCAACGTCTACATCTACCGTTTGAACTGGCGCCGTCCGTGGTGGCCGCCCGTGATCGATGAACCGTGGTTGCGCTGGCCGTGGCCGATACCTTGGCCACACTGGCCATGGCCGCCACCGCCACCTCCGCCTCCCTGGCGGCAGGCGGGGCAAATCGCGGCTGAGAGGTAGGCGATTGTCCGGCTCTGGGACCGAGCTCGTGGCCGGCAACCTCTCGTTCCCGACCAGTGTCGCTTTCGACGACGAGGGAATGGTGTTCGTCGCCGAGTCGGGGCTCTCGTTCGGTGGCGCCGAGCCTGGCGGCAGGATCTGGAGCGTAGGACCAGACGGTCAGCGGTCCCTGGTCGCAGGTGGGCTTCGGCCACCGGTCAACGGGCTTACCTGGCATGAGGGCGCGCTTTATGTCTCAGAGGGCGGGCATCCGGGCCGCATTAGCCGCCTCAATCGCGATGGGACATGCACGACGGTCGTGGACAACCTTCCTGGGCCCGGCAACTATCACACGAACATGGCCGCCTTCGGCCCTGACGGCAAGCTGTATTTCAGTCAGGGTGCGATGACGAACAGCGGAGTCGTCGGGCTAGATGCCTTCGGCCTGGGCTGGTTGCGCAAGCTCCCGCACGCGCATGACCTGCCCGGTCTCGACATCGTTCTGGCCGGCCAACAGTTCGAGACTCCTGATCCATTCAAGGGCGAAGGTGCACGCATGACCACGGGTGCCTTCATGCCATTTGGGACGCGTGGCGAGCGCGGGACAAGAATAGCGCGCTGCCTGCCGTGCACTTCCGGGGTCATGCGCTGCGATCCCACCGGGAGCAGGTTAGAGCTGGTCGCTTGGGGGTTCCGCAACTCGTATGGTCTGGCATTTCTCGCAGACGGCACGCTGCTGGCTGTCGACCAGGGGCCGGATGACCGCGGCAGCCGTCCAATCGGGAATGCGCCCGACCTCCTGTATGAGGTCCGCGCCGGATCCTGGTACGGATGGCCCGATTTCATCGGCGGCGTGCCCGTGACTGCACCAGAGTTCGTGCCGGAGCGCGGTCCCCGGCCGGCTTTCGTCCTGGCCAACCATGACGACCTGCCCGCTCCCGAGCGACCCTTGCTCAGATTTCCGGCTCACTCTGCGGCCGTCAAGTTGACGGCCACGCCGGAAACCAGTGAGTGGAAAGGCCTCATATTGGTTGCGCTCTTCGGGGACGAGCGACCGATGACCGCCCCGGCCGGCCCCCGGGTAGGGCGCTCGCTGGCCGCTATCAACGCGACCGACTGGACGCTCGACTACCTGTCCGGTACCTTTGAGCGTCCGATCGACGTCGCCTACAACGCCATAGACGATCGCGTCTACGTTGTCGACTTCGGCCAATTCGAGGTGAACGCCGATAACAGCCTGACGGCTGCGCCGGGATCAGGGCGACTGTTTATGTTGAGCCGCGCGGAGTGAATATGGGCGCATTCAGTAAAGACCGGTTTTGGTGGCTCTGATTCCGAGGATCGTGCAGTTGGTTGGCGACGGTTCCTGACAACTCTGTCCCATAAATGAGGTGTTGGCAGATACACGAAATTGCTGTAGATAAGCGCTTGTTAAGGCAACCCCACCGGTGGTGACTACCGACGGTACAGCCTTATAGTTAGCCGCCATCATGGGAGGTCGCCCCAGCCTCCGCCGCAGATTTCGCGACGAATCATCCGTCGCGACGCTGATGGAAGTGCCGGCTTGGCTCTTCCTTGCAGTCCTGCTTAGTTGCGTCCTGTTGGTCATTGGCATCGCCGCAGGAATCGACATCTATCGGGGTACCCCGGATGTCGTTTTGAACATCCTGATCCCGATACTTTTGGTGGCCTTCTTCGGTGGTTTGTTCTGGCTATCGGCGCGTGAGCGGCTGCTACGTCAGCGCCGCCTTGCACAGGCCTCGACTTCACATCGCCTGATGGCGCTCATGCCAGACGAGATGGCCGACATTGCAGCCGAGACGTATCGGTTGAGAGGCTATGCCGTCACTGAAAACAAGCGGCCCGATCTTGAGGATGGTGGTGTCGATTTCGACGTCTCCAAGGACGGCCAGACCCGGCTTGTGCAAGTCAAGCATTGGAGACAGGAAGTAACCGTTAAGGAGGCACGCGAGCTTTGGGGCATCGTAGCTAGCGAAGGGGCTGCGGGAGGAATCCTGATTGGCACATCAGGCTTTACCAGCCGGGCTTGGGAGTTCGCCAAAGGAAAGGATCTGGCCTTGATCGACGGCCCAGAGTTCCTCAAGCTCCGTTCCGGACTTCCGACCTTGGAACGATTAGGCGATGGCGCGGGCGATCCCATGGTCAGTCAAGGCTTCCTTGCCCACTTCGCGGGCATTCATCGTCCGGCTTGTCCGAAATGTGCCAAGGCAATGGTCCTCGTGACGCGGCTAGAAGATGCGGTCGTCATTCACCAGTTCTGGGGTTGCAGCGCGTATCCAACATGCGACGGGACCCGACGCTTCGCGTTTCCCTACCTTCCTTCCGGTACGACAGCTCCAGGTGAGAAGAAGCCGGTCGGCCACTGATCATGGCGCCCGAAGATGCGGGCGAGCGACGAGGGACCCAGCGTCGCAAAGGTGGTACGCCGGTGATACGGACGCGCACCGCGCGCTAATCCAATCTCTGTTCGAGGAATTGACCGTGGAGGACGGCGCCGTTCTTGCGTTCCCGCAAGCTGCCGCATCGCCCGACCACCCATGAGTCCAGATCCGTGCAGTACTTCCTGTAGTAATCCGACCGAAGAACGCCTCAGATGTGGACGGAGCGGCTGGCTCCGTTAGAACTCTCGAACTGAAATCGATAGTTTCAAGGGATTTTGGACGAGATGTCTCAGAGTTCGGGACCGTGAGGCCCCGGGTTCAAATCCCGGGCCCCCGACCAGTTCTCGGTCAGTCGACCCCACCATATGGTTCTAGGGGTCTGCGGCCCAAGATGTTGGGGTCAAACGCTTGGCGTTGCGGGGACGGGTGACGGGATTTGAACGCGCATCGTTCGACTGTCCCTTTGCTATTTCGCGTCAGACCCCTTCGTACTCGTCGTGACGGCGGAGCCAAATCTGCCAGTCATCGCCCTCGTCACGGCC
>Ga0070698_100000328_pt1 | contig 48755 bp, 49 predicted proteins | sample KBSK1502metaG_FD_65477 | JGI IMG/M metagenome (GOLD analysis project Ga0070698, IMG submission 65477) | Corn, switchgrass and miscanthus rhizosphere microbial communities from Kellogg Biological Station, Michigan, USA - KBS K1-50-2 metaG | ecosystem: Host-associated > Plants > Roots >...
AGGGAGCGAGCGGAGTGTTCCGGCGGCGCCGCCAGGGGGACCCGAACGAGCCGATGCCCGGACGCCGGGCCGGCTCAGGTCCCGCCGGCGAATACGAAGACGACCAGGCCCGGGCGGCAGGCGAGCCCACCGGCGACCAGTACCCGGACGACGAGTACCCGGGGGACGAGTACCCCGACGACCAGTTCCCCGGGGACGAGTACCCGGACGACCAGGCAGGGGGCGGCCAGGACGAGCCGGCGCCGGGCTCGGGGCCCTGGGACGCGCGCGAGCCGTACCCGCAGCGGCAGCGGGTCGACCTCGGCAGCCTGCTGATCCCGGTACACCCGGAGCAGGAAGTCCAGCTGAACGTCGCGGGCGAGCAGATCGTCGCCGCCAGCGTGACCGTCGGCGCGAGCATCCTGCAGGTGCAGGCCTTCGCCGCGCCCAAGAGCGGCGGCCTGTGGGACGACGTCCGGAGCGAGATCGCCGAGGAGATCCGCGGCGTCGGCGGGCAGTCGCAGGAGGTGGACGGGCCGTTCGGCACGGAGCTGTGGGCGCGGGTGCCCACCGACCCGTCGAACGAGCTCTCCGACCTGCAGCCCGCCCGGTACATCGGCGTGGACGGCCCGCGCTGGCTGCTGCGCGGCACGATCAGCGGGCAGGCCGCCGGCCGCCCGGAGCTCGCGCCGCCGCTCGACGAGGTCTTCGCCGATGTGGTCGTGGTGCGCGGCGACCACCCCGCGCCACCCCGGGATCTGCTGGAAATCCAGCTGCCCGCGGAGATGCGGCAGGCGATAGAGGAGGAAATGGCGCAGGCCGACGAGCGCAGCCAGTTCCCGAATCCGTTCGAGCGCGGCCCGGAAATCACCGAGACCCGCTGACCCGGGTAAACGCGCCAGCCTGGCTCCCAATACCCCCGGATAGCCCCGAAAAGCCCCGGATTGTCCAGCAAAATAACCGGACCCGGCCGCGGAGTTTGGCTCAAGATCGCCTCAGGTGGCCCGCGGGCACGCTAATGTCCCGGCATGAATCGCGCGATAGCGGGCGGGGAAGCCGCCGAACGGTCGGTCACCCGCATAGACGGCAATCTGGCCGTCGTCCGGTCCCGCCGGCTGGGCCCGTCCGCCTCGCTGGAGGCCGACATGGAGGCCGACATGGATGCCGAGCTGGGCGACGGCCGGGACGTGATCCGGCTGGTCTGGCTGGGCCAGCGGCGCATCACCGGGATCGAGCCCGGCGCAGTCGTCGCCGTCGAGGGCAGGCTGGCCGTGCACCGGGGCCGCAAGACGATCTTCAACCCGCGGTACGAGCTCACCGCCCGCCGCTCCGGGAGCTGACGACCCCGCCCAAGCGGCGCGGCATCACTGCGCGCTGAGCAGCTCGCCCAGCTGGTCCTCGACGTCCTCGTTGGTGACGAACAGCAGCTCATCGCCGCCCTCGAGCGGGTCGTCGGCGTGCGGCACGATCACCCGGCCCTCGCGCAGGATCGCGACCAGCGCGGTGTCCACCGGCCAGTCGATGTCCCCGACCCGCTGGCCCGCGAGCGGCGCGTCGGGCGGCATGGTGAGCTCCACGAGGTTCGCGTCGCTCTGCCGGAACGTCATCAGCCTGACCAGATCGCCCACGCTGACCGCCTCCTCCACGAGCGCGGACAGCAGCCTCGGCGTGGAAACGGCGACGTCGATTCCCCACGACTCGTTGAACAGCCATTCGTTCATGGGGTCATTGACCCGCGCGACCACCCGCGGCACGCCGTATTCGGTCTTCGAAAGCAGCGACACGACCAGGTTCACCTTGTCGTCACCCGTCGCGCAGATCACCACGTTGCACCGTTCCAGCCCGGCGTCGTCCAGCGAGGTGATCTCGCACGCGTCGGCGAGCAGCCATTCGGCCCGCGGCACGTTGTCCACCTGAATGGCCCTGGGGTTCTTGTCGATGAGCAGGACCTCGTGGCCGTTTTCCAGCAGCTCGGCGGCGATGGACTTGCCGACCGAACCGGCCCCGGCGATCGCGACCCGCATCAGTGCCCTCCTTCGGCCCGCTTGGCGAGCTGCGCGGTGATCCGCTCCAGGTCGCCCTCCTCGGCCATCACGTGCAGCAGGTCACCCTCCTGCAACACGGTCCCCGGCTCCGGGATGATGGCCTGGCCGAGCCGGGAGAGCAACACGATCCTGGCCCCGATGGCCTGCTCGATCAGCTTGACCTTCTCGCCGAGCCACCGCTCGGAGTAGGCGATCTCGGCCAGCACGATCTTGCCGGTGGGGTCGCGCCACAGCGCGTCGGCGCCGTCCGGCAGCAGCGTGCGCAGCATCTGGTCGGCGGTCCACCGCACGGTCGCCACCGTCGGGATGCCGAGCCGCTGGTAGACCTCGGCCCGGCGCGGGTCGTAGATCCGCGCGGCGACCCGCTGGATGCCGAACGACTCCCGCGCCACCCGCGCCGAGATGATGTTGGAGTTGTCGCCGCTGCTCACCGCCGCGAACGCGTCTGCCTCCTCGATGCCGGCCTCGATCAGCACGTGCCGGTCGAAGCCGACACCGGTCACCTTCCGCCCCTTGAAGCCCGAACGGAGCTTGCGGAAGGCGTCGGCGTCCTGATCGATGATGGCCACCGAGTGGCCCTCGTCCTCGAGAATGTGCGCGAGCGTCGATCCCACGCGGCCACAGCCCATGATGACGATATGCACGGCCATCCTTCCGGCGATTCGCTGCCCGCCCACGGTATTCCCTCTGGCCGGCCGGCTGAGACCCGGGTGAGGTGAACACTTCGCCTCGCATAGGCTGCTCAGCCGGAGGGTGCTGCGCGGCGTGACAAAGATAACCACGATTCCGAACGGCTCCGCCCCGGCCGGCCTGCTCGAGCTGACCGTGGGTGCGCCGGCTCACGGCGGCTGGTGCGTGGCCAGGATCGCGGCACCGGGCGACGAGGGCAAGGTGGTGTTCGTCCGGCACGCGCTGCCCGGCGAGCGGGTCCGTGCGCGGCTGACCAGCAGCACGACCAGGTTCGCCCGCGCCGAGGCGGTCGAGGTGCGTGAGCCGTCCGCCGACCGGGTCGAGCCGCCGTGCCCGTACGCGCGGCCGGGGGGCTGCGGCGGCTGCGACCTGCAGCACGCCAGCCCGGCCGCGCAGCGGGCGATCAAGGCGCAGGTGGTCAGCCAGCAGCTGCGCCGCATCGCGGGGATCGAGCGCGACGTCACGGTCGAGGCGCTGCCCGGCGACCCGGCCGGCCTTGGCTGGCGGACCAGGGTCGGCTTCGCCGTCCGCGCCGACGGCACCGCGGGCTTGCGCAGGCACCGCTCGCGCGAGGTCATCCCCGTCACCGACTGCCTGATCGCGCACCCGCTCGTCCGCGACGCCGGCGTGTCGGCCCGGAAATGGCCCCGCGCCCGCGGCGTCGAGGTGCTTGTCTCGCCCGGAACGGGGGAGCGGTCGGTGGAGGTGTCGGGCCCGGGCCGGGCACGCGGCGAGCTCGCCCGGCCGTGGCTCACCCAGCGCGCGGCCGGCCGGGACTGGCGGGTGAGCAGCGGGGTGTTCTGGCAGGTTCACCCGGCCGCGGCGGACGTGCTGACCGAGGTCGTGCTGGACTCGCTGCGGCCGCGCCCCGGCGACGTTGCGCTGGACCTGTACTGCGGCGCCGGCCTGTTCACCGGCGCGCTGGCCGAGGCGGTCGGGCCCGGCGGCCTGGTCACCGGCGTGGAGTCGTACCCGGCCGCGGTCCGTGACGCACGCAAGAACCTGGCCGGCTTCGCCCAGGTCCGGGTGCACCGGGGCGACGTCGCGGACGTGCTGGAGCGGCGCGGGACCGGCGACGCCAGCCTGGCGGTGCTCGACCCGCCCCGCACCGGCGCCGGCCGCCGCGTCATCGAGCTGCTGGCAAGCTCGCCGGGCTCAGAGCCCAGCGAGTCCCGCGAGCCTGGTGGCCTGCCGGACCGCGGCAGACATGGCGAGCCGGGCACGCCGGATCGCAGCGGGCGTGGCGGCGCGGTCGGGCGGGATGCCGGCGCCGTGCACTCCGGCGGCCCGGACTCCGGCGTTCCAGACGCGGGCGGGCTGCGGAGGATCGCGTACGTCTCGTGTGACCCGGCGACGCTGGCCAGGGACATCGCCGTGTTCGCCGGGCTCGGCTGGCGGCTGGAGCACCTGCGGGCGTTCGACGCGTTCCCGATGACGCACCACGTCGAGTGCGTCGCCACCCTCGCCCGCGCCTAGCTCGCGGGACTCCATCCGGGATGGCGAAGAGTTAGGGCTGTGATAGCAACCCAAAGTCTTCGTCGTAACCAGGCACGGTCCCGGCACGGAGTCGCCCGCGCGCGTGAGCCAGGATGGGACTCATGCGACTACGGGTCTTCACCGAACCACAGCAGGGCGCCGACTACCCGACGCTGCGCCGGGCGACGCAGGCAGCCGAGCGGCTCGGCTTCGACGCGTTCTTCCGCTCCGACCACTACCTCAAGATCGGCGGCACCGGCGGCGGGCTGCCCGGCCCGACCGACGCGTGGACGACGCTGGCCGCGCTGGCGGTCGAGACGAGCAGGATCCGCCTGGGCACGTTGGTGAGCTCGGCGACCTTCCGGCTGCCGGGGCCGCTGGCCGTCACGGTGGCGCAGGTGGACCAAATGAGCGGCGGGCGGATCGAGCTCGGGCTTGGCACCGGCTGGTACGAGGCGGAGCACACCGCCTACGGGATCCCGTTCCCGCCGGTCGCGGAGCGCTTTGACCGGCTCGAGGAACAGCTCGCGATCATCACCGGCCTGTGGCAGACGGCGGTGGGCGAGACGTTCTCCTTCAGCGGCGCGCACTATCAGCTGAAGGACTCGCCGGCGCTGCCCAAGCCGGCCCAGCGGCCGCACCCGCCGGTGCTGATCGGCGGCGCCGGGGCGCGCCGGACCCCGCGGCTGGCGGCCGCCTACGCCAGCGAGTTCAACGTGCCGTTCCGGAGCCTGGACGAGTCGGCGGCTGCATTCGGGCGGGTGCGCGAGGCGTGCGCGGTGGCGGGCAGGGACAGCCCGTCGATGCGTTACTCAGTGGCGCAGACGGTCTGCTGCGGCCGGGACGACGCCGAGCTGGAGCGGCGGGCAGCTGCCATCGGCATGCCGCTGAGCCAGCTGCGCGCGGAGGGAGTCGCCGGGACGCCCGCCGAGCTCATCGACCGGCTCGGGCAGTTCGGCGAGATCGGCGCCGAGGCTGTCTACCTGCAGGTTCTCGACCTGGACGATATCGATCAGCTAGAGCTGATCGCCGCCGAGGTCATGCCCCAGGTGGCGTGACACAGGGAAGGAGCGGTCGCCCTGAAGCTCGCGGCAGACGAGGCGCGGCGCCGGCTCGGGGCGGCGCGGGTGGCCCGGCTGGCCACCAACGCCGGGCCGGGTGCCCCGCAGATCGTTCCCATCACGTTCGCGCTGCAGGGCGACCGCATCTACAGCGTCGTCGACAGCAAGCCCAAGACGACCCGCGAGCTGCAGCGGCTCCGCAACATCCGCGCGCACCCCCAGGTCGCGGTGCTGGCCGATCACTACGAGGAGGACTGGTCGCTGCTGTGGTGGGTGCGCGCCGACGGCCGCGCGTCGATCCTGACCGGCCCCGGCGAGATGGCCGGGCCGGTCCAGCTGCTGACCAGGCGGTACCCGCAGTACCGGCACAGCCCGCCGGCCGGCCCGGTGATCTGTGTCGTCGTGGACCACTGGGCCGGCTGGGCGGCCGCGGGCGGCTGACCGTGGCCCGGCAGTCACCCGGGACACGCCGTGCCCCGGCGTTTGCGGCGCCGGGCCGGGAGTGCGAGGCTGGGCCGGTGGCTGCCGTCCCGCCCGCGGCTGACGGTGCCCCGGCAGTCACCCGGGACACGCCGTGCCCCGGCGTTTGCGGCGCCGGGGCGGGAGTGCGAGGCTGAGCCGGTGGCTGCCGTCCCGCCCGCTGCCCGCAGGACCCGGGCACTCGCCCGCCTCGCCGTCGCCGTCGCCGTCCCGCCGAGCGCCGGCGTGATCCTCTGGAGCGTAGCGCCGGTCATGCGGCGGGCGGATCCGGCCCGCCCGCGGGCCGGCCACGACAGGCCGGGCCGGCCGTGACCGGCGGCGAGGGCGGGGCTCAGGACGGCCGCGACGCGCTGCTCGCGCTGATGCCGTTCGCCACGAGCCTGGGGATAGTGCTGGAGGAGGCGACCGCGCAGCAGGTCACCGGCCGGCTGGACTGGGCGGCGGAGCTGTGCACCACCGGCGGGATCCTGCACGGCGGGGCGCTGATGACGCTCGCCGACAGCCTGGGCGGCCTCTGCGCGTTCCTCAACCTCCCCGATGGCGCGGGCACCGCGACGATCTCCTCCTCGACCAACTTCCTGCGGCCGGTGCGCCGCGGCGCCGTGTACGGGACGGCACGGCCAGTGCACGCCGGCCGGTCGGTCATCGTCGTGCAGACGCAGCTGCGCGACGACTCGTCCGCGCTCGTCGGCCAGGTCACCCAGGCCCAGGCGGTTCTCCTGCCCAGGTGACGCGGGACACCCCACCCGGATGGCCCGCAGAGCAGGCAAAAGTCCGGCGGCTCTGGCACAGTAGGGGGACTGCGCACGGGCCTGGGATTGCACCGCGCTGACCGGTCGCCCGGCGCAGCCGGCGCGGGGTAAAGGCAGGAACGATGCTGGGACTTCCGGATTCGACGACGGCGTGCCTGTTCGACCTGGACGGCGTGGTGACCAAGACGGCGCTGGTGCACGCGGCCGCCTGGAAGGAGATGTTCGACGACTTCCTGCGCCAGCACGCCGCCGACACCGGCACCGAGTTCGTCCCGTTCGACGCGGTGCACGACTACGACGAGTACGTTGACGGCAAGCCGCGGCTGGACGGCACCCGGTCCTTCCTGCAGGCCAGGGGGATCACGGTGCCCGAGGGCAGCCCGGACGACCCGCCCACCGCGCAGACCGTCAACGGGCTGAGCAATCGCAAGAACGCGCTCGTGCTCGAGATGATCGACAAGCACGGGGTCGAGGTCTACGAGGGCTCGGTGCGCTACATCACAGCCGTCCGCGGGGCCGGGCTGAAGACCGCGGTCGTGTCCTCGAGCGCCAACACCGTCCAGGTGCTCCAGGCGGCCGGCATCGCCGGCCTGTTCGACACGCGGATAGACGGCGTGGTCGCCAAGCAGCGCGGCCTGGCCGGGAAGCCCGCGCCGGACACGTACCTGGCCGCGGCGCAGGACCTGCGCGTGGCGCCGGACCAGGCCGCGGTGTTCGAGGACGCGCTCGCGGGGGTCGAGTCCGGCCGGGCCGGGCACTTCGGGCTCGTCGTCGGCGTCGACCGGACCGGCCAGGCGGCCGAGCTCGCCGAGCATGGGGCGGACGTCGTGGTCCGCGACCTCGCCGAGCTGCTGGACAAGTGAGGGGCGTGACATGAGCACGCCACGACGGCAGAAGGTGCGGGTTTCCTCCGTTGCGCGGGGCGCGTCGGCGGGTACGAACATCTCCGGATCCCCTCGTCCGGGAGAACCCATGATCAAGCAACCCGCCTACGGCGTCGAACCGTGGAGCGTCGTCGAGACGGAGCTCAACCTCGACGTGCTCGCGCAGAGCGAGTCGGTGTTCGCGCTGTCGAACGGGCACATCGGGCTGCGCGGGAACCTGGACGAGGGCGAGCCGCACGGGATACCGGGCACATACCTGAACTCGCTGTACGAGCTGCGGCCGCTGCCGTACGCGGAGGCCGGCTACGGCTACCCGGAGTCCGGCCAGACGATCATCAACGTCACGAACGGGAAGCTCATCCGGCTGCACGTCAACGACGAGCCGTTCGACCTCAGGTACGGCGTCGTGCACTCGCACGTGCGCCGGCTCGACCTGCGCGCCGGCACGCTGACCCGCGAGGTCGAGTGGAGCTCCCCGGCCGGCGACCGGGTGCGCATCACCTCGGTGCGGCTGGTCTCGCTGACCCAGCGCGCGATCGCCGCGGTCCGCTACACCGTCGAGCCGGTCGACGGGCCGCTGCGGCTGGTCATCCAGTCCGAGCTCGTCGCCAACGAGGTGCTGCCGGAGATGCGCAAGGACCCCCGGGTCGCCGCCGCGCTCGAGTCGCCGCTGGTCAGCGAAGAGCACGTCGCCAACAACGACGACCAGGCGCGGGTCATCCTGGTGCACCGAACGAAGGTGAGCAACCTGATGCTCGCAGCCGGGATGAGCCACGAGGTGGCCGGCCCGGAGAAGAAGATGTCCGCGCGGACCGAGTCGTCGCCCGACCTCGGCCGGACCACGGTGGCGGCGCGGGTAGGCGTGGGCGAGCGGCTCGAGGTCACCAAGTACATCGGCTACGGCTGGTCCAGCCAGCGGTCCCGGCCCGCGCTGCACGATCAGGTCGTCGGCGCGCTGTCGCTGGCCCGGTTGACCGGGTGGGAGGCGCTGCTGGCCGAGCAGCGCGGGTACCTGGACGAGTTCTGGTCGGGCGCCGACGTCGAGCTCGAGGGCGACGCGGAGATCCAGCAGGCGGTGCGGTTCGGGCTGTTCCACATCCTGCAGGCGGGCGCCCGGGCGGAGCTGCGCCCGATCGCCGCCAAGGGGCTCACCGGGCCCGGGTACGACGGGCACCAGTTCTGGGACACCGAGACGTTCGTCCTGCCGGTGCTGACGTACACCCAGCCGGACGCGGTCGCGGACGCGCTCGGCTGGCGGCACATGATCCTGCCCGAAGCCCGCCAGCACGCGATCGACCTCGGCCTGGCCGGGGCGGCCTACCCGTGGCGGACGATCAGGGGCCAGGAGTGCTCGGGCTACTGGCCGGCCGGGACCGCGGCGTTCCACATCAACGCCGACATCGCCGACGCGATCCTGCGCTACCTGGACGCGACCGGGGACGACGACTTCGAGCGCGGGGCCGCCCTGGAGATGCTGGTGGAGACCGCGCGGCTGTGGCGCAAGGTCGGTAACCACGACCGGGACGGCAAGTTCCGCATCGACGGCGTGACGGGCCCCGACGAGTACAGCGCGATCGCGGACAACAACGTGTACACGAACCTGATGGCGCAGCAGAACCTGGTCGCGGCGGCCGACATCGCGGCCAAGCACATGGACGAGGCCGCCGAGCTCGGCGTCACCACCGAGGAGGCCGCGTCGTGGCGCGACGCGGCCGCCGCGATGGTCATCCCGTACGACGAGCGGCTCGGCGTTCACCAGCAGGCCGAGGCGTTCACCGACCACGCCCGCTGGGACTTCGAGAACACCCCGCCGGACAAGTACCCGCTGCTGCTGCACTACCCGTACTTCGAGCTGTACCGCAAGCAGGTGGTCAAGCAGGCCGACCTGGTGCTGGCCATGCAGCTGCGCAGCGACGCGTTCACGCCCGAGCAGAAGGTGCGCAACTTCGCCTACTACGAGCCGCTGACCGTGCGCGACTCCTCGCTGTCGGCCAACACCCAGTCGGTCATCGCCGCCGAGTGCGGGCACCTCGAGCTCGCGCACGCCTACCTCGCCGAGGCCGCGCTGATGGACTTGCACGACGTGCAGCACAACACGCGCGACGGCCTGCACATGGCCTCGCTCGCCGGCGCGTGGACGGCGCTGGTGGCCGGCTTCGGCGGGATGCGGCCGCAGGACGACACGCTGGCGTTCGCGCCCCGGCTGTCGGCCGCCATCGGCAAGCTGACGTTCCGGCTCCGCTACCGCGGCCGCAGGCTCTGCGTCACGATCACGCACGACAAGGCGACGTACGAGCTGCTGGAAGGCGAGCCGCTGCCGCTGCTGCACCACGGCGAGAGGCTGACGCTGGCGAACAAGCACGTGACGCGCGCCGTGCCGAAGATCACGCCGGGGCCGGCGCCGCAGCAGCCGGCCGGCCGCGGGCCGATTGTCCGGCCGGCCTAGCCTGCGGCCGCGCGCGGGCCGGCGGCCGAGCGGGTGAGCCGGCGCAGCCGTTAGGTATCCAGATTGACCAAATATTCCAGGGATACCCGGCAAAGGCCGCACAAATTGATTATCCCGAACGGCTTCGCTTGCGCCAACGCGCTTTGATGACTGAAGTATCTCCTACAGGTTGCATCGCGAGCAGAGGAGCGGGTCATGACGACGAGCACGCACGCATCGGGCGCCGCCGAGCTGACCGCCGACGAGGCCGCCGCCGGGATGGCGCCGGGGCAGCTGGCGCGGCTGGTCGGCCTGGTGGAGCACGACGAGTCGGCCGACCCGTTCCCGGTCACCGCGCTGGACGCGGTCGTGTTCGTCACCGGCAACGCGACCCAGACCGCGCAGTTCTACCAGGCGGTGTTCGGGATGGACCTGGTCGCCTACCGCGGGCCGGAGACCGGCTGCCCCGAGTACAAGTCGTACGTGCTGAGGTCAGGCTCCGCGCGGTTCGTGATCAACGGCGGGGTGCGGCCCGGCAGCTGGATGCTCGACCACCACCGCGCGCGCGGCGACGGCGTCACCGACCTGCCGCTGTCAGTGCCCGACGTGGACAAGTGCGTGCGGCACGCGCGGCGCACGGGCGCGACGGTGCTGGTGGAGCCGCACGACGAGTCCGACGAGCACGGCACCGTGCGGATCGCGGCGATCGCGGCCTACGGCGACACCCGGCACACGCTGATCGACCGGACCCGCTACCGCGGCCCGTACCTGCCCGGGTACCAGGCCGCGCGGACGGCGGTGGCCCGTTCGGCCGCCGACCCGAAGCGGCTGTTCCAGGCCGTCGACCACACCGTGGGCAACGTCGAGCTGGGCCGGATGGACGCCTGGGTGGACTTCTACAACGAGGTCATGGGCTTCGTGAACATGGCCGAGTTCATCGGCGATGACATCGCGACCGACTACTCGGCGCTGATGTCCAAGGTCGTCGCCAACGGCAACCACCGGGTGAAGTTCCCGCTGAACGAGCCGGCCGTCGGCAAGCGCAAGTCGCAGATCGACGAGTTCCTCGAGTTCTACGGCGGGCCCGGCGTGCAGCACATCGCGCTGGCCACCGGCGACATCCTGACCGCCGTGGACGTGCTGCGCGCGCGCGGCGTGCAGTTCCTCGACACGCCGGACAGCTACTACACCGACCCCGAGCTGCGGGCGCGGATCGGCCACGTGCGGGTGCCGGTGGAGGAGCTGCAGGCGCGCGGGATCCTGGTGGACCGCGACGAGGACGGCTACCTGCTGCAGATCTTCACCAAGCCACTCGGCGACCGGCCGACGCTGTTCTTCGAGCTGATCGAGCGGCACGGGTCGCTGGGGTTCGGCAAGGGCAACTTCAAGGCGCTGTTCGAGTCCATCGAGCGCGAGCAGGAGCTCCGCGGCAACCTGTGATCGCCGCGGGCCACCGGCCCGCGCCCTCGCCTCGCGTCCCGGCTCGCCGCCCGCGTCCCGGCTCGCCGCCCGCGTCCCGGCCCGCCGCCCGCGTCCCGGCTCGGCGCCCGCGTCCCGCCCGCCACCCTCGCCCGCGGCCCGATCCCCACCCCGCAAAGTACCTTGACGTCAAGATATATGATGCTTGGTGTCGAGACACGCGATGAGGAGGTCGGTGCGGATGACCGCAGACAGCTTCGGCAGCCGGGCCACGCTACGGGCGGGCGACGAGTCGTATCAGGTGTACCGGCTGGACGCGGTCGACGGCGCGGAGGCGCTGCCGTTCAGCCTGAAGATCCTGCTGGAGAACGTGCTGCGCACCGAGGACGGCGTCAACGTCACCGCGGACCACGTGCGCGCGCTGGCCGGCTGGGATCCGAAGGCGCAGCCCGACACCGAGATCCAGTTCACCCCGGCCCGGGTGATCATGCAGGACTTGACCGGCGTGCCCGCCGTGGTGGACCTGGCCACGATGCGGGAGGCCATGCGCGACCTGGGCGGCGACCCGGCCAGGATCAACCCGCTGGTCCCGGCCGAGCTGGTCATCGACCACTCGGTGGTGGCCGACGTGTACGGCCGCCCGGATGCGTTCCAGCGCAACGTGGAGCTCGAGTTCCAGCGCAACGCGGAGCGGTTCGCGTTCCTGCGATGGGGCCAGGGGGCGTTCGACGGCTTCCGGGTGGTGCCGCCGGGCACCGGGATCGTGCACCAGGTGAACATCGAGCACCTGGCCCGGGTGGTCATGGTCTCGGGCGGCGCGGCCTACCCGGACACGTGCGTGGGCACCGACTCGCACACGACGATGCAGAACGGGCTCGGCGTGCTCGGCTGGGGCGTGGGCGGCATCGAGGCCGAGGCCGCCCTGCTCGGCCAGCCGATCTCCATGCTGATCCCGAGCGTGGTTGGCTTCCGGCTCACCGGTGAGCTGCCCGACGGCGCGACAGCCACCGACCTGGTGCTGCACATTACTCAGCTGCTCCGCCACCACGGCGTGGTCGGCAAGTTCGTCGAGTTCCACGGCGAAGGGGTGGCCGCGGTGCCGGTGGCGAACCGGGCCACGATCGGGAACATGAGCCCCGAGTTCGGCTCCACCTGCGCGATCTTCCCGATCGACGAGCAGACGCTCAGCTACCTGCGGTTCACCGGCCGCCCCGAGCGGCAGGTCGCGCTGGTCGAGGCGTACGCCAAGGAGCAGGGGCTGTGGCACGCGCCGGGCGCCGGGAGCGCCCGGTACTCCGAGGAACTGGAGCTCGACCTGTCCACCGTGGTGCCCTCGCTGGCCGGCCCGAAGCGGCCGCAGGACCGGGTGGCGCTGTCGGACGCCAAGACGTCGTTCCGCGACGCGGTGACCCACTATGTCTCCGTGCCGGAGACCGACAATGGCGTGGCCGACACGTTCCCCGCCTCCGACCCCGTCGCGACGGAGACCGAGCAAAGCGCCGCGGAGGAGGCTAGCCCGCCGTCATCCGCCGGGGAGACGGCGCTGGTATCGACGCCGACAGAGGTGATCCTGGACGACGGTGCCAGGGTCACCATCGACCATGGCTCGGTGGTGATCGCGGCGATCACGTCCTGCACCAACACCTCCAACCCGTCGGTCATGGTGGGCGCGGCGCTGCTGGCCCGCAAGGCGGTCGAGGCCGGGCTGTCCAGCAAGCCCTGGGTGAAGACCACGCTCGCGCCCGGCTCCAAGGTGGTCATGGATTACTACGAGCGGTCCGGCCTGCTGCCCTACCTGGAGAAGCTCGGCTTCAACCTGGTCGGCTACGGGTGCACCACGTGCATCGGCAACTCCGGGCCGCTGCCCGAGACGATCAGCGAGGCGGTCAACGACAGTGACCTGGCGGTCGTGTCCGTGCTGTCCGGCAACCGCAACTTCGAGGGCCGGATCAACCCCGACGTCAAGATGAACTACCTGGCCTCCCCGCCGCTGGTCGTGGCCTACGCGCTGGCCGGGACGATGGACATCGACCTGACGTCGGAGCCGATCGGCCCGGGCTCCGGCGGGGACCCGGTGTACCTGTCGGACATCTGGCCGTCGCCGGACGAGATCGCCAGGGTCGTGGAGACCGCGGTGGCCGCGGAGATGTTCACCCGCGACTACGCCGACGTGTTCACCGGCGACGACCGGTGGCGCGGCCTGTCCGTGCCGTCCGGCGACACCTACGAGTGGGACCCGGACTCGACGTACGTGCGACGGCCGCCGTACTTCGAGGACATGCCCGCCGAGCCCGCGCCGCTGACCGACATCCGCGGCGCGAGGGTGCTCGCGATGCTGGGCGACTCGGTGACCACCGACCACATATCCCCGGCCGGCGCGATCAGGGCGGATAGCCCGGCCGGGCAGTACCTGCAGGAACACGGGGTGGGTCGGCGCGACTTCAACTCCTACGGCTCGCGCCGCGGCAACCACGAGGTGATGATCCGCGGCACGTTCGGCAACATCCGGCTGCGCAACCAGCTGGCGCCGGGCACCGAAGGCGGCGTCACGGTCAAGCTGCCCGGCGGCGAGCAGATGAGCATCTACGAGGCGTCCCGGCGGTACCTGGACGAGGGCACCCCGCTGATCATCCTGGGCGGCAAGGAATACGGCTCCGGCTCGTCCCGGGACTGGGCGGCCAAGGGCACCGCGCTGCTCGGCGTCCGCGCGGTGCTGGTCGAGTCGTTCGAGCGCATCCACCGGTCCAACCTCATCGGCATGGGCGTGCTGCCGCTGCAGTTCCGGCCGGGTGAGTCCGCGGCGTCGCTGGGGCTGACCGGGCGCGAGGTGTTCGACATGCTCGGGATCGAGGCGATGACCTCGGGGCCGGTGCCGCGCGAGGTCACCGTCGTCGCGCACCGGGACGGCGATTCCGGCGGCGGCGGCGCGCGCGAGTTCCGCGCCGTGGTCAGGATCGACACGCCCGGAGAGGCCGAGTACTTCCGGCACGGCGGGATCATGCAGTTCGTGCTGCGAGCGCTGCTGGCACGACACTGAGCACCCCGGCGTCGGTTGGGAGGCCAGCGCGCGCTGGCCGGCCGACCGCGCGCCGGGCCGCCACGGTCGTGCTGATCATCGGCATCACCGTGCTCGCGCTCAACCTGCGCGCCGCGATCACGAGCCTGCCGCCGGTCTTTCCCGAGCTGTCGGCGCGGCTCGGCCTGTCCGCGACGGCGATCACCGTGCTGGCGGCGGTCCCGGTGCTGTGTTTCGGCCTGTTCTCCGGCGTGGCCGCGCCGCTGAGCCGCAGGTTCGGGGAGGAGCGGGTGCTGCTGGCCTCGCTCGGCCTGGTGGCCGCGGGGCTGGCGCTGCGCGGCGCGCTGCCCGGCAGCCTGCTCTACCCCGGGACCGTGCTCGCCTGCGGCGCCATCGCGCTGATGAACGTGCTGCTGCCCAGCATGATCAAGCGCCGCCAGCCGGCTCGGGCCGGGCTGCTGATCGGGATCTACCTGCTGAGCCTCGCGGTCGGGTCGGTGTTCGGCTCGCTGCTGGCCGTGCCCGCGTTCCGGGACACGGCGCACGCCGCCTGGCTCGGCGGCCCGGTTCGGTTCTCCCTGTGGCTGTGGGCGGTACCCGCGGCGGTGGCCTTCGTGGTCTGGCTGCCGCAGTGGCGCTACGGCCCGTCGGGTGGCGCGTCGGCTGGTCCGTTGGCCGCCCCGTCCGCCGGCCCGTCCGTCGCGAGCGCCTCAGCGGTCCTCGGCAACCCTGGCGCCTCGGCGGCCCTTGGCAACCCTGGCGCCTCGGCGGTCCCTGGCAACCCTGGCGCCTCGGTGGTCCCTGGCAACCCTGGCGCCTCGGTGGTCCCTGGCAGCAACCTTGGCGCCTCGGTGGTCTCTGGCGACCTTGGCGCCTCGGTGGTCCCTGGCGCCTCGGCGGTCCCTGGGGTCGCGGTGGTCCCTGGGGTCGCGGCGGTCCCGCGTGGGACGGCCGGGCGGCTCTCCGGCCGGGTGTCGGTCAGCAGGCACGCGCTCGCGTGGCAGGTGACCGCGTTCATGGGCCTGCAGAGCATGACCTACTACGCCGCGCTGTCCTGGCTGCCGACCCTGCTGCGCGACCGCGGGTCCAGCGCGGCGCACGCCGGCGACCTGCTCGCGCTGATGAACCTGGGCAACGCGATCACCTGCCTGCTCATCCCGGTGCTCGCCCACCGGATGCCAGCCCAGCGGGTGCTGGTCGTGCCCACGGCGCTGGGCACCGCCGTGGGCATCGCGGGAGCGCTGTACGCGCCGCTCGGCGGCGCCTGGGCCTGGATACTCCTGCTCGGGCTCGCGCAGGGTTCCTCGCTCGGGATGGCGATCTTCTTCACGATGGCGCGGGCGCCCGACCCGGTGGCCGCCGCGTCGCTGTCCGCGCTCGCGCAAGGCTGGGGATACCTGCTGGCTACCCTCGGCCCGCTCGCGGTCGGGCTGCTGTACGCCAGCACGGGCGGCTGGAACGTTCCGATCGGCATGCTGCTCGTGCTGTGCGCCGGGCAGCTCGCGGTCGGCTGGCTCGCGGCGCGGGGGCGCGTCCTGCCCGCGGCCTGACCGGCCCTGCTCGCGCCCGCGGCGGCGAGCCCGCGGCGGCAAGCGCCTACGCGGGCGGCCATGAGCCCACGGGGGCGGCCGTGCCCGTGAGCCCGCGGCGGCGAGCGCCCGCGCCGGCGAGGATAGGATGCCGCGGTGCTCTCGGTCGTGTTCGCCCTGCTGACCGCGCTGGCCAACGGAACGGCCTCCGTGCTGCAGCGGCGTGCCGCCGTCGACGCGCCGCAGTCGAAGGCGCTGCACCTTTCGCTGTTCGGCTACCTGGTCAGGCGGAAGGTGTGGCTGGCGGGCATCGGCATGGTCATCGTGGCGGCCCTCTGCCAGGCGACCGCGCTAGCGACGGGGCCGGTTGCCCTGGTCCAGCCGATCTTCATCATCGAGCTGCCGTTCACGCTGCTGCTGGCCAGCAGGCTTTCCCGGCGTAAGCTGCCGCGGCTGACTTGGTTTGCCGTCGTCTTGGTCACGGTCAGCCTGGGCGCAGGCCTGGCCGCCGCCGCGCCGTCCGGCGAGCAGGCCAGCGCCCCGCTGCACGTGTGGCTGCTGACGCTGTTCGCGACCGGGTGCTTCGAGGCCGTGGTGATCACCGCGGGCGTCCGGCTGCGCGGGAACCCGCGCGCCGCATTGTTCGCGCTGGGGGCGGCGTGCGGCTACGCGCTGACCGCGGCGCTGCTGAAGAACGCGGTGGCGGCCCTGTCCCGGGGCATCGTCCCGTTCTTCACCTCGTGGGAGCTGTACGGCGTGGCGATCGCCGGGGTCGGGGCGCTGTTCCTGCTGCAGAACGCCCTGCAGGCCGGCTCGCTCGTCGCCGCCCAGCCGCCCCTGACCCTGGGTGACGCGCTGATCAGCGTCGCGTACGGCGTGACGCTGTTCGGCGAGCAGCTGCGGACCGGGCCGTGGCTAATCGCCGAGATCGTGTGCGTGCTGCTGATCGCAGTTGGCTGCGTCGAGATCTCCCGCTCGCTGGCGCGCGCCCAGCAGGCCGAGATCGCCAGCGCGCCCGCCATCCCGGCGCAGGCGGCCGACGCCTGAGCCGCGTCGCACATCCGCGGGCGCGGGTGCCCCTGGGTGTGCCGGTCCTACCCGGCGGGCTGGTCCGCTGGCGCGACGGTCGGCCCTTCGTCGGCTAGCCCCCGGCGTCGGCTAGCCGCCTCGCCAGCCAGGCCCTCGGCGGCCAGCACCGCCTCGAGCGTCGCCCGTTCGCCGGCGGACAGCGGCGTTCCCGGCGCTACCGGGTGAGCCGCGCAGACACCGGCGATCTCCAGCGCGGCCTTCCACGCCGCCGGCGGGTAGCCGCTCCGGCAGGCGTTGACGATCCTGGTCAGCCGCTGCTGCAGGCTCAGCGCCTCGGCGAGCCAGCCGGCGGCGACGGCGCGGTACAGGCCGCTGGTGAGCTCCGGCACCAGGTTCGCGGCGGCCGTGAGGGTGCCGGCCGCGCCGAGCGTGAGGCTCGCGGCCAGCAGCGTGTCGGAGCCGGTGAACACGCTGAAGTCGGCGCCGGCCGTGGCGTAGATGACCTGCTGCAGGTACTCCATGTCCCGGCTGGAGTCCTTGATCCCGGCGACGGCCGGGTGACCGGCCAGCCTGCCCACCACCGTCGGCGCGATCGTGATCTTTGTATAGACCGGGATGTTGTAGAGCACCAGGGGGAGAGGGGAGTGGTCGGCGAGGGTCTCGTAGGTACGGAGCACGCCGCTGTCGGACAGCGGGTAGTAGAACGGCACGGCCGTCAGCGCGGCGCTGGCGCCCGCGTCGGCGAGCGCCTTGAGCTCGTCCGGGCCCTCCCGCAGCGAGGTCAGCGGCAGGCCCGCGATCACCGGCATGCCCGGCGGCGCGAGCGCGCGCACCCGCCGGCAGACGTCGTGGCGCTGCCCGCGGGTGAGCAGGGCGCCCTCGCCGGTGGAGCCAGCCGGGCTGATCCCGGCGACGCCGCCGGAGACGACCCGCTGGACGAGCCGTTCCAGCCCGCCCTCGTCGAGGGTGCCGTCGGCGTGCACCGGGGTGGCCAGCGCCACCATCGCGCCGGCCGGAAGGACACTCGTGCCCGTCGTCATCGCGTCCCCTCGTGGATGCGCCGGGCGCTGTCGCGGCGGCACGCCCGTCGTGGCGATGCCGATGCTATCCGGTGGGAGCAGCCGCCGTGGGCGGGCGCGGGGCGGGTGCCGGGTGCCTGGTGCGCTACGGCCGCCGCCTGCGCGCGTAGGCCACGTTGATCACGCCGACGACGATCCAGATGAGCGCTGTCAGCAGCACGGCCGCCGCGCCCGGTCCCGACCTGGTAGCGCCGCCGTTCGCGAAGTCGACGCTGGAAGAGCTGTCGATGATCACGATCGCGGTGCCCGCCACAGCGGCCGCCATCGAACCGAGCGCCAGCAGGACGGACGGCCGCCCCTCCCGCCCCACCCGAGCCCGGCGCCTGGCCCGGCGGAGATGACGGCAGTCGAGGTACTGCTCGAGCTCGGTCGTGACCCGCTGGTCGATCGCGGTCGCCACGCGGTGGTCGATCTCGGCGCCGATCCGCTCCACCAGGCCCTCGGCCACCGCGCGATCGTAGCCGGGGCCCAGGTCCTGGTGAGCGGCCACCGAGGCGGCGATCTCATCCCGGTGATCCGTGCCCATGACGCCTCCCGCCGTTCCGCTCATCCCGCCGACAACGTACGCGCGGCGGCCGGGTACCAGGAATCCGGTCAGCACCCGTCTCGGGGCTGGGGTTATCCCCCAGAGCCCGGTCATCAAGAGCACCATCCCGGCCCGCATCGCAGCGCGAGGTTCAGCCCAGCAGTCGATCGGCCAGGTGGCTGACGGCGACGACCGCCGCGGCTTGTGCGTCGTGATCGACAGGCGACACGTTCACCCGGTCAGCCTCACCCAGCGTCCCGTCGTACGGGACCGAGCCGAGCAGTTCCAGCTCGTGACGGTCGCAGAACGCCGCGATCGCGTCAGCGTCCCAGGAATCCCTGACTTTGTTGGCAACCACCGCGATCCTCGCGATACCGAGGTCACGGGCGAGCCATGCCTGGCGCCTCGTCGCCTCGAGCGACCTGAAATACGGCTCGGCGACAGCGAGCAGCACATCCGCCGCCTCCGGCGTGGCGCGGGTCAGATGTTCTGGCGAAGCTTCCATGTCGGCGATAATGAGCCGGCCTTCGGCGCTGAGATCGCGCAGCAGCACCCGGATTGCCTCGTGACTGGAACACATGCAGCCGGTGGCCGCCTGGTGCGGCTCTGCCATGCACACCAGCCGGACCTTGTCGGGACAGTCCACGCCGTAGTCGAGCACTAGCTCCTCGGCAGGGGTGGTAAGTTCCAGCCGCGCAGCGCTGCCGCGTTCCTGACGCTTCACTACATGCAGGGGGAGCTGGCGGACCTGGCTGGCATCAGGCCCGAGACCCAGAATGCTCGCCAGGTTAGGGTTCAGGTCAGCGTCGATGGCAAGGACATCGACGCCCCGGCGGGCAATTACTCTCGCCAGTATTCCCGCGATCGTGGTCTTTCCTGAACCGCCTTTACCTGCCACAGCGAGTTTCATACGCGAAGCTTAGCCACCATGGAGGTACGTGGCCCTGAAGGACGCAGATAATAACGGGTCACTCTTGGAGAGCCTGCCCAGCGTCGGCGCATATAGGAGAAAAGCCCGGGCCTCGGGCGCCCTCAGCTCACCGGCATGCCTACGGGCTCCGTGACCAGGGCGGCGGCGAGGCGAGCCCCGATCCGCACGGTCGGGCTGATCGCGGTCGTGTCCGTGGCGCACTTGCAACCGCAATTGCAACGACCTGGCGGGGCTTGGCGGCGCGCCGACATAGCTCGCCAGCGGAGCACGAGATTATCGAGTGCTTCGGGGGTCAGATCGCGGGCATCCACCGGGCACCTCCCGCTAGCTCGGCTCACTTGGAGTGTTCCCGGCCAGCAGGCCCTTGAAAAGTGGCGGATCTGGTGCAGTTCATAAGGATGCTGGCCCACGAACCGGCGGGTCGACAGTGCCTTATTCCTACCCCGCGGGTGCCTTCATCCGATCGGCAAGCGCGTCCCCGGCAAGCCTGGCGATCGCCCGCACGGCCGGATCGTCCGGGAACGCGTCCACAAGCGGGCGCGTGGTGCGATCCGCCGCCGCCGCTCCCTCTGACCACGGGACCTCGGCGGCCATCCGCAGGCCGTGCCGCTGGCAGAATTCCGCGACCGCCTGGGCGTCCGCCTGGGAGCGGATTTTATTGGCCACCACCTTCACCTCGGCGATGGCGGTCTGCGCGGCCAGTGCCGCCAGGCGGGCTGTGGTTTCAAGTGAGCGGTAGTACGGCTCCGTGACAAGCAGCATCACGTCGACGTCGGCGGCCGTTCCCCGGGCTAGGTGTTCAGGCGAGGCCTCCATGTCGACAATCACGGTCCGCTGCCCATCCTCCTCCCGCAGATCGGCCAGCAGCGCTGCGACGGCCCCGTGCGAGCTGCACAGGCAGCCCTCCCCGGCACGGTCCGGAGCGCTGATGACGACGAGCAGCGTGCCATCGGGCCCGGTGGTGCCGTAGCGGCTGAGCACGTCGGTGACCGGGTCGGCGAGGGCGCGCCCGACGAGCCGGCGCGAGACGACCGAGGCCGGCAGGGCTGGCGCGGCGTCGTGAGGTACACCAAGCGCGGTGGCCAGGTTCGGGTTCGGATCAGCGTCGATGGCGATCACCGGGTATCCCGCGCGTCCGCACAACCGGGCCAGGGTGGCGCTGAGCGTTGTCTTGCCCGCGCCGCCCTTGCCCGCGACGGCGATTCTCACGCTCGTTCCTGGGCGGGAGCGGCGCGCTCCGCGGTGGTATGGGTGACGTAGCGGGCCAGGTAGCCGCCGAGAAGCCGGTGGACCTCCGCGAGCGTTCCTGCCCATACGTGCAGCCAGTCGGCGCCCTCTGCGGTCAGCTCGTAGCGCCGCCGGGCCGGCCCGACGGCGGAAGGCTCCCACTTCGAGCGGACGAGACCGTCCTCGTCCATGGCCCGCAGGCACCGGTACACACCGCCCGGATCCGACTCACTCAGCCCGAGCGCGGGCAACTGGGCGATGAGCTCGTAGCCGTGCGCGGTACCTTCTGCGAGCAGCAGCAACAGGCATGGACGCAAGTAGTTACGCGGCAGGCCCGCGGGCGCTTCCTCGGCCTGACGCTTGTTCACCGGCGGTGCCCTTCCGCGCGTTCAGCGGCGCAGGCCGCGGCTTCTTCAGGCGACACGTGACACCAGCAATCCGGGCTGCACTCCCCGTGCGCCGGCCGGGTGAGGTCGGCGAAGGACAGCGCGAATTCCGTCTTGCCCTCTTCGAGGCCACGCTCGGAAAGAGAGAACCCGTCCCCGCGGCGCTCAAGGTAGCCCTCGTCGACGAGCTGCGACAGGTAGCCGAGGCCGACCGACGCCTCGACCCCGAGAAAGCGCTCCATCAGCGGCGCGTCGGCCACCTCGCCGAGCCCCTCCCCGCGCAGCCAGTACATGAGCTGCAGGATTTCACCGCGCCAGTATAGGTGCCGGAGGGCGGAGGACTTCGGCGGATGCAGCTCGTCGCTCATCAGCGGTCGCCGCTCGTGACGGCGCCATCACCGGCGCTGCGCGCGAGCCTGACGAGCGCCACCAGGCCAGCGGAGATGGCGGAAAGCTGCTCGTTGATGCGGGTCACGCCGGGGCCGATGGGGGCGCACTGTGACTCGATGGCCCGCACGCCGAAGCTCACCTTGCCCAGGTGGCCGGCGGTGCGCCGCAGCGTACGGGCGATCGCCACCAGGTAGGTCGCCAGTACCGCGACGACGATGGCGACCAGCAGGACCGTCAGTACGGTCAGAAGCACGCTCATATTGCTGCCTCCGACGGATCGGGGCCGACGGCGCCACGGAGTAGTCGCTCATGCTGGCCGGCCTCGGCGATCAGCTGGTCCAGGCCCGCGGCGATGTCCCCCAGCAGCCATGTGGTAGCGGTGTTGGCCGCCACCTGCTTACCGGTCACCCACAGCGCCAGCGCGTCCCGCTCGATGCGGCGGAGCTGCCGGTAGAACAATTGCAGCAAGATGGTCGCGATCACCGCGGCGAGCAGGCCCAGGCCCAGGGCCAGCCACCAGTACCCGTTCGAGCTCATGACTCTCCGCTCCCCTCGCCCGCCAGCGCGTGCCGCGCGGCAGCCGCCCCGGCGACGATCCGGCCGGCCGTGGCCCTGGTGTCCTGCAGGGCCCACAGGGCTGCCGTGCCGTCCCTGGCCTCGACCAGCGCGGCCAGTATCGCTTCCGCCTTCGCCGCCGCCCGCCGGGCCTCTGCGATCATCACGACGAGGACAAGGGCGACGACAACGACCACCGCGCCGCCGGCGATGAAGCCGATGATCCAGTCGTTCACGGGTACCTCCCGTATCGACAGTAATGGCCAGACTGTTACGCCTCACGTGGACAGTAACGACCAGTAGATGTACTTTACATCTACCGTGATCTCTCGCACACTCTCGGAGCGGGCATGACCACAGCAAAGACTGCACGGTCCCCGGCTCAGCAGTTGCTTGACATGCTCGGGCCGGTCGACCGCTTCCACGATCGTGACGAGCTCGGGGATTTCGGAGTTCCCGCGCGCGTCACCATGGAGCAGCTAATCGAGCCAGTTGCGGCGGCGAGCCCGAAAAGCCGGCTCGGCCCCCTCGAGGCGGTGCACGCATTCTGGTTCGCGGGTATGAGCTGCGATGGCTGCTCGGTCGCCGTGACCGGCGCGACAGCTCCCTCAGTGGAGAGCCTGCTACTCGGCTCTCACCCGGGCCTACCGAGGCTGATCCTGCATCACCCGGTGCTGAACCTGGAAGCCGGCCCGAATTACCTCTACGCGCACGAGAAGGCGGTGCGCGGTGAGCTCGGCGCGCCCTACGTGGTCGTCCTCGAAGGGTCCATCAGCGACGAGACGCGCGCGCACTCCGCTGGTGGCTACTGGTCCGGGCAGGGCGAGGAGCCGTGGGGACCGAACGGCGAGATGCGGACCGTCACCACCGACGAGTGGATCGCCAGGCTCGCGCCTGGAGCGGCCGCGACGATCGCGATCGGCACGTGCGCGACCTGGGGTGGCGTCCCGGCGGCCGAGGGCAATCCGACCGGCGCGATGAGCCTGATGGATTTCCTCGGCAAAGACTACGTCAGCGCGCTGGGCGTGCCGGTGGTCAACGTCCCAGGCTGTGCCCCGGTGGGGGACAACTTCACCGAGACAGCCGCCGCGCTGCTGTACTTCCTGCAGGGCTTCGGCCCGCTGCCTGAGTTCGATGAGCTGGGACGCCCGGCGTGGCTGTTCGGCGAGACTGTGCACCGTCGCTGCGTACGGGGTGCCTACTACGAGGAAGGCACGTTCGCGAAGGAGTTCGGCGATCCGGAGTGCCTCGTCGAGATCGGATGCTGGGGACCGGTGGTGAACTGCAACATCACCTCCCGCGGCGCCATCAACCACGTCGGCGGATGCATGAACTCCGGCAGTGCGTGCATCGGCTGCACGATGCCGGGCTTCCCCGACAAGTTCACTCCGTTCTATAAGCGCTCGCCCGGATCAACGGTGTCCACGACGGCGTCACGGATGCTCGGCAGTGTCATCCGGCCACTGCGGATGCTCACCAACGAGCATCTCAACCGGGAGACGCGCTGGGACCGGCAGCATGAGGTCCCGACCGGCTGGGCGAGGGACAAGAGCGAGCCGAGCCTGACATCCGACGTAGTGCACTACTTCTATGACAAGCTCCGCCGCTCCACGGACACGGCGCGCCATGACGGTGTCGCGTGGGGGAAGAGCGCCGAGCCGGCCGATGGAAGGACCGCGGCATCCCGGTCCGGGGGCACGGGCGGCTGACGACCGCAGGTCACTCGGACCAGCCGGGCGTTTACCCAGTTCAGAGAGGGAGAACCGCGATGTGTTTCCGGAACCTTCCGGTTGAGTTCGACGAGGCTGGACGGGCGCGGCTGCGCGGAGGCATCCCCGATCCGTACTCGGTGACCATCACCCGGCCCGAGGTCGCGATGACCGAGGCGGAGCGGACGGGGCAGATTCAGCGGCTGATGGCTCGCAACGGGCACGCCATCAAGGACATGAACATGGACCCCGTCACGCGGGTGGCGGGCGCGCTCGCCGTTCATGTCACCGCCGACCTGGCGCAGGGCCGTTATCTCGATTGCCACTCGCAGGCGACGCTGTTCCGCGGGTACGAGGTCATCCTCATGGGCCGCGACCCGCGCGACGCGATCTTCGTGTCGTCGCGCGCCTGCGGGGTGTGCGGCGGCGTGCACGCGCACGCCGCGGCGTATGCCATCGAGATGGCGATGGGGCTTGCCCCGCCGCCAATGGCCACGCTGGTTCGCAACCTGCAGGAGACCGCGGAGATGGGTTACGACAACCCGCTGCACCTGTACCTGCTGGCCGGACCGGACTACTCCGAGACCGTGGTCAAGCAAGCCAACCCGGAGGTCTGGGAGAGGGCGCTGAAGTGGCAGTGCCAGGGCGCCGTCCACCATGGCTTCGTCACCATGGCCGACCTGATGGCCGCCCTCAACCCGCTGACCGGTGCGTTGTACCGGGAGGGGCTCGAGTTCACCCGGATGGCCAGGGAGCAGTTCGTCCTGCTGGCCGGCAAGTACCCGCACCCGCAGAACGTGGTGCCTGGCGGGGTATCTTCTACCGTCACCCTGCAGACGCTCAGCGAGTATCACTCCCGGCTGTCGAACACCTTCGACTACGCCCGGCGAATGATCGCGATCTGGGATGACATCACGGATTTCTTCTACGACTGCGATGACCGCTACCGGCAGGTCGGCGCGCGGCCGATGAATCTTGTCGACACGGGGTACTGGGATGACCCGTTCGCCTACGACGCGACGTACGAGAACTGCAACGCCTGGGGCGAACGGCGGTGGGCCACGCCTGGAGTCGTCATCGACGGCGAGCTGGTGACGACCCGGCTGACCGACCTGAACATCGGCTGGGAGGAATTTGTCGAGCACTCCTACTACGATGAGTCGTCCTCCGACCGCTACGCCGCTGACGACCTGAGCAATCCGCTGTCCCCCTACCATCCGTGGAACAAGCGGACACTGCCAAGGCCGGGCGGGAAGGACTGGAAGGAGAAGTACACCTGGGCCTGCACGCCCCGCTGGGACCGTAACGTCGTCGAGGCCGGCGCCTACGTCCGGCTGTTCAACACCTCGCTCGCAGGAAAGCTGCCCGCCAACGACTTCATCGAATCGACCGGGCGCGGCATGCGCTTCTTCATCCCCAAGGGCGAACGGCCCGAGACGACCGTTGAATGGCGGGTGCCCGAGGTGTGGAACGCCTTCGAACGCAACCGCGGCCGGGCCTACCACTACCTGTTCAGCCAGCTGGTGTCGCTGAACTCGCTGCTCGCCGCCTACGGGCAGCTCAAGAAGGGGGAGACGCGGATGGCAGCTGTTCCCCCCGCGGAGCTTGACAAGCACATCCCCAGGGACGAGCGGCGCAGCGTCGGCTGGTGGGGCGCCGGGCGCGGCTGGCTGACCCACCACCTGGTCATGGACAAGGGCAAGATCGTCAACTACCAGATATGCACGCCATCCACCATCAACGCCTCACCGCGTGACCCCTGGGATCAGCCCGGGCCGTACGAGGAGGCGGTGATGAACACCCCGATCATCGAGGACGTGTCCGACCCTTCGAAGTTCACCGGCATCGACATGCTGCGCACCATCCGCAGCTTCGACCCGTGCATGCCGTGCACCACGCACGTGCACACCGGCGGCGGCACGGTGGTGCGCGAGGTCAACACCTGTTCGTGCGGGGCGGACTGAGCGTGCCGACGCTCGTCGGCGGGGTCGGCGAGCTCTATCAGGGCGACCTCGACTTCGGGCGTCACGCGGCCGAGCAGCTAGCCCGCGCGGACCTCGGGCGGGACGTCATCGTGGAGGACCTGCACTACGGCGCGCTCGCCGTGGCCCAGCGGATGGCCGAGGTCCACCCGGCGGCCCTGGTGCTGATCGGGGCGCGGCCCGCCGGCCAGACGCCGGGCAGCCTGCGTCGGTGCCGGATCCGGGATCACCGCCTGTCCGCCGCGGAGTTCCAGCAGTCCCTCGGCGGCGCCGCGACCGGTTACGTGGGCATCGACCTGGTCATCGACGTCGCGGCCGGGCTCGGTGTGCTGCCAGACAGGACCGTGACGATCGAGCTCGAGCCGGTGACCGCCGGGCCTGCGACAGCGCTGTCACCACGAGCGGCCCGGGCCCTGCCGCGGGCGGTGGGCCTGGCCCGCGCGGAGGCGCTGCGGACGCCGTTGTTCGAGCTGGAGGACCGGCTCGCGGACCATGACCCAGGCCGGCTCGGGCAGATCGGCGCCCCCCGCACCGTCACGCTGCTGCGCGATGAGCTTCGCTCCCTCGACCTCACCGGACGGTGGGGCCGGTCCTTCGCGCTGCGCGACCGGCTGCGCACCCAGATCGCCGCCGAGCTGCCGGCCGAGGGAATGGACCACCTGGACTGGGCCCTGTGGTGGGCACTGATCGAGGAGCTAGACCGGCTGGAAGCGCTGGAGGCAGCGGCGGCCACCGAGGATCTGAACGCCGGTAAGTGTCAGGAACACTGAGCAAACCGCACCTAGATCCCGCCGAGGAACGAGTTGTCGCGCAGCTCGGCCAGCTCGATTTCGCCTGGATCACCGTAGGCGCCGGCGAAAAAGTCGAGCGTGTGCCGCCACGTTTGGTCAGTCATCGTCCCGAGCTGGTTGTCTTCTCCGTCACCGAAGATCAGCGGCTCGCCGACTCGCCAGTCCGCGAGTGCCTGGTCGGAATCGACCGTCGGCAGGCGTGTGCGGAGAGCCTGGAGCCCGGTGGTCGGCTCTTCGCGCGTCGCGATCAGCGCCTCGCGCAGCGCGTCCACAGCACGGTCAAGAACCAGCGGTCGCTGGTCACGCAGCTGTCCGCTGGCGACCAGCCCGCTGCCGTAGATGTCCACCCCTGCCCGGTAAAAAGGCAGAGCCGTGATGCGAGCGGTGGTGCCGTCAGCGGCGGCTTCGAACTTTGGCAGCAGGTTGAGGAAGTCGGGTGCGACGTCGCCCTTCCCCGTAACGAGCCCCGCCATCACGCCCTCGTAGGGCATCTCGGCGACCGGGCCCGGTGAGCCGCCGATGTGGGCGAGCAGCGTAACGTACTCCCGCACGAAGGCGGAGTCCGCGTTGCCGAGCACGGTGGCGCCGTCGAGGTCGGCGTGCCCGGCGATCGCCCGCCCGGTGTGAGCGACGCGGCCCGAGACGACGAAGGCGGCCATGTGCGTGCGCCGGGCGACCATGAACACAAACCGCGCCTCCATCGCCGGCTGCCGGCGCTTGGCATTGAGAAAGTGCGCGACGCTCGTGAGGCAGAGGTCGTAGCGGCCGGCATCGACGGCGAGGATGTTGTCTGGTCCCGGCTCGGGATCGATGATCTCGACGTCCAGGCCGTGGCGGCGGAAGATGCCCTGGGCAATCCCGGCGAAGCACGGCAGGTGGTAACCCGGCATGCAGCCCGTGCAGTACATGGCCAGGCGGACCGATTCCAGTGGCGTCGGCATGGTACGGATCTCCTTCACGTCCGGTGGAGGGTTCCGGGAAAGTAGCAGGCGGCCGCGTGACCCGACGCGTCGGCCGATTCCAGCGGAGGCTCGCTTTCGGCGCACACTTGCCTGGCCACGGGGCAGCGTGTACGGAAACGGCACGATCCGATGATCGAGACGTCGGGTGTTGCCTCGCCCTTGAGGCGGATTCTCCGGCGGTGGCGCTCGTGCTCGGGATCGGGCAGCGGGACGGCTGACAGCAGCGCTTGCGTGTAGGGATGCTGGGGGTGATGGAAGAGCGCGTCGCGCGTCGCGAGCTCGACGATCTTCCCCAGGTACATCACCGCCACGCGCTGGGATATGTACCGCACGACAGAAAGGTCGTGCGAGACGAACAGGTATGAGAGGCCGAGCCGCGCCTGGAGACCCTCGAGGAGGGCGAGGATCTGAGCCCTGCTCGAGACGTCGAGCGCCGAGACGGGCTCGTCCAGTATCAGCAGCTTGGGACTGGTGGCGAGCGCGCGGGCTATGCCGATGCGCTGCCGCTGTCCGCCGCTGAACGAGTGCGGGTACCGGTCCGCGTGCTCTTCCGCGAGGCCGACGAGCTGGAGCAGCTCGGTGACTCGGGCGCGGGTCTCGCGGCGGGTGGCCGTGATCTCGTGGACGACCAGCGGCTCGGCCACGAGCTGCTCGACCCGCATGCGCGGGTTCAGGGACGCGTAGGGATCCTGGAAGATGATCTGCATGTCGCGCCGGAGGCGTCGCAGCTCGCGCTTGTCGCAGGCGAGCACGTCGCGACCGTCGAACTCGATCTGGCCGGCGGTCGGCTCGATCAGGCGCAGGATGCACCGCGCGAGCGTGGACTTGCCGCAGCCCGACTCACCCACCAGACCGAGCGTCTCTCCGGTGCCGAGGGTGAGCGAGACGCCGTCGACTGCCGTGATCGATCCGACCGAACGCCGCAGCGAGTGTCCCCGGACGATCGGGAACGCCTTGCGCACGTCCCTGACCTCGAGCAACGGGGAGGTCATCTCCTCGCTCCGGCGTCGAGGGGCAGCCCGTCCAGGTGACCCGCGAGATGACATGCGCACCGGTGGCCGGGGTCTGCGCCAGGGAGCAGCGCGGGGACCTCGGTGCGGCAGATGCCGGTGACGTGCGGACAGCGCGTGTGGAAGACGCAGCCACTCGGCATCTGCAGCCCCGACGGGGGATCGCCGGGGATCGGACGCAGTTTCTCGAGTGGCCGGTCGATCCTGCTGACCGCCGCGAGCAGCGCCAGCGTGTACGGGTTCAACGCGCGGTGGTAGATGCAGTCGACGGGTCCTTCCTCGAGGATCCTGCCCGAGTACATCACGAGGATGCGGTCGGCGAGCCCGGCAAGCACGCCGAGGTCGTGCGTGATTACCAGCAGTGTCGAGTCGTGCTCGGCGCACAGGCGCGCCAGCAGCTCGAGGATCTGAGCCTGGATCGTGACGTCCAAGGCGGTGGTCGGCTCGTCGGCGATGATCAGTTCGGGGCGGCAGCTGAGCGCCATCGCGATCATCGCCCGCTGGCGCATCCCGCCGGAGAAGCGGTGCGGGTATTCGTCGAAACTGCGGGCAGGCGCTGGCATGCCGACCTCGTCGAGCAATTCGAGCGCCCGAGTGCGCGCAGACACCCGCGACAGGCCAAGATGCAGCCGCAGCGGCTCAACGATCTGCCGTCCGACTGTCATCGCCGGGTTGAGCGAGCTCTGCGGGTTCTGAAAGATCATTCCGACGTGTGCCCCGCACAGCTTCCGGCGATCGCGCCGCCCGAGGCCGGTCAGCTCCCGCCCGGTTAGACGGATCGACCCTGACATGCTCACCGACTGCGGGAGCAGGCCGCTGATCGCCAGGGCAGTCGCGGTCTTGCCCGAGCCGGACTCCCCGACCAGCCCCACCCGCTCCCCCCGGCCGACACTGAACGTGACGTCCGACACGGCGTGGACGTCGCCTGCGCGGGTCGGGAACGTGACCCGCAGGTCGCGCACCTCCAGCAGGGCAGGCCTGTCGCTCATCGCAGGCCCGGGTCGAGCACGTCGCGCAGTCCTTCGCCGAGGAGATTGAAGCCGAGCGCGGTGATCGTGATCGCCAGACCCGGGTAGAGCATCAGCTGCGGCGCGGTGTCGAGGAAGTTCTTGCCGTCGTTGAGCATCGCCCCCCACTCCGCGGTCGGTGGCCCGACGCCGAGACCGAGAAACGACAGGGCGGCCAGCGCGAGCAGCAGCCGTGCGGTCTGCAGCGTCGCGAGCACGATGACGGGGGGCGCGATGTTGGGCAGGATGTGGCGCAGCGCGAGGCGCCGGCCGCTCATCCCCAGCGCCCGCGCCGACTCGACGTACTGCTGTTCCTTGACGCCGAGGACGAGGCCGCGCACCAGTCGCGCATAGTCGACCCACCAGACCGCGGTCATCGCAAGCGCGAGGTGGAACAGGCCCGGGCCGAGCGTGCCGGCGACCGCGAGCGCGAGGAGCAAGCTCGGGAACGCCAGCAGCACGTCGACGACGCGCATGATCGTCCCGTCCAGTAGCCCGCCGGCGAGGCCGGAAACCGTGCCGACCAGAACGCCGATCGCCAGGATCGCGGCACCGACGGCGAGCGAGGTCAGCACCGAGATCCGCGTTCCGGCGATAATCCGGGACAGCTCGTCGCGACCGAACTCGTCGGTTCCGAGGAGGTGATGCGCGCTCGGCGGCCTGAACTGGTTCAGCACGTCCTGCGCGTTCGGGTCATGTGGCGCGAGGAGCGGAGCGGCGACCGTCACCACCACGACCATCGCGACGATGAACAGGCCCGCCAGGGCGGTCGGGTCGGCGACCAGCCGACGCCGCAGCGCGTTCCTTTCTACCAGCGCGGCGGCCAGCGGCAGCCGCTGGGCCTCGGCCGTCAGCGCGGACTTCTCCGCCATCTCAGCCGACCGCCGGTACCGTCTGGGATCCGAGCGAGATGCGCGGGTCGAGCGCCATGTAGATCAGATCGACGGCGAGGTTGACAAGGATGAAGACGGTGCCGGCGAACACGACGAAGCCCTCGATCATCGGGTAGTCGCGCTGGTTGATCGCGTTGACCGCGAGCGCCCCGATCCCCGGCCAGACGAAGATCACCTCGACGATAGCCGAGTAAGCGAGCAGGAAGCCGAACACCAGCCCGACCTGGGTGACCACGGCGATCAGCGCATTCCTCAGCGCATGCTGCCAGGTCACCCGCCACTCCGGCAGGCCCTTGGCGCGGGCGGTCGTGACGTACTCCTCGCGCAGTACCTCGAGCATGCTCGAGCGCGCGAGCCGCGCGAGCAGTCCGGCCTCGCCCAGCCCGAGCGCGAGCGCTGGCAGGATCAGGAGGTTCACGCCACCGGTTCCGAACGACGGCAGGAGGCGGAGCTTGACCGAGAAGAGGATGATCAGCATGTAGGCGACCCAGAAGCCCGGCGCCGACGCGGCGATCAACGACGCGCCCCGGGTGACGTGATCGATGAGACTGTTGCGCCGGCTTGCGGCGATGACGCCGAGGGGGACGCCCAGCAGCACCGCGAGCAGGGTCGCGGTGGTGGCGAGCTCGAGCGTCGCCGGGAACCGGCTGAGCAGCTCGTGGGTTACCGGCAGCCCGCTCGAGTACGACCTGCCGAGGTTTCCCTGCACCGCGTGCCCGAGCCAGCGGAGGTAGCGTTCGACCACTGGCTGATCGAGCCCGAGCTGATGCCGGGTCCGCGCCAGCTCGATGCGGCCCGGCGGCCTGCCGTTCAGGCGCTCGAAATAGACGCTGGCCGGATCACCAGGGGCCAGCTGGGCGATGAAGAACGCCAGGAGCGTGATTGCCAGCCAGGTCGGGATGAGATACGCGACGCGACGGGCCACGTACGGCATCGCGGACTCCCAGGGATCATGTCGCCAGCGAGACGCGATCGTAGCGGACCTGCAGCTGCGACGGCTCGTTGTCGAAGCCCCGCACCTTGCTGCTGGTCGCGACGATTCTCTCGATTCCGGCGAGTGGCACCACGATCGCGTCCCCGTCGATCAGGACGTGCATTGCTTGCGCGACGAGCGACTTTACCTCGGCCTCGCTCGGGGTGGCGAGGGCCTGGTTGATCAGCACGTCGAAGGTCCCCCCGGGGGCGAACATCGTCTGGTAGGAGCTGCCGCCGAACAGCCCTTTCTTGGAGAACAGCAGCGCCGGCAAGAACGCGGGGTTGGCATCGTTCTGGTTGCCCTGCTCCAGCCACAGGTCACCGGCGAGGGCGTTCATGCGGGCGCTGTACGCGGCGTTGTCGGGCGTGACCACGATGCTGACGTCGATCCCGACCTGTCTCAGCTGCGCCTGGATGAACTCCGGCACGCCCGTGTGCGAGTCAGGGCTCGGGAAGCCATCGATCAGCTGCAGGCTGAGGGGCTTGCCGCCCTTGCTGCGGACGCCGTTCGCGCCCGCGGTCCATCCCGCGGAGTCGAGCAGCTGCCTGGCTTTGGCGGGATCGAAGGTGTAGCCGGCGATCTTTGCGGCGTTGGCCGGGCCGAGCAGCCGCGAGGGGATCATGGACTGCTCGGCTGCGGCCCGGCCCAGGTAGATACCCTTGATCAGCGCTTCACGGTCGATGGCGTACTCGATCGCCTTGCGCACGCTCGGATCCTGGCAGATCGTGTAGCCCTTCTTGCCGCTGATGTTGCAGTAGAACGCCTCGTACGCTCCGACGGGCGACGCCCCCACCCTGAAGCCCTTCCTCTGCAGGTCGGCGGCGTCCTGGTTGGGAACGATCAGCATCACATCGACGCTGCCCGATTCGAGCGCGAGCAGCCGTGCGTTGCTGTCGGGAATGAACTTGAACGTGATCGCGTCGAGCAGCGCAGGCTGACCCCAGTAGCCGGCAAACCGCTTCACGGCCAGCTGCTGCTGGCGCTGGTAGCTCGCGAACTGGAAGGGACCGGTGCCTGTTGGGTGCTTCACCGGATCCGTGCCCGGGGCGATGATGTAGTTCTCCGGGTGGACGACCTGCTCGACGAGGCGGGCGTTCGGGAACGTCGGCGTGACGTCCACCGTGTAGTCATCGATGATCGTCGTTCCGTGCTTGGCGAATCCCGGCGTTCCGCCGCCGCCCGTGGTCGCGATCAGGTCGAAGGTGTACTTGACCGCCTCGGCAGTGAACGGCTGCCCGTTGTGGAACCTGACGCCGCGGCGCAGGGTGAAGCGCCAGGTGTTCGGCGGCCGCAGCGTCCACGACGTGGCGAGCACCGGCACGATCCCGTAGTCCGGATCCATCCGCACGAGACCCTCGAAGATGTTCGCGTTCAGCGGGTACTGTCCGACGTTGGCTGACGGCCCGCTGAGCACGTATCCGTCGGCGTCCGCGCCGACGGTCAGCGTGCCGCCGCGCTTAGCGGTGGCGCTCGAGGGCTTCGAGCTGCTGCTGCAGCCAGCCAGCAGGCCGGAAGCGCCGATCGTGCCGACGCCGAGCATGCGGATCAGCTGCCTGCGCGTGACCGGGTGAAGCGAAGGACTCGGCAGCGGGTGCTCCGGCCCCGGGAGATCACTCATTCACGGCCCTCCCACCGGACAGTGCTGTCCGTCGGACACTGCTGTCCGTCGGACAGCCCTGGCTATTAGTAATCCCTGTCCGGGCCCTTGGTAAGTGCCTGCGACACTTAGCCGGGCGCACCTAGATCGCTTCGAGCAGGCCCAGGTTCTGCGGACGCACCGCCACCCGGCGGTCCCGCTCAGTGCGCAGCACCAGTGAGCCGTCGCTGAGCACGCTTGCCGCGTGCCCCGTCACGACCGGCCCGGCCGGGCCGAGCGGGATCATCCGGGCGCGCACCTCCTGACCGATGGTGGCGCAGCGCTGCCGGTAGTCGGCCAGGACTCCCTCCGGCTCCTGGGACATCCGGCGCTCGATCGCGGCGACGACGCGGGCGAGCAGCGGTGCCCGGGGCGGATTCGCGTCCTCGATCAGCACCGTGGCCACGGCCCAGTCCACCCCGCGCTGGCCGAGTTCGGCGTGTATGCCGAAGCGGGCCAGCGGGCGCTCCGGGCCCTGCACCTGATCCGGCCACGCCACCGACGCGGCTTGCTGCATCGCATCCAGCAGGGCACAGCCGAGCGGCAGGTACAGCCAGCCTTCCCTGGCCGACGGGAGCTGGGGCCGGAGCACCAGCGAGAAGCCGAGTCCGGCTCCCGGCCGGACGGTCCAGGGCAGGCCGCCGCGGCCGCGGGGCGACGCCTGGTAGTCGGCCACGACGACCGCCCCCGCGCTGGCACCGGTCCGGGCCCACGCCTGCGCGTCGGCGTCGGTGGACAGCAATGCCGGGTAACTGCGGACCGGCCGGCCCGGCAGTGCCTGCGCCAGGACGTCGGGGTCCAGGTCAGAGGGTACGCCGGCCGCGGCGGACATCACTCGTTGCCCGGTTGCGCCGGGGCCGGGCCGGTGGCCAGCGCACCGCCGAAGACGTGGCGCAACCGTTCCCACTGGGGCGGCGGGAACCTGGCCATGGCGCGATCGAGCGAAGCCTGCAGCCGTTCCTTCTCCGCCGCGGGCAGCCCCGCCAGTTGGCCGGCCGTGGCCGCGCTGACAGCGGCCAGCTCGGCCGGGGGCAGCTCGAGCAGCACACCCAGCCACTGCCCGGCGAGTTCCTCGGGTAGCGGCCACCCCGCGAGCGCTGTGAGCCACTCGGTCACGCCGTCACGGCGTTCTGTCTCGGCGCTCTGGATCCAGCGGGCCATCTCATCGCGCAGCACCGCCGGCCGCCCGTCTGCGGGCTCGCTGACCAGCACCGCGGCCAGCGAGCCCCCACCGGCCGGCAGCCGGGCGAGCAGGGCACGGGTCTGCTCGGCGGCCGCTTCGGGAATCACGGCAACGGCCAGGGCCTGCCTCGCGGCCAGCCTCGCCCTGTCCGCATTGCCCGCCAGCTCCCAGGCCAGCGCCAGGTTGGCGCGGGCCATGGCGTGTTCCGCAGGGCGCACGGACGCCGGGTGTGCGGCGAGCGCCCGCCGGAACGCCTCGCCTGCGTCGGTGGCCCGCTCCAGCGCGAGCAGCGCCACGCCCAGGCCGTTGGCGGCGGCTCCGCGGGCGGTCTCGTTCGCCGCCTGGTCCGCCAGTTCGACGGCTCGCTCGTACAAGCTCATCGCCTCGCCAGGCCGGCCCTCGGCGAGTCGCTGTGCGGCCAGCTCGCGGGTGGCGGCGCTCGCCTCGGCCGGTGCCTGGTGCCCGGTGAACACCTCGAGGGCGCGGCTGAACTGCAGGGTGGCCTGGTCACCGCTTCCCTCGGCGCGGTGGGCCAGTCCGAGGTTGTACCGGGCCGCGGCTTCTTCCAGCTGGCGGCCGGCCGCGGCGAACAGCCCCGCCGCGTGCTCGAAGGCCAGCCTCGCGCCGGCGTTATCGCCCCGGTCGCGCAGCGCGATGCCCAGCATGTTGCGCGCCTTGGCGTGTTCGACCGGCAGCAACCGCTCATCGAACCGCTCGGTCGCCGCTGCCAGCTCACGCGCGGCATCCGCCGGTCGTCCTCGCTGGAGCAGCGCCACACCCAGGTGAAACCGGGCCGTCGCGTGCTGCACCGGATAACGTTCGGCCGGATATCGCGCCAGCCGGTCCTCCAATTCGTCCAGGACTGGATCCTTGCCGGTCATCGGGTCATACCCTGCGGGACATGCGCCTTGTTGTTGCGTGCTTCGGCAATGTGCTCCGCGGCGACGACGGGGTGGGCGTCGTGCTCGCCGGGCAACTGCACGCTCAGAACCCGCCACCGGGTGTCGACGTGATCGAGGTCGGTATCGGCGGCCTGTCCCTGGTCCACGAGCTGCTGACGCCGGCTGACGGACTGATCGTGGCCGATGCGGTTGACCTGGGCCGGCCGCCGGGCACGGTCATCGTGATGCGTCCCGAGGTGCTGGACGCGGCCACCTGGTCGGCTGCCGAGCAGCAGGACCGGCTCGTCGACGCGCACTACGCGACACCGGAGCGGGCGCTGCTGCTCGCCCGCGGGCTGGGGGTCCTGCCGGAGCGGACCACGCTGGTCGGCATCCAGCCGGACAGCACCGAGTACTGGGGCGAGGAATTGTCGGCGGAGGTGGCGGGTGCCCTGCCGCACGCGCTGGCGGAGATTCGCCGGATCGCGCGCGAGTCCGGACTCGACTGGCCGGATCCATGACGGGTCACCGCGGCCGCGGGCCGATCTGCAGCAGCGTCGGGCCGGGCGGCGGATGCGCGCGAGCTCCCGGATCCTCCTCCACCTCCATCCGCGCGAAGCCGGGGAAGCCGTCACGCAGGGCCTTCTCGACGCCCTCGCGCAGCGTCACGGCGGAGGCCGTGCAGCCCGAGCACTCTCCCGACAGCCGCAGCCGGACGACACCTTGCCGGGCGCCCAGCACGCTCACCTCACCACCGTGCGAGTGCACGTAGCCGAGCACTGGGCGCAGCGCCGCCTCCGCTGCCGTCCGCTCGTCCACCCCCACCGCGTAGGCGTCGAGCAGCCAGGCCACCGCGGAATCCTCCGCCCGCAGCTGCGCCAGCGATTCAGCGCCAAGATGTTCCCCCAGCCGCTCAAGGGCGAACCGGTGGAGCGCGTCGACCTGCTGCAGAAGCTCGAATGCCATCGAGCGATGCGGTTCCTCCCAGGCCTCGACGTCGCCGAGCAGCTCCTCGAACCGGTCGAGGATGCCGTCGAGATCCGCCACGCGCCTACTCCTTGACCCGCACCTTCGTCTTGGCGTAGTCGATCAGGGTCTCATTTAGCTCTACCCCGTGCTTGTCCCGCGCGTGCTCTGCCACGGCCTCAACCAGCTTCTCGGCATCCTCGGCGCGGGTCACCTTCCCGCACGCCACACCCACGTCGGCGCACCGGAACTCGACGGTCATGGCTCTCCCTTCCGGGCTCATTCACATCGCTGTGGCGGACGGTGCCCGTCCTGCGCCCAGCTTCGCCGCCAGTTGCGCCAGCGCGTCCGCCACGGCGGTCAGGTCGCCGTTCATCTCGGTGACGAGAGGCCCGACGGGTTCGACCCGGTGAGCGATCGCCCGTACACCGAAGGTCACCTTGCCCAGCGTATCGTCGATGTGCCGAAGCATCGCCACCACCCACAGCAGGAACGCCGCGAGCGCTGCCACGATGGCGCCAACTATCACAAGCGTCATGATCGCCGCTGCGGACACCCGCCTCACCCCCTCGACCCGGTCATGTGCTCCAGAGCGCCGACATACTCGACCGCGTGCTGGGTCACCTCGGCCACCAGCTCCCGGGTTTGCCCGAGCGCCGGCACCGGATCAAGATTGCGGGCCAGGCCGACCCCGTGCTCCAAGATGTCATCGGCGTACCAGGTGATCTGCCGCACCTGCCTGACGACCGCCGCCATCAGCACCAGGACCAGCGGGATCACCACGACAACGCCGAGCGCGTTACCGATCCACCAGCCGACCATGAGAGCTCCTCCGGCGGCGGGCAGCCGCCGCTTAGACTGTGACCTTACGCACAGTGCCTCGCACCTAGATGTATAGCACCACTAGTCACAGGGAGGCCAGCGATGCCCCTGGTCAAGGTGGGAGTCGTCGGCAAGGGCGGCGTCGGCAAGACGACCGTGTCGGCCCTGCTCGCGCGCCGGTGCGCAGCGGCTGGCCGGCGCGTTGTCGCGATCGACACCGACTCGAACCCGAATCTCGGCGTTTCGCTCGGCTTCAGCCAGGGGGCCGCGGAGAGCTTGCCCGTGCTGCCCCGGTCGGTGATCGTCGGGCCGGGCGGGTCCACAACGGCGGCCGGGTTGATAGCGGAATACGGTCGCACCACCCCGGACGGGGTGACGCTCCTGTCGGCGATCCGCGTCACAGAGGCCGGCGCGGGATGCACGTGCAGCGGTCACGCGACCGTGCGCAGCCTGCTCGGCGACGTGCTGGCCGAGACCGCCGACGTGACGATAGTGGACATGGAGGCCGGCCTCGAGCACCTGAGCCGGGCGGGAGGCACACTGGCCTACGCCGACGCGCTGCTCGTGGTCGCCGAGCCGAGCAGGAAGTCGGTGATCACCGCGGCGCGCACCGCCGCCCTCGCGGCTGAGCTCGGCATACCGCGGGTGCTGGCGGTCGGCAACAAGGCGCGTGACGACGGCGATGCCGCTTACTTGCGCCGGGAGCTGGCCGCATCGGGAATCCCCGTCGTCACGGTGCTGCCCTACCAGCAGAGCGTCGCTGAGGCTGACCGGGCCGGCACGGCGCACCCCGGTACCTTCGATGCCGCCGTCGCTGAGCACGCGGACGAGCTGCTGGCTGTGATCGACTCCCTGGCTGCGTCGTCCGCTCAGCCGCCGGCGGTCACCCAGTCGGCCAGCTGACCGAGGGCGGCGACCGCGGCGCTGTCGGCTGCGCTTTCCAGGACTCCGTTGCCTGCCCGGTCCGCATCGCCCACCGCGGGATCCTCAGGGACCTGCAGCACCCGCTCCACCCGCAGTTCGCTGAGCACGCGTGCCGCGTCGTCCTCACCGGTGAGCCGGTTCGCGACCACGAACACCCGGTTAACGCCGCGCTCACGTGCGAGCCCGGCTGCTCGCGAGCCGACCTCGATGGACTTCGCGGTCGGCTCGACGATCACGATCACGATGTCGACGGCATGGTCCGGCAACCGGATCATCGTGCCGATGCCGGCCTCAAAGTCCGCGACGATGATGCCGCCGTCGACCTCAAGCTGCCCGAGCAACTGCTCAGGTGAGACACCGCATCAAGGACAGCCAGGCTCGGGGTTCTGGATCTCGGTGACCACGGCGAACCGGATGCCGTCGGGACCTCGGGTCCCGAACCGGTCCAGCAGCTCAGTTGCGTCCTGCGCGTGCTCGGTGTCGCCGTCGCCGACAGCCTGCCTGACAGCCACCAGCCGCTCGGTGACCTGCTCTCCAAGCCCGATCGAGATGCCCAGGTTGGGATTGGAGTCACAATCCAGAGCGGTCACGGACAGCCCTCTGCGCGCGAGTGTCCGCGCCAGTACGGCGGCGGTCGTGGTCTTTCCCGACCCGCCCTTACCGACGATCGCCACCTTCATGCGCACATCTCCGCGGCCCGTAGCCGATCCACCAGTGAGCGTATCGCGGTTACCGCATCGGCGGCCGGATGCGTGTCGAGAACCGCCCGGCCCGCTCGCTCGGCGGCCGCGACCGCCGGGTCGTAGGGCACCGCCCCCCTGAGCGGCAGCCCGGCCCGCGCCGCTACCGTCGCGGCATCCTGGGCGGCTCGCGTCTTGCTGGCTACCGCGACAACCTCTACGCCCGGCCGCGCCAGGCCTGCCAGCCGGCGTGCACTCAGCATCGAGCTAGCGGTCGGCTCCGCCACCACCACGACCACGTCGGCGAACCGCCCCCAGCCGTAGAACGGCTGCCGGGTTCCACCAGGTAGGTCACCGACGACGCTCCAGTCGTCTCCCGGCAGGTCCTCGAGGATTTGCTGGTAGGCCCAGTGCCCCCGGTTGCTGCCCCCCCGGTGGCCGCGCGACTTGCCGAGCTGCAGGAAGCGCACGCCGTCAGGACCCTGCACTGCGTAACGACACACGGCGTCCGGCCCGCTCAGGCCCGGCCGCAGCCGGTATGGCGGACGCTCGCCGTCGGGCGCCGGTACTGTCGCCTCGTCGGGGATGCCAGCATCGCCCAGCGTCGCGGGGTCCAGGCCCAGGGAGAACGCCAGGCCAGGCATCGGATCCGAGTCAAGCGCGAGCACTCGCTCGCCGGAAGCACCCAGCAAGCGGGCGAACGTTCCCGCGATGACCGACTTCCCGGCCCCGCCCTTTCCCACAAAGGCGACCCGCATGCCCGCAGACGATAGCTCCCCAACCGAGCGCCAGCAACCGCAGCGGACTGGCGGGGAGCGGCCCGGTGAGCGGCCGCGGCGGAACCTGTCACGACGTGGCGAGCAGTTCCTCGGTGCCGGCGCGCAGCGCGGCCAGCCGGCCCGCGGCGGCCTCCCGGGCGGCCGCCAGCCCGGCCGCGGCCGGCTGGACGACCTCGAAGTAGATCTTGAGCTTGGGCTCCGTGCCGCTCGGCCGGACGACGACCCGGGCGCCGTCCAGCCGGTAGATGATCACGTCGGACGGCGGCAGGCCCGCGTCCCCGGCGGCCAGGTCCTCGGCCGAGAGCACGGGCTGGCCCGCCAGCGCGGCCGGGGGAGCGGAGCGCAGGGCCGTCATGACCGTGCCGGGCGATCCGGTACGGACGGTGAGCTGCGCGGTCTGGTGCACGCCGTGGCCCGCTTCCAGCTGGTCGTAGCGATCGAGCAGGGACCGGCCCGCCCGCCGCTCGCGGGTGGCGAGGCCGAGCACGGCGAGCGCGGCGCCGATGCCGTCCTTGTCGCGGACGACGTCGCCGACCGCGTAGCCGAGCGCCTCCTCATACCCGAACACGAACCGGCTGCCGGGCAGGCGCTGGCCGGCCCGGACGATCCACTTGAAGCCGGTGAGCGTCTCGGCGTAGCGGGCGCCCGCCGCGGCGGCGATCTTCGACAGCATCGTCGACGAGACGACCGTGGTCACCGCCAGGCGGCTGGCCGGCTCGGGCTGCGTAGCGGTCCGGTCCAGCAGGTAGTCGCCGAGCAGCGCGCCGGCCTGGTCTCCGGTCAGCCGTCTCCAGCCGCCGGCAGGGCCGGCCGCCGGGTCCGGTACCGCGACCGCCAGCCGGTCGCCGTCGGGATCACTGGCCAGCACGAGGTCGGCGTCCAGCCTGTGGGCCTCGGCGATCGCGAGATCGAGGGCGCCTGGTTCCTCCGGGTTCGGGAAGGCGACGGTCGGGAAGTCCGGATCGGGCTCGGCCTGCGCCGCGACCATGTGCGGCGGCGCGAACCCTGCCCGCGCGATGGCCGCCAGCATCAGCGGGCCGGCCACGCCGTGCATCGGGGTGTAGACCACCCGCAGCGGCCCGCCGCTCTCCCCCCGCTGCCCGCCGCTCCCGGCCCGAGGCTCGCCGGTCCCGCCCTGAGGCCCGCTGCCCCCGACCCGGGACCCGCCGCCCCCGGCCCGGGGCCCGCCACTCTCGCCCCGGGGCCCGCCGTGTGCCGGGACGCCGGCTTCGGCGGTGACCGCGGCCAGGTAGGCGCCGGCGACCTCGTCGCCATACCTCCTGACGAGCGGGCCGTCCAGGGACCCGACGGGGACTTCACGCAGCGGACCGAGCGCGCCGATCGCGGCCTCGATCTCGGCGTCGGCGGGCGGGATGATCTGCGCCCCGTCCGCGAGGTACAGCTTGTAGCCGTTGTCGGCGGCGGGATTGTGACTGGCGGTGATCATGACGCCGGCGGTCGCGAACAGGTGCCGTACCGAGAAGGCGAGCAGCGGCGTGGGGCACGGCCGCGGCAGCAGGTGCACGCGCAACCCGGCGCCGGCGAGCACGCGCGCCGCCTCGTCGGCGAACTCGGCCGACCGGTGCCGCGCGTCGCAGCCGACGACCACCCCGGCCGCGGCCGCGCCCGGGTCGCGGTCCCGCAGCCAGCCGGCCAGCGCGGCGGTGGCGGCGCGGACGACCGCGCGGTTCATCCGGTTCGGGCCCGCCGCGACCGCGCCCCGCAGGCCGGCCGTGCCGAACTCCAGCCTGCCGCCGAACCTGTCCGCGAGCTCAGCCGCCGCCGCCCTGCCGCCATCGGCGTCGCCTCCGGCGTCGGCGAGCAGCGTGGTCAGCTCGGCGCGGTCACCGGGGTCCGGGTCGTCGGCGATCCAGGCCTCGACCTGGTCCCGCAGGCGGGCCGGCAGCGCGTCGGGCGGCAGCGCGTCGGGCGGCAGCGCGTCGGGCGGGTCAGCGCGCACGGGGCACGATGGCGGCGAGCAGCGCGCCCACCCGGTCCGCCGCCGCCTTCCCGGCCGCGACGACCTCGTCGTGCGCCAGTTCCGGCCCGAGGCCCGCCGCGGAGTTGGTGACCAGCGAAAGGCCGAGGACCTCGGCGCCGAGGTGGCGAGCGGCTATCGTCTCCAGGACGGTCGACATGCCGACCATGTCGGCGCCGAGCGCGCGCAGCATCCGGATCTCCGCCGGCGTCTCGTACTGCGGGCCGAGCAGCCCGGCGTACACCCCCTCGGCCAGGCTGGGGTCAATCTCCCTGGCCAGCTTGCGCAGCCGCGGGCTGTAGGCCTCGGTTAGGTCGGTGAACCTGCTGGGGCCTGCCTGGGCAGGTCCCGTGAGCGGCGACCGGCCGGTGAGGTTGAGGTGATCGCGGATCAGCACGGGCTCGCCCAGTCCGTAGTCGCCGATCCCGCCGGCGGCGTTGGTGAGCACGATCACCCGGCAGCCGGCCGCGATCGCCGTCCGGACGCCGTGCGCCACGGTCGCCGCAGGGTGCCCCTCGTACAGGTGGACGCGGCCGAGGAAGATCAGCGCCCGGACGCCGCCAGTGCTGACCGAGCGCACGACGGGGGAGTGGCCGGGGACCGTCGGCGGCGGGAAGCCACCGAGGTCGGCCAAGGGAATCTCGGCGTCGGGGGGGCCGAGGGCCGCGGCGGCATCTGCCCAGCCGGAGCCCAGGATGACGGCGACGTGGTGGGAGGGTACCCCGGACAACCGGGCGAGGCTCGCGGCGCTGGCCTGCGCGGCCTGGAACGGTTCCACGGGTGTCGGTTCCACGGGTGTCATTGTCGCGGTCCTGGTCAAGCCTTCACGTAGGGCTTGCCGTCGGCCGCCGGCGGCCGGACCCTGCCGACCAGCCCGGCGACGGCGACGATCGTCGCCACGTAGGGCACCATGGCGAGGACCTGGGACGGCACCGGCACGCTCAGCAGGCCGAGCACGTCTTCAAGCTGCCTGGCGAAGCCGAACAGCAGCGCCGCGGCGACCGCGCCGAGCGGCCGCCACCCGCCGAAGATCATGGCGGCGAGCCCGATGTACCCGAATCCGCTGCTCATCCCGGGGCTGAAGAACCCGACGTTGCCGATGGTCAGGAAGGCACCTCCGATCCCGGCCACCATCCCGCCCAGGATGACGTTGCGGTAGCGGTTCCAGAGCACCTTGATGCCGACCGTGTCGGCGGCGGTCGGGTGCTCACCGATCGCGCGGACCCGCAGCCCCCAGCGAGTCTGGAACAGGCCGACCTGGATCAAGATGATGAGCGCGTAGGTGATGTACAGGAACAGGTTGGCGTCGAAGAGGATCGGCCCGATGATCGGGATCTTGCTCAGGAGGGGGACCTTGATGGGCGTGAAGAACGCTCCCGTGTTCCATATGTTCCCGTACGGGGACATCACCCGGTCATAGAGATAGTTGGTCATGCCGATCGCGAGCACGTTGATGACGACGCCGATGATGATCTGGTCAGCCCGGTACTTGATCGCGAACACGGCGAGCAGCGCGCCGACCAGCCCGCCGGTCACCGCCCCGGCGACCAGGCCGAGCCAGAGCGAGGCGACCGCGCTGGAGATGGCGGCGGCCGCGAACGCGCCGGTGATCAGCTGGCCCTCGATCGCGATGTTGATCACTCCGGACCGCTCGCACATGAGGCCGGACAGCGCGCCGAGCACCAGCGGTATGGCCGCGATGACCGAGCCCTGGAGCAGGTCGATGAGGTTGACGGACCCGACCGAGTTGGCGGCGTCCGCCCAGCAGAGCAGCGCGAGCAGGAAGCAGAGCACCGCGACGGCTATGGTCAGCCGCCGCCCGCGTCGGCCAGGCTCCGCGACCGCGCGCAGCACGCCCACGCCGATCGAGATCGCGCCGAGGAGGTAGCAGGCCGGCGCCGCGGCCACGTGAATGCTCGGTATCTGGACCCCGTTGCCGGGCAGAGACAGTGCGAACACCGCGTCACCGGGCTGCGCGTGCACGCCGAAGACCACGATGTCGATCACGCCCAGCGCGGTGAAGACACCCGCGGCCAGGTACCGGCGGTTCCCTGACACGCGCGCCGCGGCCCCGAGGGCGGTCATCCGCTCCACCCCCTGCCGCCCGTGTCCAGGTCGGCGTCGGCTCCGGGGCGCAGCCGGAAGAAGGCCCGGATCAGCGGTGGCGCCGCCACGAACAGCACGATGAGTCCCTCGAGCACCTGGACGATGTCGGCGGGCACCGGCGTGGCGACGGCCATCTGGGTGCCGCCCGCGTTGAGCGCACCGAAAAGGAGCCCGGCCAGGACGACGCCGAGCGGCCTGGACCGCCCGAGCAGCGCGACCGTGATGCCGTCGAATCCGTAGGTGCCGTAGGTGCTCTCCGCCAGCGGCGGCGGGGGTGAGCCGCCGGACAGGATGACGGTGGCGGCGGCCGCGCCGGCCAGCGCGCCGGCGAGGACCATGACCAGGACCCAGACCCGCTCCACCTTCATCCCGGCGCTGCGTGCGGCGCTGGGATTCGCGCCCACGGTCCGGAACTCGAAACCGGTCGTGCTACGGGAGAACAGCCAGGCCACGCCCACGGCGGCCGCCAGCGCGAGCAGGAAGCCCAGGCTGGCCTGCGGCGGCGGCCCGCCCACGTGCGGCAGGACCGCGTCGGACGCGACCGGCGCCGCGATCTGGTTGGACTGGTGTGGCTGCTGCAGCGCCTTCGGCGTGGAGAGCAGGTAGTACAGCAGGTAGATCATGACGTAGTTGAGCATGATCGTCACGATCACCTCGTGCGCGCCGGTGCGCGCCTTGAGCTCGCCGACGACCCAGCCAACCGCCCCGCCGCCCACCAGAGCGCCGATGATGCACACGATCGGGTGGATGACCGGCGGCAGGCTGACCCCGAAGCCCAGCCAGGCGGCCACGATCGCGCCGCCGATGAACTGGCCGGTGCCGCCGATGTTGAACAGGCCCGCGCGGAAGGCGACCGAGACGGCCAGCCCGGTCAGGATCAGCGGGGTGGCCTCGAACAGGGTCAGCGACAGCGGGTAGAAGATGGCGGCCACCGAGCCGCCCTGGAACGCGTGCCCGATCGTCGCCGGGCTGAAGATCGAGCCTTCGAACAGCGCGGAGTAGGCCGCTGCCACCGAGTTCCAGGTGGCTGAGAACGCTGAGCCGGGGGCGTAGCCGAAGGAGCCCCAGGCGCGCAGGACCACCGGGTCGGTGGCCACGATGAGCACGCCGCCGACCACGAGGGCCAGGAGGATCGCGAGGGCCGTGGTGACCGGCGGGCTGCCCGTGGTGACCGCCTTGATCAGGACGTCCGAGGTCCGCCGGGCAGGCGGCTCCCGCGGGGGCTCCGTGGTGGTGGTGACGGGCCGGTCGGTCACGTCTGCGCCTCCTCGACCGGCGATTCGGCTGACGATTCGGTGCTGGGCGCGTCGGTGCTGAGCGCGCTGGCCGGCGGCTGTCCGTTGCCCGCCTCAGCCCCCGCCATCATCAGGCCGAGTTCCTGCTCGGGGATGTCAGGAGCGGTGAAGCCGACGATGCGGCCCTCGTACATGACGGCGATCCGGTCGGACAGGGCGTAGATCTCGTCGAGCTCGGAGGAGACGATGATCACGGCGGCGCCGCGGTCGCGCTGCGCGATGATCTGCTTGTGCACGAACTCGATCGAGCCCACGTCGAGGCCCCGGGTGGGCTGGCTCGCGAGCAGCAGCTTGACGTCGCGCCCGACTTCGCGGGCCACGATCACCTTCTGCTGATTGCCGCCCGACAGGGTGCTCACCGGCGTCGTGATCGAGGTCGTCCGCACGTCGTAGTCGGCGACGCGCTGCCTTGCCGTATCGCGGATGACGTCGGGGTTGAGCGAGATCCCCGACGAGTACGGCGCGCGGTCGTACACGTCGAGCACCAGGTTCTCAGCCACCGAGAACTCTCCGACCAGGCCATCCTCCTGCCGGTCCTCGGGGATGTAGCCGATGCCGGCGCGCAGCCGCTCCCTCGTGGAGGCGCTGCTCAGGTCGCGGCCGCTCAGCCGCACCGAGCCGGTCGACGGGCGCAGGCCCATGAGCGCTTCGCACAGCTCGGTCTGGCCGTTTCCCTGGACGCCGGCGATCCCCAGGATCTCGCCGGCCCGGACCTTGAAGCTGACCCCGCGCACCGAGGTTTCGCCGCGTTCACCGAGCACGCTCAAGTCGGCGACATCGAGCACGACCTCGCCCGGCGTGGCCGGTGCCTTGTCCACCCGAAGCTGCACCGACCGGCCGACCATCAGCGCGGCGAGCTCGGTGTCGCTGGTGGACGGCGGCCGCTCGCCCACCACCTTGCCGCGCCTGAGGATCGTGATGCTGTCCGCGATCTCCTGGACCTCCTTGAGCTTGTGCGAGATGAAGATGATCGTCCGGCCGCCCGCCCTCAGCTCACGCATGATCCTGAAGAGGTCCTCGGCCTCGCCCGGCGTGAGTACCGAGGTGGGCTCGTCCAGCACGAGCACGCTGGCGTCACGCAGCAACGCCTTGATGATCTCGACGCGCTGCTGCACCCCGACCGGAAGGTCCTCGACGAGCGCGTCCGGGTCGATCCGCAGGCCGAACCGCTCCGACATCTCCCGCACGTCCCGGCGGGTCCTGCGCTTGTCCAGCAGGCCGAACGCGCGCACCCGCTCCGCGCCGAGGGTGACGTTCTCGGCGACGGTGAACACTGGTACCAGCATGAAGTGCTGGTGGACCATGCCGATCCCGGCCGCGATCGCGTCGCGCGGCGAGCGGATCGTCACCGGCTTGTCATCGAGCAGGATCTCGCCCTCGTCGGCCTGCACGAGGCCGTAGAGGATGTTCATCAGCGTCGTCTTGCCGGCGCCGTTCTCGCCGAGTAGCGCCCGGATCTCGCCCGGCTCAACCGTCAGGTCCACGTGGTCGTTGGCCACGAGGCTGCCGAAGCTCTTGGTGATCCCGCGCAATTCGAGCTTCACGGCCGCCTCCCTCGCATGGCGTCCAGCATGCCTGGCCAGCGGCCCCGGGGCCGCTGGCCAGGCTCGTCCCGGGCTTACACCGGGTTCTTGGTCGCCGGGACTATCTTGCCAGCCGCGATCTGCGCTCCGAGGGCCCTGAGCTCGGCCTGCAGCGAGGCCGGGACCTTGGTCGCAAAGTCGTGGAACGGCGCGAGGATCGCGCCGCCGTTGACCAGCGTGCCCACGTAAGTGCCGCCGTGGAAGGTGCCGTTGGCCGCGCTCAGCACGGCGGTCCTCACTGCGACCGCGAGGCCCTTCTCCACGCTCGTGATGAAGTAAGGGCAGTACTGCGGGGCGCTGACGCAGCCGTCGGTGTCCACCCAGAACATGGACACGTGCTTGCCACCGGCGTCGGCGGTCTTGACCGCCGCCGCGCTCCCCAGGCCGTCGCCGCCGGCCACCGGGAAGATGACGTCGGCGCCCTGGTTGATGAACGTGTTGGCGATGCGGGCGCCCGCGCCCTGGTCACCGAACGGGTTCGAGCCGCCGACGAAGATCCCCTTCTGGGTCGGCTCGCTCCAGCCGAGCACCTTGACGTGCGTGTGATGCGCCTTGTTGTAGGCCTGCACGCCGTCCCAGAAGCCGTCCTCGTAGATCGTGACGGTGCCGAACTGGGCGCCGCCGTAGGTGCCCACCACGCCCGTCTTGGTCATGCCGGCCGCCAGGTACCCGCCCAGGTAGGCGTCCTGGACGGTGTTGAACACGAGCTGGTCGATGTTCGACACCTGTGGCTTGGGCAGGCACGCCGATGAGTAGGAGCAGTCGACGATCGCGAACTTCTGCGTCGGGCTGGCCTTGGCCGCCGCCTCGGTCGCGGCGCCCATCAGGAAGCCGACGGTGACGATGATCCCGCAGTGCTCACGTTCGAACGCGCTGATGTTCTTGGCATAGTCCGCCGACGAGGTCGACGGCAGGAACTTCACCGTGACCTTGCTCGGCTCGGCGGCCATGGCGGCCTGCATGCCGGCCCACGAGGACTGGTTGAACGACTTATCGTGAATGCCGCCGATGTCGGTGACCATGCACCCCAAGAACTTGGCCGCGGTCTTGGTCGTGGCGGCTGGCTTCGCGCAACCGGTGGCGATCACGGCCAACACGCTCAGCACGGCGCCAGCTTTGACTACAGACCTCACAGATGACCTCCGATTCCCCGCTCGTCCCTCGGGCAGCTGGCGCTGCCGGGTCGCTGGCGGCCCCTCCTTCGCCCCGGGCCCGTTACGGGCCGGGACCTGTACGTCCTGCTTCGGGTTGATCGCAGGTTAGACCTGGCCAGTCGCCCGCGAAAGGCTGCCGCTTGCGATCGTTCGCGCCGTTGCCAAATCGCAACCAGAAGGGCTGGTACTCCGCCTGACTGCTACCCTCCGTGCGGGGAGGTGGCATGCAGGGAGGGGAGATCGACTGGGGTGCGCTGCGGTCCGCGGCCACCGAGGTGGCCGGCCGGGCTTATGCGCCCTACTCGGGGCTGCGAGTGGGGGCGGCGGGTCTGACCGCCGGCGGGCAGGTGATCACCGGCTGCAATGTCGAGAACGCCTCCTACGGGCTCACGCTGTGCGCCGAGTGCGGCCTGGTGTCCGCGCTGCACGCCTCGGGCAGCGGCGCCCTCGTGGCGGTCAGCGTGGTCGCCGGGGACGGCAGGCCGCTGATGCCGTGCGGGCGGTGCCGCCAGCTGCTGCTCGAAGCGGGCGGTCCGGGGCTCCTCGTCGACACCCCGGGCGGCCCGCAGCCCCTCGGCAGCCTATTGCCGGCGGCGTTCGACGCCGGCGAGCTGGCGGCCCGGCGCCCCAATACGACCGCCGGGCCAAGCGCGAGCGCCGGGCCCAGCGCGAGCGCCAGGGACGAGCATGCCTGAGACCATCGACCTGATCCTCGCCAAGCGAGACGGGCGCCGGCTGGCCGACGACGACATCAGGTGGCTGATCGGCGCCTACGCCCGCGGTGACGTCCCGGACGAGCAGATGTCCGCGCTGCTCATGGCCGTCTACTTCCGCGGTCTCGAGCCGGGCGAGCTGCGCACCTGGACCGCCGCCATGATCGCCTCCGGCGAGCGGCTGGACCTGAGCTCGGTGCCGTGGCCGACCGTGGACAAGCACTCCACCGGCGGGGTCGGCGACAAGGTCTCCCTGATCCTCGCGCCGCTCGTCGCGGCCTGCGGGGCCGCGGTGCCCCAGCTGTCCGGGCGCGGGCTGGGTCACACGGGTGGCACCCTGGACAAGCTCGAGTCCATCCCCGGCTGGCGCGCGACGCTCGCGCCCGATGAGATGATCTCCGTGCTGCGCCGCACCGGCTGCGTCATCTGCGCCGCGGGGCCGGGGCTCGCCCCGGCGGACCGCAGGCTGTACGCGCTGCGCGACGTCACCGGCACAGTCGAGTCGATCCCCCTGATCGCGAGTTCCATCATGTCCAAGAAGATCGCCGAGGGCACTGCGGCGCTCGTCCTGGACGTGAAGGTCGGCAGCGGGGCGTTCATGCGGGACCTGGAGAGCGCGCGGCGGCTCGCGCAGACCATGGTCGCGCTGGGCGCCGAGCACGGGGTCGCGACCTCCGCGCTGCTGACCCGGATGGACGCGCCGCTCGGCCGCGCGGTCGGCAACGCCATCGAGGTCGAGGAGGCCGTCGCGACGCTGCAGGGAGCCGGCCCGACGGACCTGACCGAGGTGACGCTGGCGCTGGCCCGCGAGATGCTGCGGGCGGCCGGGGTGAACGGAGCGGCCGG
>Ga0070698_100000329_pt1 | contig 48648 bp, 39 predicted proteins | sample KBSK1502metaG_FD_65477 | JGI IMG/M metagenome (GOLD analysis project Ga0070698, IMG submission 65477) | Corn, switchgrass and miscanthus rhizosphere microbial communities from Kellogg Biological Station, Michigan, USA - KBS K1-50-2 metaG | ecosystem: Host-associated > Plants > Roots >...
CGCCATCCACCGCCCCTCCAAAAATCACTCGCCCAAAAGAAAAAGTGGGCGCGAACCCACCGGACGATAACTCCGCGCTTCGAGCAAGCTGAGAATTATACGGAAAGGGGAGGGTAGAAGCAAACAGCCAGAAAGCGAGGTAAAACAGCGGATGAACGGGGGAAAAGGGGAAGTGGGGGAAAAGGGGAAGAGGGGAAAAGGGAAGGAGGCAGGGGAAGTGCAGTTCAAGATTCTTTGCGCAGGTCTTTCGCTTTTCCCCCTTACCCTCTTCCCCTCTTTCCCCCTTTAGGTTTGCGTACTCATCTGCGCGCCCCGATGCACTATATAAGCTCGACTCCGAATGCATTTGCGATTAATCCCTGCAAAACAGACATCCCGAGTGACGGCCACAGAGTTGCCATGATCTCCACGAAGGGAAGAACAACAAACATGAAAAATTTTGGAAAAGGGATTGGCGGGGCTCTTTTGTCACTCGCATTTGTTTTAGGGATAGTCACAGCTATGAGCAGCGCCGCTCAAGCCCAATATCGCGATGATGGCTATTATCAACGTGGTAACAGCGACCGCGACCGTAAAGAGCAGCGGAAGGAATGGAAACGACGTCAACGGGAAGCTCGCCGCGATGCGCGCCACGATAACAACCAGGGTGATTGGCGACGCAATCGTGACCGCAATAATGGCCAGTACGGCAACAACGGTCAGTACGGCAACAACGGTCAGTACGGCAACAACGGTCAGTATGGCAACGGCCAATATGGCAACAACGGCTATGAGCAGAATGAACTCAATCGCGGCTACCAGCAGGGCTTGAACACCGGCGCCAGCGACGGCCAGCGCAATCAGAACTACGACCCACAGCGATCGCGCTACTTTAAAAACGCCTCATCGCAGGCTTTTCGTCAGGGCTTTGTGCAGGGTTACAACCAGGGCTACCAGCAGTATTCGCGGAATGGAAACCAGCGCAACGGTAACGGAAGCGTTAACGGTGGTTGGGGCAACATCCTCGGCGGCATTCTCCGACCGTAAGGCGACCGCAAACAGCAAACAGCAAACAGTAAACAGCAAACAGCCGGCAAGGAACTCAGAACGCTGAACCTCTGCCGGCTGTTTGCTGTTTACTGTTTGCTGTTTGCAGCAAGCACCAACCCTGCGATATACAGCCCCAGCGTAAAGAAGGAAATGTAGCCAGTGGCTGGTGCAAACATCGGCGCATCGAGCGTGCCGAGCGAAACTCCCTGGGCCAGCGCTCCCGCGACGCGCTGGAGCCAACCGCCACCAGAACCATAAAGACTAGCCAACAACAGGTGCTTCATGACGAATGCGGTTCCAAAGAGCACTACCAGGCTGCGTAATAAACGCCGCGCATCAAAGGATGAAAACTGATTGTTCCACAGCGTCCACAGAAAAAAGAATGAGAAGAGCCAGTGTAATAAGCCACGTTCCGGCAGCACGGAATTGAAGGCCTGCGCGGATGCGAAAAAGAGCGTGAGCAACACCCAGATGTGACTTACGTTCCGGAGCGGTGGGTAGTTTGCGGCGATCCACGATTGCCATTCAATTAAGCCACCACGCACAAAGAGGAGCATTAGCAGAACGGCGAGGACAAGCGTGATCAGCGGTGGTGGGAAAAAGATAAAGGCGCGATCGTCGGCACCGACACGCAGTCCACCCAACAGCGCCACCGTGAGAAAAATGTTCGGCAAAACCCAATAGCTCACCAGCGCTTGATTTCGCGACTTGTTATCGACCACCACCTCTCTCGCAGCGGCAATCGCCAGGTCATCACTGCTCTTTTCTAACTCATCACTCATCACTCATTACACATCACTTTTTAGCCTTTCCCCCGTTCTTCATTTCCTCTGTCGCATTACCTTCAGCGGATTAACGTCTCCCCAGTTACGCTCCATCCCTTGTTCCAACTCCGCCTTCAACTCCGCGGCGGTGTGCAACTGCAGATTTTGATCTGGAACATTGATCGGTTCCGGCGTGAGCGCAATCGCCCGATTGACCGCCTCGAGACCTTGCTTAAAGAGATCCTGATCGTAATAAACCCGCCCCCAGCCTTCCCTGTAAAACGAATAAGCGATGTAAAACTGGGTAGTAGGATCACTCTGGGCGGGGTCAGCGCTCTTCCATTCTTCGCGGGCTGCGCGAAATTGCTCGCGTCGAAATAGATCGAGCGCAGCATCAAACCTTTTCTGATCGACCTGATACGTGCCGGCCGCCACCTGTGCTCCAGTTGCCACCTCCTTGAAGCTGCGCGGCTCGGTCGCATACAGCCAGACGATAGCCAGCGCGTACAGCGCTGTGAATCCGAGCCCTAGAGTTTGAATAAGCTTTTGCCGCATCTGTCATAAACCTTACTACATTTTCTGATCAATGCCCTCGCGTGCCCCCTCTCATTCCTCACCCGGCTTTAGCCGTCAATGAACAGTAGGCAGTAGGCAGTAGACAGTAGACAGTAGACAGAGCGCACCGTTGTCCGCCTACTGCTACTGCCTACTGCCTTTTGCTGTCTGCTGTTTGCTAAAACAGGAGGCCTCCGGTTGGGAGCTATGGTTTCACCGACAATCCCCAAAAACTGCCAGCTGATTCCATTCGGGGCAGCATGGCGCAAACTAATTTGCGCCGTCCCACCCGGGCTTTCCTTTATTGGAAGGCACGGCCTCCTGAGTCGGGAGGTACAGGATATTCACCCGGGTTGAGTGATCCTTGAGGGCGTGCTTGAGTCCTTAAAGGGGTTTTAACTCTAAGCAAACAGCAGACAGCAGGCAGCAGACAGCAGTCAGTAGACAGTAGACAGTAGACAGAATTCAGAACGTTGCACTGTCTGCATACTGCTACTGCCTACTGCTCACTGGCGTTCTTGCCGGCTGTGTGCTGTTTGCCGTTTGCTGTTTGCTCTTACATGAGCATGTTCGCGGTCGTTATCGCTTCCGCACAGGGTGGATCTTTTTCGGGCATCGCGTTCTCCAATACTTCTTCCAGCAACGCGGCTGTTATATCAAGGCAGGTGACTAGTGGGAACATGTCTGATTGCACGGAGTGCTTGCTGACGTAACGCTTCGCCTCATCCTGGGCCAAAGCCAGAGCGACGTAAGCGCGAGCCAACTTGCGGACATCAACTTTTTCCTGAGACAGCTCGTGCATAGCGTGTGTGCTCTGATAAGTCACGGATATTCTCAATAAAGGCCTAAGACAGAGCAGATTCCACAGTCGATTAGCGTCGGTTTTTCGTGGGATTCGGGTGATGACACCGCTACGTGCCCGTTCGGTACTGATTAGGCGTACGCTCCTGCTGTTTACTTCTTCATTGAGATCTGAAATCTAAATCTCAGATGCCGAAAGGCCGGGCGTCCACACCGGAAACCAGGCCCCCAAAACAAATTTCGTTGCTGCACGGTTGGATTACTTAACGGCAGGCTTATTAGCGAGTTAAAGCTTCTCAAAGTCTTCCGCAGATATTCCTGCCTGACGCAAAGTGCTTCGAAGAGTACCGGCCGCAACCTCCCGATGTTTGGGGACAGTGGCAGTCCGGGTTCCAGCGGTTGTAGTTTTTGCGAACTTTATGTGGCTGCCACTTTGGCCTACTTCAACGAAGCCAGCTGCTTCTAATTTTCGTTTGACCTCGCGGAACGGCAGAGGCTTCATGCAGCTTTAATGTCGACTTCGATGTCTCGTACATGTGGGACTAAAGTGGCAACCGGCGGTGAGAAGTGAAGTTCGAGCGCGTCACGTAGGTTTTCCAGAGCTTCGTCTTCAGTCACGCCCTGACTTGCAACATCGACTTGGACGCATTGTGCGATGAACCATTCGCCTTCTTGCCAAATGCTGGCCGAGAATCTCTGTTTCATAGCCAAATCCTATCACAATGAGAAGCCTCCTCTACAGGCTGGTCGTCGACCCCTGAACCTCAACCCTAAGCCAGATTCCTTTTATCCATGCCTAGGGCCAGCGCCCCATCTGCCGCTGTTTACTGTTTTAAAGAAGTGAGTGAGCGCCACGTCCGTTTAGAAGAGCAGCAACGTCGTCATTCGTGTGAACTTGTCCTGACACGTCCTGTTCACTGCTGTTTGCTGTCTACTGTCTACTTCCTCTTTGAGATCTGAAATCTTGAATCTTAAATGCCGAAGGCCAGGCGGCATTCCCGGGAACCAGACCCCCAAAACAAATTCGCCGACCCTCAATGGGTCGGCGTCTCTGTCCAACCGAAGAATCATCCTCGTTCCCAAGAGGTGAGCGTTTTGCCATAAGTCTCCTTTACAGGAGATTGAGGGTTCCGCGAGATGAACTTTGGTGGGGAGGCATAGTTACTAGGCGGCCCGCGTCGTGGATTTGGGAGGAATTCTTATCTTCTTAATTTTGCCTCCATCATAAATAACCAGCGGCGTGCCCGTTTTTGCGGCCAGGTCGCGTGCTCGCCGCCCAGCGCGCCTTAAAGCGGATTCGACTCCGCTCAATTTTCCGTTGTCGCTCTTTTCTTTTCTTTTCTTCATGGCTTTTTACCCTCCTCGATAAGTTCTGCACGCTCGCCCGAATTGTCATACAACTGCCACGAGTCTACAAGCTCACGATAGATGTTCTGAAAGTTCCGCCAACCTTGCTTGAAGCGGCGGCGAATAATCCCAGTCGGAACATCGTGTCCACCTTGCCGAACTCGCACAGCCACTCGTTCTATCGCCAATGCTTCATTCTGAAGTTGTAGAAACACCAGGTGAACGCGGTAACCGCTTCCTTGCCAACGGGGAATGAGTCGAGTGTACCGCCGTCCCGCAAGTGTGGTTTCGAAAGCGAAGCTCGCGCCGCTGCGAGCATGACGATCAATTTCGTCGAGCATCAACCGGCCCGCTCGAACCCCAGCGGCGCTCGGATCAAATGGTGAAAGACCCTCAGCTATCAAATCAGCATTAACAAACAGTGGACAGCCGGCTTCATTCGGTAGGTATTCCAGAGCGAAAGTGGTCTTGCCAGCGCCGTTAGGTCCGGCAATGATGATTATTCTCTTCTCAGTAGGTTCAGGCATCTCCGATGTTCAGACACTTCGCCAAGCCGTTCTCGGTGCTTGGCCATCACATCTTCATAAGGTACGGTTTGAATGCGACCAGCTTCGTAAGCAGCCCAGCGTGCTCTGGCTTCCTCAGCCCAAATTTGTTCTATCTCTGGATCCGATTTGTGAAGATCAGTAAGGATCGCGTCCAAAAGGCGTAGCTTGTCGGGGTCTGGTAAAGCGAGAACTTCTGAGGTTAATTCGTCGGCGGTAGTTGACATAACGACCTCAGTTCAAGCGAGCATAAAAGCATTCTATCGAATACAGGCGCATTTGTAATTAGCGATAAGCATATCCCGTTCAGTCAGTTCATGCCTGCATTCTTGCATTGGTCCGGTTCCTGCACAAAAGGGCACGCCTACCCAGACAACCGCCGACTCTCGATGTGTCGGCGCTGCTTTCTTTCTACCGTCACTGTCTGCTGTCTACTTCTTCATTGAGATCTGAAATCTCAAATCTTTAATGCCGCAGGCTCAGCGCGGCGGGGCCACTGCGTACTCGACCTTTTGATTCTTTGAGCTCTGAAATCTTAAATCTCAGATGCCGAAAGGCCGGGCGCCTACACCGGAAACCAGGCCCTCTCAAACAAATTCGCCGACCATCGATGGGTCGGCGGCTCTCACTTCTGCTTCGCCTTAGTGAACCCGATCTGTTTGCGTTCTGGCTCGCTGGGTACCATGAGTTGACGAATAGCGTCAAACACCACTTTGAACTGGTGGTCATATTTCAGTTCCAATTCCTCCAGCTTCTTTGCAAACTCGGCATTTGAAGCGAGCAACAGCCGCAACCGAAGGAAAGTGCGCATAATTTCAATGTTTACCTGGACGGCCCGCTCGCTGCTCAAAACGCTCGACAGCATGAGTATCCCGTGCTCTGTAAAGGCGTAGGGCCGATACTTGATATTTTGCCCGCGCTTCAAGGTCACGGATTGTGACCTTGAACGCAGTGCTTGCGCCTCTTCCACGGTCAGTTGAAACATGAAGTCAGATGGAAATCTATCCTTATGCCGTTTAACCGCCTGATTGAATGCCTTCGTTGTGACTCCATAAAGCACCGCCAAATCCCGGTCAAGCATCACCTTTTCATCCCGAACGAGATAAATTGCTTTCTCAATGCGCTCAACTGGAATGTTAGTAAGAGATAGAACCATGGTGAATCATCTGGTAGGCGTCCCAACTGCCAAGGCGTCTTTGAGATCGCAAAGTGTGATCTCAAAGAATCAGACTCGGAACGCGCGATCTTGCCGCCTTCACGCTGCAACTTATTCGACAACCTGAACACTAGCCTGAACAGCCGTCTTGTTATTGAAGACATTGGCAGCCATGATCGCGCCGTGTTCAGTGAAGACAAGTGGGGGTTTGCGGCGGCCACCAAACTCTTGCGTCGTCAACCCGAAAGCAAAGTCTCGAGGAAATCTGTGGTGGTTTCGCCTCACTTGTTCGTTCAATCGAGTAGTCGTCACTCCATACAGCGCTGCCAAATCGGTATCGAGAATCACCTTCTCGCCACGAATCGGCAGAATCGCTTTTTCCACGCGCTCAACGGAAATCCTTGTTAGTGATTTGCTCATAAGGTTTCAGACATTGAGATCACAGAGAGGGTGCTCTCAGATCACTTCAGCTTGCGCAAAGGCATTACCTCGTGCCGAGGATCAATCACCTTTATGCGGCCGAATTATCGCTGAAACACTGAGCTGCTCCGAGCCGGATTGAACTCTTAGCGTTCTTTGCTCGATGCAAGATGCTTTGTATTCTGGGCGCGTGCGAGGATTCGGCCTGGGGGATCAGAATAATGCTTCGCCGACTGGTGATTCCTGTTTGCTGATATCTGAATGCTAATGACTGATTGCTGCCTGCTGTTTGCTGTTTACTTCTTCATTAAGATCTGAAATCTCCAATCTCAGATGCCGAAAGGCCGAGCGCCTACACCGGAAACCAAGCCCCCCTTAAAACAAATTCGCCGACCCTCGATGGGTCGGCGGCTGTATTCCCGCATTGCTGTCTACTGTCTCCTGTTTACTGTTTGCCTCTCCTCATTACCGTTCTCACTTTGCCATGAAATAGACAAGGTAGTCGTTAAAGTGAAGGTGCGCCAATTCCTTCGGCGGCTCGATAGGCGGCGGCCCTTCGATAATGACCGGAAGAATCTCCGGGGGTGTAAGGTCATCACCTCCTTTACGGTTTAGCGCGTACCTTATCTCTTCAAGGACCCATTTAGATTCTTTCGCAGCACTCGACCAGAAGAGCAGGAATAGATCGCTCTCGTCGATGTGCCGGTAGAGTTCCTTCTCCCAACGCGCGCCTGGCTCAAGTGAGAGCACGTCCTGGAAGAAGTCAATATTGAGTCGGGAGAGCATCTGCACACGCTTGAGCACCTCCGTTCGGTCCTGCGTCGCATAGGAGATGAACGCCCTTCGATACATTTGCGCGGTATCGCCAGCAAGTTGAGGCGAGGCATCGGCCGTCACAGTTGACCCGATCGACACCTTGAATTTTATATGGCCGACGGGGACGTTCTCAGAGCACACGTTCACGGTCCCGATGATGGTCGTGTCTTTGCAATCTTCGGGCACATTCACTTCGAACTGGACGGACTCTGTGCTGCCCCACCAGTTTAAGCTTTGCACAGGACCGATGATGGAGAGTCCCGGCATCACCAAATGAAAGGTGAGACTTGTGCCTTGCTGGATTTGTGCTTCCAGCGTTTTCTTCCCACGCCGCTCCGCCTCCCGGTCGAATTCAATGGCCAGTTTACGAGCTGCTTCGGCCTCATCCCGTAAATGCGCGAAGACCTGCACGAGAAACGACTCTGCGGGCGCGACCATGGACGGAGCGAAGATACTGCAGTCCACTCTGTCGATAGCCCGCCCGGCCTGCCGGCGGAAGAGTGGGCGCCACCACCCGGCTGGTTGCACAGCCGGCCCTTTCACGGGGCTACCCTGTGCCGCGGCGGCTTTCATTTCTCTATCTTTGGCTGCGCGATCTTTCTCCTTCTTTTCAACAGGGAGGTATTCGGTCGAGTAAGCATATTCGGCGAAATCTGCCCGGCCAGGCTCGGCATGTGTTGTTGAATTAGTTTCTTCGGCGCGGTCCTCGTCAAGGCCCAAATAGCTGAAGAAACTGGGGATGCTTTCGGCTTCGGGGTTGAGTACACGGATTCGCTCCGCCAAAAGGAAAAGGCGGACCTTAGGCAACAACTCGGATCTAATGACGTATTCCACGCTCAGGAAAAGTTCTTTTTGCGAAGCCGTCGGCTCAAGCTCTTCGACGCAAAACAGGATCACATACTTATTCAATTCGACGGCGTGTCGCAGCTGCCGCTCAACCAGCCTCGAACTGTTCGCGTTTGACGAAAAAATGACGACTACCACCTGACTCTCTTCAATGTTTCTTAAGGCGGCTGTCTCACTGTCCCGTTCACGAATTTCTTTTGGCTCCGCCGAGCATTCGATTTCCCTGGATGCAAGCAGACTATGTATTCCATTGCGTATCTCATTCGCGATATCAGCGTCTTCCGGTGCATGGATGATGTAGATGTTTGAACGCATCTGCCTGATCCTATCAACTTCACTCAGCACTGATTTGAAGTGCCCATCTGCCGGCTGTTTCCTGTTTGCTGTCTGCTGTTTACTCCTTCGAGGATGACGCTTCGGTTTGAGTTTCCGCTTAAGCCTCGCCGGCCAGGTAAAATTCATACGCTTGAGATTTAGCTTGCGCGGATTGAGGGTAGTTTTTTCTTGAGGGCGGCTGGTACTGTTGGCCCGGGCCCGTAATACCGTTTAAGCCAGCGACTCAAGCCGTCCAGCCCAGGAAAGAGCATTCGTTCAGTTACGTTATCCTGATCCAACTTATCACGCAGCTCCCATTTTAGTTTCTTGGGAATAATAATTCGGTAAAAGAGTTTTTGATTTTTTCTTTGCTTGAGGAAGCTCTGTAGATCCAGCGACACACCTGGCATCACGGACATGATTGCACCCTGATTAATAATGCGATCATCCAGCGATGGCGGCTCGAAGAAGAGGACAAATTGTCCGTGCGCGATGAGCGCATCAAAGTCAGCCAGCGAATTAACCTTCTCAAGCATTTCAAGTGAGAAAAGAAACGCTCGCTCCGCGGATAAAATTTGTCTCAGGGTGGGGGGCAAAAGCTTCCTCGCCTCCACCACGTCAACACACCAGATGGCACCGTCTTTGTCGTAATGTTCCTCTTCAAAGGTTGCAAAATGAGCCGCTACTTTGGGCGATACGCTCCAGTCGATAAGACGTGTTGGCAATCCGTGATGTTGCGCAACGGCAAGTCTAAACCAGAGCGTGTCTGACGGAATCTCGCCGGGCTTCGCATATTTGGCAAAGTTGCGTAAGAGTGGTCCCTCGACATCCGGGTAAGCTGGGCCGAGCCTCTTGAGACTGGTTTCCAACCCCCACTCTTTGTTAGCGACTCCGCGATAGACAAAATCTGAACGGTATCGTTGGTGCTTCGCTTTTGGTATATCGTAAAGAGCTGCAATTAGCTCGGCCCATGTCCCGACTTTGATATCTTTCATAATCAGTTACCTCGACGGCCCGGTGTTTTCATTCCGCATCGCTTTCGGCTTGCAGCCTACGACTTATCGCGGTTCTCTGTAGGCTTCACTTGCTCGATTGTCCTTTGTCTCTATACCCATGAAGCATCGGAATTGGCTTCGACTAACTTCGTTCTCAATTTGGAAACTGTCTCACTGTTAGCGATCATGGCCTCTATTCCTCAACCTCTTCTAGGAACTCGGGCACGTAAACGCGCTTCAAAGGCAAAAGCCCTTTGTACCGGGAATCAAATTCCTCGTAGTGTTGAAGGATGAGGTCAACGAGTTCGCTTCCATCTATGAGGCGCAGGTTATGCTTGCTGCGGGCAAATACGCGCGCTTGCGAGGTGAATGCTCCTAGTGTCACCAGGAGGCCGTATTCACCACCGCTAACCTTGCCATAAAGCTGCGATACAATCGGATCGCCGATACTTCCTTCGGTGCTCTTGACTTGTACTTTGATAATCGGTGGTTCAAATCCTAGTTCATCCTTGTGGGCGATAATATCAATGCCGCCGTCAGGCCCTTCGGGAGATACTCGGGTTCTATAGCCCATGGTTCCGAGTAGGTGGGCGATAAATTCGGAAAATGGATGTCCTTTGAGCTCTCTTGCTAAAGCTTTCAGAACAAAATCTCTAGTGGTCTCCTCGATGTCTTCGGCGACAACGCCAACTGTCTCATCCTCCGTGCTAAGAGACGTGTCTGTAGTTTGTCTTTGGATTGCACCGCGGAATTCGTCCGCAAAATTCTTCAACTGAAAGAAGCTCAGGGCTGATCCGATCTCGTATAAAGCACCTTGCTTGAATGCGGTTCTGGCTAAAGACCGTAACCTCTTAACTGATCGCCGGTGAGGATAGCTAGCCGACGTACTCTCATCGTACCTATAGTCTCCAGTGACTTCGCCGATATGAATTTGGCGGTCCGCCTTGGACGGGTAACAAACCAGATCCCCCACTTTCATCTCATGTAGAAAGCGAAACAATTGACTGGCAGAGTTTATTATCCTGGGTTCGTTCCACGCGGGGTATGCGGCTCTCGCTTTGGCTTTGAAAACCTCTCGGTCCGCGGCGAGGCCGCTTAAATCGCCCATTTCGTGCCAACCCAGGGCGACACAATTCTGATTTAGAAACAGCGAATCAGCGTCCCCGGTTCTTCCGCCGTGAATTCCCCACACAGTAGTTTCAGTTGTCATAACAAATCCTCACTGAGTTTCGACGTCTCTAATTTGGATGCCCTTGGGTATCTACAGAAGTAAGCACTTGGGACCTGGGAAGATTGAGAGTTGGGGCGACATCAAGCCGTTCTAGGATACATTAATCGGCATAAGCGTCATGGTGTCGTTGCCGAAGATGTCGATTACTTTTACGGCGATGATATACCGTCCGGTCTTTTCGTAAGTGTGCGAGGCCGAGGTTAATTCAAGGTTACGATTCTTGCGAGTCCGGAAGCTTTGCCATTCGTTTTCGAAGATGTAGGAGCCGGTCCACTGATCTTCGAACATCACCAATTCATCATTCGGTTGGATCACTCCCGGTAACTTGCCATCCGAAAAGGCTGTATGCGGTGCGCTGATGATTTCTTTACGGCTTTCGTAGTCGAAATCCACCGCCCAGTAATCAACCCAGTCTGTCCATTGTTTGGTCAGAACGTCGCGCGTGATCACGCCTTGCTTGTCTTTGCTGAGCTTGAGGAGTTGTCCTTGCTCGCAGACGACTTCGCTCTTTCCTTCTTTCATCTCGGCTGCGATAGAGTCTGCGATGCCTTGCGAGTAATAAACTGAGAAATCGGTTAACTCGACAGCGAGGGTCATCTTATCTGTCTTATCAAAGCGCGGGCTGACTTCGATGTAGGCGACATCAAAGAAACGCACCTGGCCTTTTTCCACCGCGCGCTTATCAAAAACTTCCGGCGGAATCGTTTTGGGAGCGAGATCGATGCCCTTCTGTTTCGCCTCATCCAATACCGCCGGGAAGAGGCCCATCTCAAACTCAAATGCAAGCAGGTCAACGCGCGTTGCCCCTCGCTTGCGGCATTCCATGATCACTTCTTCAACAAACAATCGTCCGACGGGAAGATTGATTGGGCCAACAACAACCAGGCGTCCGGCGTTCTTGCCGTGAAAGAATCCTGCTTCCGGCAGAGGCTCGGCGCGATAAGCTTTCAGAATCAGTTCGCGGAACTCTCGTTCCTTCTGTGCGAGCGCTTGTTCTTTTTTCTTGCCGGTTAGACGGCCAGAGACATTGAGATAAGCCTGGCGTTCATAGCGACCAAGGTTCAGAACCTCAAAAGCCCGAAATGGCTTGCCGGCGGCTTTCATCTCACGCTGCACCTGTATGAGCCGCTTGCGGGTGGTGTGGATTCCGAACTTGCCGAGATCAGTAGCGATCCACTTGCGACCGAGTTTTTCGGCGACGCCTGCTGTCGTTCCGCTGCCAACAAAGAAGTCTGCTACGAGATCACCTTCGTTGCTACTTGCTTTTACAATGCGCTCCAGAAGAGCTTCGGGTTTTTGTGTTGGATAACCGAGTCGCTCGTTCCCGGTGTTCGTAACTCGAGACAGGTCCTGCCAAAGCGTCTGTGGTGCTTGGCCGACCTTCTCGTCCAAATAAACAATCAATCCATCCATTCGAGGTGTGCCGTCGCGTTTTGTGGCAATGCGACCTCCGGCCCACCATTCTTCTAGTTGCTCAATTGTGTAACCCCAACCACGCGTCGCCGACGGTGTAGTTCCGCGCCAATCGAATTTGCCAGATGAACTGTTTGGGCGAGGTGCTGTGAGGTCCTGCGTTGTGTAGTAACGGCCTTTATTATCCTTCTTATACCGAGCAAGTTGTTCATCGGAGAACGGCACAAGGTCAGGGTGCCATGTATATCCGATGGAACTCTTGGTCGCGAAATGAATCGTGTCGTGGACTCGCCCGTACTGACCCGTTTCATTGTGCGCGTTCGTCCGTTGCCAGATAATTTCATTTCGATAGGATTCGTTCCCGAAGACCTCCTCGAGTGCCCCTCGCATGTAGCCACTTACACGCCAATCGCAATGGACATATATGCTACCCTCGTTGTGCAGCAAGTCGCGCATGAGGATGAGGCGTTCGTAAATCATCGCGATGAAGGAATCCGCGCCACGTCCCCAAGTATCGCGATAGGCGATTTGTTCAAGTAGATTCGGCTCTTTGTGGAACGTCTCGCCGCCTATCTCGATGTCCATGCTGAAGTCCGCACCTACGTCGAATGGCGGATCGATGTAGATAAGCTTGAGCCCGCCGGCATCTTCGATCTGGCGGCGCAGCGCGCCGGCCTTGAGCGACGAAAGAATTAGCTTGTTGTCGCCCCAGATGAGTTTGTTAGTCCAGCCTTTGAGCTGACGGCCGCGTGTGTCGAATAATTCTGATTCCTGGCTAGCTTCTTTTCTGGGTTCGTCGATATGTTCCAGAGTTTGAAAAGGCAGAATGGCGGTGGAGACTTCGCGCGTCTTGCCGTTCCAGACGAGTTCGACCTCGCGCTTATCTTCGAACAGAAGAAAGCGGTATTTCTCCGGCAACGGTTTCCCTTGCTCGATGAGCCGAATTAGATCGCGCTTCTCGGCGTCGGAGAGATCGGATTTCTCGGTGTCGTTCATAAAGAAAATAGAATATAGGGCCTATAGGCCGAATAGGACCTATTGTTTTTTCCTAGCAGCGATGCGGGCTTTGTAGAGCCGTTCGGTAAAGCCACCTTCCTCGAGAAAAACCTTCTCTAACTGCCGCAGCTGCTGATCCAAAAGATAATTCGTCTGGTGGATTAGGCAAACTACTGTGTTGGCGGCGACTTCCGCTGGCGCCTTTTCGATATAAGACGAATAGGTCGAATAGGACCTATTCTTCTCATAAGCCAGGCGACGAATCACCTGCGCTGTGGGATGGCCTTTGCCGAATAATAGCAGGCCGCGTTGACGCAGAAAATCTTCATAGTCAAGCAATAACTCTTCAAGGCTCGCGCGCGCGACACCGACAAGCTTCAATTCGAATTTCTTCGAAGTGCCCGATGCCTGGCTGCCTTCGGCGATATTCTGACGACCGCTGCGAGCGGCTTGCACCATCTGGTCATGCGTGCGGGAACGGCGGTCGATGAAGCGATCGCAGAATTTCACGGTCGCGTCGTAGACTAGCTCAGCCTGCTGAAAAGATTTCAGGTCGCGATAGCCGCCATGTGGAGGAATGAGGTCGCTGTTCATGGTCGCTAAGGATAGATTCATCTGGTTAAAGAAAGGAATAGGTCTGATAGGTCATATACGACCGATTAATTACCAGACTCTTTGTATTCCTTGAAGCTTGCCGCCAGGGCGCCAAAATTCTTCGGCAAATGCTTTTCAAACCCCAACTGGTCTACAAATACAAAATCGTAGCGCTGGCCATTCTCCTCGGCGGCGGTTGCATCGGCGCACCATTGTTTTAGTCGTTCCATCTTTCGCGGAAGGTCTAACTCCTCGCGCCCTTTGGTTTCCACAATCCAAATCATCCCATCTGTAGTTCGCACCATGAAGTCAGGTGTGTAGTTGGAAAGATCGCCGTCCGACTTTACGTAATCCAGCTTGAACCCGACCGCAAGATAGTTTTTTGCGAACGCTGCTACGTCACCCGCATTTTCGAGAAAGGCGGCAAAGGACAATTCAAAACCACCTGACCGCGGTTCTCCCACAATCTTGCTAAAGATTGACTTGCTGGCCGCAAGGTAAGGCCGGTGCTCGGTACGGAACGGGCGCGTTTCCCGCAAACGGATATAGTCTTCGATTCGCGTGGTACCGCTTTCGTGAATAGTCAATGCGTTCATCGCGCTCTTGAATGAGTCGTAAAGAATCTTGCCCGCGTCGGGCTCGGAAAGATTACGGAGTACGACCGGATCCTCAAGGTCTACGGGCGACGGTGAGAAGAGAAACTCACGCATGAACGTTTTCACTTTGCCATAAAGCACATCGTAACCACCGACAAGGCGGAGGTCTTTAAGTAATTGCCGCGCGAAGAAAGCGACAACCGAACGATAATCTGCTGGACCCGACCCGTCGATTCGGATAGTGTGATGCACTTCGGAATCAAGCATGGTCTTGAAAACAATCTCGCGCGTTTGTTCCGGGGTGAATGGTTTTAGCGGCAGCAATTGATTCTTGAACGAACCTGGCTCCAACGCATCGAGGTTCTTAAACTCGCGATTGTAGCGTCGGGTGAGCTTGGGAATAGGAATGTCGAGCGCACCAAGATCCTTCTGCTCGTTTTGAGTATCCACTTCCACGATCAATGACTCTTCGCGCTTTGTACCAGCGCCCATGGGCTTGTATTCAAGAGTGACACCTTCGCTTTGAATTGATTCAACAAAGTCCATAAAAGCGGGTGTGCCCATCACCGAAACTGTTTCCGAAACGACTGTGCCGAAATACATTCGTCGCAGACCGCGACCAAGAGTCTGCTCGGGCAGAATGTTCGACTTTGAAACGTACGCACGAAGGCCGACTATCGTGGTGACGTTTCGCACGTCCCATCCCTCCTTGAGCATGAGGACGGATACGATTGCTTTGACCGGTGACTGCCAGGTGTCGATCTCATTCGAGGCTTTGCGGAGGCGTCTCAACTCTTCTTCGTTTTTGCCAGAAGCTGCTTCAGAAATCTCTCCGTTGTTTTTAGTGTGGATAACCAGCAGCGCCGTGTCCTGGAATTCCGGACAAACCTTTTGAAGATAGGCGCCGACCTCGTCGCAGTTTCTCGTGTCGTCAACCATCACAAAGAGCACCGCTTTCTTTCCTAACTGTTCGTTCTCGGCGTAGCTCTTGCGCCACTCCTCAATACCCAGAGCAAGATAGTCTTCGTATTTCTCAGTAAAGAGCGCACTCTTGTGTTCGTGAAGCTTGGCGCGGCTCGCCGCATCGGGAAGTACGGGATGCTTGACGATGTTCTGATGAATAGCTTCGACGAGTGGATAATCCGAAACCGTCTGAACGAAGATCGCCCCGCTGTCATGGCGCGGCGTTGCGGTAACATCGACTTGCAACGCGAGACGCCCGTCACGCAGAAGCATTCGATGGTGAATGTCCTGGATGGACTTGAACCACGCCATCTTCGGGTTATGAATGTGGTGCGCTTCGTCATTGAAGACAGCTAGCTCGTCTACCTCCCGGATAAGTTCTCCCAAATCCGTTTTGCTGTCAGTGGTTTTGCCTGAGGGCTTAGGTCCAAACGGAGCGAGAAAATAATCGCGGAGGTCTTCGTCTTCGAGAGAAGGATCGGGAATGTCACCAAGAAAGACGCGGTGGATGTTCGTTAGGAAGATATTACCGGTATCACGCATTACGCGGACATCGTCCTGGATGTGAAGAGTTAATTGGAAATCATCACGCCAGTTTTGTCCCTCGAAACCATTAGCAGGAAGAATTGGATCGTTGAAGAAGATCTTCAGTCCGTCAAAGTCAGCGCGTAATCTGTCCAACACAATAATGTTCGGAGCAATCACCAGGAAGTTTCGAGAGAGAGCGGAGTTCTCTTCGTAGAGACGATGGAAGAAGCTCCAGGCAATAAGAAGCGACAGCACTTTGGTCTTGCCCGCACCCGTGGCCATCTTCAATACGTAGCGCGGCCAATCTTCGTCGAACATCCCCGCCGAGATGGCTCCGGAAGCATCGAAACGCATCAAGTCGAACTTATCGCGCGCGCCCCTAACTTCGTAGAGCCAAATCACGGTTTCAACTGCTTCGCGTTGAGCGAAGTAATAGCGAAACGTGGAAAGCGAGCCGTCGGCGTTTTCAATTAGATGGTCGCCATCGAACCAATGCTGCAGGAGAGCTCGCGAAGTCTCCGAAGCACCGATATATTTGGCCGCACGCCACTTAAAAACCTCCTCTCGAATCTTCGCCACGAGCGGTGGCAAAAGCTTCTCGTAAGCAGTTGCCCGAAGCGCTTCATCAGCAGGAAACCATCGCTGCTCTGGAATAAGCGGCTCGTATGGCGAAGCTGGGAAATCAGGGTGTAGCGACATACCGGTAAGTCGGGGTCGTAGATTTAGTGATGCAAAGGTATTTCAGATTTTCTAGTTGTACGGCTTGATCAGAGTTCGCGCGGTTACTGTTAAGGAGACGGTCTCCCTGCTAACCGGGTTGGGCGAAGGCCGTGGATTTGAGCGCACTAGGGTGCGGCGACCGTTTGTCTGAGCCCGCGTATTTTGCACTACTTCATACAAGAATTCCAGTAATCGGAAAGACGTCAAAAGTCGCCTTCCCTATCTCACATACAATGTGACATCACTTTCCGCAGTCAAGTTAGTTGCACATACTTCGATCTATATAAACCTTACGACCTGAACCGCTCAAGTAATAACAACCGCCTCGTGGTCCCCTGATGTACCCACTATTCGCGCCGCTACTGTGCGTGGATGTTTCTGATGGACTTTCACGGCGAGCAGCCGGCGGAGTCGAGGGTATGTACTCTGGAACAACGGTCTGCCGGCGTTTTTCAGGCACAGAAGCTTCAGTGTGAATGAACTCCAGCGTGTTGCCGTGCATCCAGCCAACGCGGTTACCCGCTCGCACGACGTACCAGGGAAGTTTTTCATCCAACACTTTGACGATAGTGTCTTCAGCAATTTCCTGTTCGCTGGTGCTGACAACTGAGGGTGTGTCACGCAGGTTCGCGTTCGTGGAAATTACCCGAGCGTATCTCGGCGTTTGCGCAATAGCCGTTAAAGGGATACTGAAAAGCAGAAATAGGGTGAACCCAATTATGCGGTGCCTCATAGAATTTTCCTCGAAAGATAAAACGGGCGAGATTCCTGGTGTCAGTTCTGACCCAAAGACCGGAGACCTCGGCTCAGTTAAAGCAGCAATTGTTCGTGAGAACTGCTCGCGAGTGAGCACTTGCTGTGTATCGACGCACTCTCGCCGCCAGCGAACGGAGGAATTTCGAAGCGTTTTCGATGGCCTACGAGTTCCTTCTAAATAAGTGCATTCTGCGTGCCCGAAAACTCAATCACACCGTAAAGAAGGCTCTGCTCACTTGTGAATCAGCAGAGCCTTCTCCGGCAAGGGCTGTGGCGTTTAATGATTAGCGACGGAGGCGCAGCCTCGAAAGGGAAATGGACGCTACGGTAAGGCATAGGCTTACCGCACTGAGGGCGGCGTAGCCGCGAGCGACTGAGGCCGCCGGGGTTCCGGGGCAAAGGTTTGGGTCGTTTTGTTCAGTTTTTCCTGATTTAGGTACTCACTCTGGTGGATTGCGCGGTGTACGTGTGAGGTTTTGCACTGTACGCGGAGGTTTTGCATATGTACGCCGGGACTTTGCACGTGTACGTGGAGGGTTTGCACGTGTACGCGGAGGTTTTGGGCGTGTACGTGGGGATTTTGCATGCGTAGGTGGAGGTTTGCGCGTGTATGTTGCGGTCTTTGCACGCGTAGGTGGAGGTTTGCGCGTGTATGTTGCAGTGTTTGCGCGTGTAGATGGAGGTTTGCGCGTGTATGTTGCAGTGTTTGCGCGTGTAGGTGAGGTTTTGTGCCTGTATGTTGCAGTCTTCGCACGTGTAGGCGGAGGTTTTGCACGCGTATGCGGAGACTTTGCACGTGTAGATGGAGTCTTTGCGGCCGCATGTGGGCGCTGTCAAGTTATACAAGGCGTCCAGGCAGATTCGCCTTGCGTCGCGCGCGGCGTGGTCGATGGCCAAGAACTTCTCCACCGGCTGGAACGGGGTAGCCTTTCGCGTTAACGAGTGCGGCGAGACTTAGAGGAGCGTTTCAGGCCTTGATACCTGACGCTGCCGGGGAGTTTCGACGGCAGGTCGAGTTCGTCGTCGACGATGTCTTCCATGTGGACACCGGCGGCGCGAGCATACTCCAGCAAGACTGGTAGAGGAGGCTCAGCCATTCCCAACTCGAACTCCGAAATTCGCCGATAGTCGATCGCTTCATCAAAGCCCAGGCGTCGAAGTAACTCAGGCTGCGAGAGGCCAAGCGACGTTCGAATCTGCAGTAGCTTTTCAGAGAGCAGCTCCGGCTTCATGCGCGGCTTTCGTCCCATCAGGAGTCGCCTCCCGAGAGAGCTTTTGCGCGCGAATCCTTGTGTGCCTCCCTAATTAGGGATATAGTGCGATCGCGCTTACGATTCGCCGTGAGTTGGAAGCTTCCATGCTCAACGGCGCTGCTCATCACTCGCTTTTTGGGGAGGTTGAGCTACGCATTGGCCGCCGGTAGTTAGCAAGCTGAATCGCCGCAGAGCATAGCAGAGCCGCTTTGGGAAGTCATGAAAGAACTCTGGCAAACGGCGGAAGAGGGGAAAAGGGTAAAGGGGAATAGGGGAACAGGGGAATGGGGGAACAGGGGAATGGGGGAACAGGGGAATGGGGGAATAGGAAAGTCCCGCGAACGATTGTTTTAGAGCGCTGAAGGCGCGAAATGAAACTAGCGGGTTGATCTCCGGTGAGGTGAGACAGCTACTCAACTCCATTACGCGCCTTCAGCGCTTCCAGTATCAGTACTTCGGTTCCTGGGGCGTTGCCCCAGGCTATTACATTTCGCGCCTTTGGCGCTTTCAAACTACGCGCCTTTGGCGCTTTCAAACTACGCGCCTCTGGCGCTTTCAAACTGCGCGCCTTTGGCGCTTTCAAGCTGCGCGCCTTTGGCGTCCGAACCCAGTAAGCCGATAACTTAATCACCCGCCGCACGCGTCGTTAGTAAAAAGCCGCTGACTTCATCACCCTCTTTTCTGAAGGAGGTTATGGATCTATGTTGGCTCCTGCGTGTCAAATTTCAAGGTCGACGGAACCGGTGTTCCGGCTTTTGTATCTCGGGAACGATTTGAAGTTGATAGCAGCGTTGCGAGAAGCGCTGGCAGAACCGGACTACCACCTGGTGACCTGTTCGGATCGTGAGAGCGCGGTGCTGTTTCTCAAGAGCGATATTCGGTATGAAGTGTTGCTGGTTGATTTCGAATGGCGAAAGAAGGATGGACTCGAGGTTGCGCGCGTGGCGCGAAGGCTTCTGCATCGCAAGCGCATGCGGATCGTGTTGCTTGTGAATGCCAGATTGAGTCGCCGGGCATTCATTCACACAAAGGCGGTTGCGGCGAAAGCCGGCGTAACCATTTGCGTGTTAAAGACGCAAGACGTTGGGGAAGTAATAGAACGTGCCATCCGCTAGATTCCACAGATTAGCAGGAGAGGGATCGAGTTTTGTTTAAGAGTCTCCTGGCGTATCCAGGCGGGCGGGACGCCCGCGGTCCCACAAAAGCGCTTGATTGGTCAACTGGATGCCCGTGTCAACGGCGGAGGGAGATGAGGTAGTCAAGCGACAGGTGATCGTCTTCGGCTGGAAGCAAGAGTACGAAAAGGAGCAGTGCTAGACGGGGAATCACGTGTTCGTGGAAAGCGTAGAGTGGTTCGTGCAGGAGGTGTCCGAAGGTTACGACTATGAGAACGAAGCCGAGCGCGATCAGAGCTTCGCGTATACGCAGACCGACAATCAGCAATGCGCCTGCGATGAGTTCGACAAAAGGGATGGTGACGCCGGTGGCCCAGAGCGACCAGACGGGAAGGAAAGTGTCGGCAAAGGGGAGAAAGTATTTGCGTGCGTGATTGAGCGGGCCTAACTGAAAAACCTTATACACGCCGGCCATGAAGAAGATGAGCGCGAGCACTTCTCGTGCGAAGAAGATCGCCCAGGTTCGGGTTGAGTTGCGTTTCATAGTGATATGAGGTCAGTACCACCACGCGGTAGCGGGTGGGTCTCCGGATTTTTCTGATTTCGATTGCCGATACGTTTTATCTCCAAACGCCAAGTCGCAAATCGGCAACTGACAATCGGCAATCGGTACACCCACCCGCTACCGCGTGGTGGTACTGACCTCATCCCACTCTCTGAGCTCCGATGCCCTCAAAGGAGAACTTCAACGGCAGTACCTAAGTTTCTAGTTTGAAAAGACTCTTAGCTGCCGTAATATTGCGAATCTTGTTGTTGAAGTTTCGCACAAGGCGAAGCCCCACATAATGTCGGGCCAAAGACCCCGGCGCGGTTGCCCGTAGACTCTAGTCCACACCCAGCTAAAAGCAATGTTTTCCAAAACTGGGCCACATTATCTCACCCTCAGGTCCCTGAGCGAAGGTCGAAGAAAGACAATTCGCCTGCGGAAATCTCACGCTCGCACTGCTGTTTGCCTGGTCGTCTGGATCGGGCTCTGTTTGTTTTCTGTCCCGGCGCCGGACTTCGCCACGGTCACGGTCAATTCGCCCATCCTGATAAGCCAGCCGACATCCACGCGCGCGATTGCTATCGACTCGCTGAGTTTCACCTCGGAGCCATTTGCATTGACTTCACCATACGCCGCCACTTCCGATCGGCGCACGCGCATCTTGCTCTTTGCGATGAATTTGAAACTTCAACCCGGTGAGACACTTTCATCAGTCACCGCCGACGCGGAAGACGCAACTCATCAGCATTACAACCTGGCGGTTGAATATGTTGGCCCGGTACCGCAGCAGGAGTGGTTAAGTGCTGTAGTCCTGAAGCTGAGCGACAATCTCGGTGATGTCGGCGACGTGCTGGTGAGCGTTTCCCGGAACGCTGTCGCGAGCAACCGTGTACGCATCGGGATCGGGCATGTGGGTGGCGGTCTGCCGGACGATTCGGGAGCGATTCCGACGCCCGTCAAACCTTTCGTTTTTAGCGGTCAGACGAGAGACGATAACAACAATCCTCTTGCCGGAATCGAGTTGACACTGACTGACAGAACGGACGGCACCATCCAGACCACGACGGCTGCCGCCGATGGGCGATTCGTGTTTGACGTTTGGCCGGGACACAGTGTCACTGTTACTCCCACCCCCACCACCATCTTTGGTTTCAGCGCTCAGTCGTTCGATCAGGTCTCCGGCGATCAGACGCTTGCCTTTAGAGCTACGCGATTTACTTATGCGATTAGTGGAAAACTCACTGGCTCGGTCGGCAATGGAATTGTCGCCGGCGCCACGGTCAACCTCAGCGGCAGTCAAACGGCTACGACAATCACTGACAGCAACGGAAACTATTCTTTTGCAGGCTTAGCCGCGACTGGAAGTTATACGATTACTATTCCGCAGACGGACTATTACACTTTCGCGCCGCAGTCATTTAGTAATTTGAGCGCGAATCAAATTGCCAACTTCCAGGGCGCGCTTCGTTCATATACGGTCAGCGGGTTTCTGATGTTAGTGCACGATGGATTGCCGGGCCAGCTGATTCTGGTCAGCGGTTCGCAAACAACGACCCTCACCACCGTCGCAGGTGGCAATTACTCGATTGACTTACCGGCTGGTGGTAACTATGTACTCACACCTTCAGTTCAATATTACTCTTTCCTTCCCGACAGCTGGACCATAAATGACCTCCGCTCAGATCTGAGCAACCGTTTTTTCTACGGTAGCCGACTGATCTTTACTATCAGCGGCAAGCTTCTTGATCAGGAGGGTAACGGCTTAGTAGGAATGACCGTACTGCTAAACGGAATGTCCGGGTTACGAACCGCTGTGACTGACGGCGCCGGTGGCTATTCGTTTGCGGGCGTGCTAGCAGGTTACAACTACACGCTTACTCCAACTTCAACCGCTGACTATGTGTTCGCGCCCACTAGCTTCGTTGATTTGACTAAGGATGAGACGTTTGACTTTACCGGCCTGCACCGTTGGACGCTTAGCGGCAAAGTAAAAGACGTGAATGGCGTTGGACTCATTGGCATTAAGATGACCTTATCGGGCACGGAAAGCGGTAGCACCATAACCGCCGCCGATGGTAGCTACTCGCTAAGGGCGACGGCCACCGGCAACTACACCATAACGCCTTCAATTGGCCAGAGTTGGTATTCGTTTGCGCCTGTGAGTGCGCAGTACAACAACTTGTCGGGTGCTCAAACAAGAGACTTTACGGCAACGTTCGCTTCCATTCCTGATCCACCTTTCGTCCTTGAATTTGACAGTACTCCCAAGACGGTTGATTACGGACAATTCTGGCAGGACGGGGTAAACCTTGGTCATTTCTTCTGGGAGTTTTGGGCGAGGCCGGGATCCCAGGCCAGCGGGACCTACCTGCTTTCAGATGGTTATGGCGGCGCTCACGCGCTCCTGTTTGGTGTTGGCAGCTTTGGTTCGAGCGAAGCTGCTCGTTATGAATTGACAGGAAATATTTTCGACGGCGTGACGCCTGTCACCTCCTTCGGTGGTGACGTTGGTCCCACGATTGGTGAGTGGGCGCATTTCGCAGTGGGCTGGGACGGCCAAAACATCATCACCTACTACAACGGTGTGCCCGTCGGTAAGCACCCGTTTCCGGGACCGCGTCGAACACCCGGGCCCGGCGGCGGCGGTGGCAGGCTACTAATTGGTGGCTCGGACCACAGCAACTTCGATGGGCGGATTGCACAAGTTCGCGGTTACGAAGATGCAAATCCGCGGGAAGATTTGATCGGTGGAGTTGAGGCTTCGTTTGCGCCGGAAACTGTCTTTGGACTCAGTGGAAACTTTTTGAGCTATTACTTTCGTTCATCACTAAGCGTTGCGGATCTTTCGCACGGATACCACGGGCTTAGTCACCAGGGGATTGCGCGCGGAACTACCGCTGGGACTCTCTACGATTGCGGTGGCTGTCCTCCGCCCCAGTTTGTGATCGATCCTTCCGCACCAAACTTCGCAACCGGAACTCCACCGCCACCCGGAAACGTCCCGCCCGCCCCTCCACCGCCTGGCGGAGCTTTAATCTTTGATTCCTTTTCACGCGCCAACTCAACCTACACCTTTGGCGGTCATGGTGGTTTGAGTTCAACTGAAGGCGGCTCGGCAGGAATCCAACTTTGGCAAACTAATCAGGCGCCGGCGAACCCGCAGCCTTTCGGAATCCTAAACGCCCGCGCCGTGCTGCTTGCGAATTCAATGGCCGTAGCCTGGGTCCCAACCGGCTCCCCAACCGGAGACGTCGATGTTCGCGTCAATCGTTATACCGGCAGATTTGGCAGTGGCATTCACACTGGGCTGAGTTTCCGCGTCGTTGATTCCAGTAAATTTTTCTTCGCCTACACCACAAACACCGTTGGAACTCCTAACAGCATGAAAGTTCACGTCGGCTATTACCTGCACGGCCAACGAGTGGACCTCACCAGCGGGAAAGCAATCCCCGACAACTGGACAACGCTGATAGTGATAACGAAGAGATCCGGCGATCTAAAAGTTTATGTCGACTCTGCGCTTGTCTATTCGACCAATAATCCCTTACTGGCCGACGCTACTGGTGCGGGCTTGTATAGCGATTCCGTGGGGATGGGGCTCGTCAATCGCTGGGACAATTTCACAGTGTTTCCAGCGCCGTGATTGAGTGTGCTCAAGCTCTTCTCTGGGACCGCGGGCGTCCCGCCCGCCCGCGCACCGTACATTCAACTCCCGATGCTTGAGCATATCGTTCGCGGGCGGGCGGGACGCCCGCGGTCCCAGGGAAGAGCTTGAGTTTTCCCTTCTCAGTAAATCATTGAAAAGGCTCTTGCAGTGAAGTAGTATTCGCGCGTACTGCAATCGTTCTGCGTCCTTAGGCTTCCTGGTTAGAGGTTCCCGCCATTTTGCAAGAGGCGACCGCGCAAGGCACTGATGCAGTTTAGAGTTCAAACTTTAGTTTGTGCCTTCGATGGCCAACAAAACACGCAGCCTAAAGGCTGAACTCTGAACTGCTTGCCTCAAGCTTCATCAGTACAATCAGCCATGATCGGGCAAACAGTTTCACATTATAGAATCCTGGAACCACTCGGTGAGGGTGGCATGGGAACTGTTTATCTGGCTGAAGACACCCATCTGGGACGCCGAGTTGCTATTAAGTTTCCCTCCTTAGGTTCTGATTCTCATGACTATCGCGCCCGCTTTCTCCGCGAGGCGCGTGCCGTTTCTGAGTTGAACCACCCCTTCATTGCGACGCTCTTTGACTATGGCGAGACTGACGAAGGCCGGCCCTTTCTGGTTATGGAACTCGCCAAAGGGCGACCGCTTAGCGAGCTAATGCAGCGCGGCGAACTCAACCTGGAACGCGCCGTGACGATCGTGAGTGACATAGCCGCGGCCCTCGTCGAGGCACACGCGCGCGGCGTCATCCATCGTGACATCAAGCCCTCAAATATCATGATTGATGACAAGGGTCAGGTTAAGGTGCTTGACTTTGGACTCGCCAAGCAGTTGAACAAAGATGTGGTGGCAAGTGCAGCACCTGAAGCACGCACACTCCTTTCTACAGAAACTCGCAGTGGTGTTGTCCTGGGAACGCCCGCTTACCTCTCACCGGAACAAGCTACGGGCGATGCAGTTGACGGGCGCAGCGACCTCTTCGCCATCGGCACACTGCTCTACGAAGCCATTACCGGCCGCACTCCGTTTGTGGGGAATAGTTTTATTGAAGTCGCTGCTAACGTGCTTCACTTCGAACCAAAGCCGCCCTCAAAACTCAATAGCCTTATCCCGCGGGAACTCGACTTTATTACTTTGAAAGCGTTAGCAAAGAAACCAGCCAAGCGCTACCAATCGGCGAAAGAACTGATCAGTGATCTTAACTCCGTGAGGGATAGCCTTGAGCAGAAGTCAGGGCAAACACTAATCCGGCGCAGCACGGCTTCAGCTCTGGGGGCTTCGACCGGAACGCTTAGTAACCTGTCTCAGATTTTGCAGCGACCGCGGATCCCCATCGCCCACATTCTGATTGCCGTCACCCTTTTGATCGTCGTGGTGGGAGTAATCCTCTTTCTTCTCCGACCGAAACCGTATACGCCGGCGGCCGAAGCGCAGCGTTGGTACCTGGTTGGAACCACGGCCCTGAGAGATGGCGCTTTTTATCAGGCCAGTCAGGCGCTGCAACGGGCCATTTCGACTGATGATAATTACATGTTGGCTCACGCGCGTTTGGCTGAGGCGCTGGTGGAGTTGGATTACGTTGACCAGGCGAAGGATGAACTGCTGCGAGTGAATGCTGCTGACCGGGCCAGGTTGCCAAAGGTCGACGCCCTCTATCTGGATGCGATTACGGCCACTGCCCGACAGGATTCCGCTAAAGCAGTCGAACTGTATCAGCGAATCGTCAAGGAAGTCCCTGACACTGAGAAAGCTTATGTGCTGGTGGATCTGGGGCGAGCCTACGAAAACAACAACGACATCAAGGGCGCCATCGAAAGTTACAAAGAAGCCAGCACGCGAAACTCGCAATACGCTACTGCGTACCTACACCTGGGAATTGTGTACGGACAAAAAGGCGAACTGGATCAGGCGCTGGAGTCGTTCAAACAGGCGGAATCGATCTACCAGGCGCTCGGGAATTTGGAAGGACGCGCCGAAGTCGCTTTCCAACGCGGTTTCCTCTTCAATAAGCGTAACAACCTACCGCAAGCCAAAGCGGACTTGGAGCAGGCGCTGAACCTCGCTAACGCCAACGATAACAAGTCGCAGACCATTAAGACCTTGTTGCAGTTGTGCAGTGTCGCTTTCGATCAAGGCGAAACCGCACGCTCAACTGAATATGCACAGCAAGCCATTGAACTGGCCCAGAAAAGTGGCATGGAGAATCTCAGCACCCGTGGCTTGATCGACCTCGGCAATTCGTTTTTGGTCCGCGGAAAACAAGCCGAGGCTGAAAACTACCTCGAGCAGGCGCTTGCGGCGGCTGTGCGCTCGAAGGCCCGCCGCAATGAGGCGCGGGCGCGGGTGGCGATGGCCAGTCTTCGCCAACAGCAGGACAGACCTGACGAAGCGGTGCAATATCTCGAACCGGCTTTGGCGTTTTATCAGCAGGGCGGCTATCGATCGGAAACAATTTCCTGCCTGGCGTTGCTGGGTCGTGCAAATCTGCAAAAGGGCGATTATGCCGCGGCCGACAAGGGGCATGAAGAACTCATGCGCCTGGCAACTGAATCTAATGATCAGTCGCTGATTGCGCGGGCCCATGCGGAACGCGGCTCGGCGTTGATTCGTGAAGAAAAGTTTCCGGAGGCCCTTGATCATTTGAATCAGGCCTATTCCATCTATAGCTCGCAGGGAATTCAACGCAGCATGGGCTACAACCTGGCGAGCCGTGGTGAAGTGCTCGGACGTCTGGGCAAGTTTGATGAGGCCAAAGCACTTCTGGATCAGGCTACGACTATCGCCAATAAACCGGGCGGCGAGTTAAAGCGACTCTCAGTTGAGACTCAACTCGCGCTCGCAGAGATTGCCCTGATGCAAGACAACTTTGCGAACGCTAAAGCCACTGCGGAGAAAGCTGTCGAATTAGCGGGAACGGAATTTAAGGGACCCGCCACCAGTGCGAAGATTGTGATCGGATTGTCCGAAAGCTACGGTGGGGCAAGAGCGGCGGGACAACAGACGACAAGTGCAGCCGTAGACGTTGCCAGACAACTCAACGATCCGTCGCAACTCGCCTCCGCCCAATCGGCCTTTGCCGCTGCGCTGTTGCTGGCGGGCGATTCCAGGTCGGCGGCAACCAACGCGTTGCAGGCGCAGGAAGTGTTTGCCCGGTTGGGCCAGATCGAGTCGGAGTGGCAGGCCCTTTTGATTGCGGCGCAGGCCGGTGAGAACTTAGGCGACAAAAACCAGGCCCGTGAGTATGCTATGCGGGCCAAAGACACATTTGCCAGACTCGAACAGCGCTGGGGTAGCGAAGACTACAAGTCGTACCTCAGCCGGCCTGATATTCAAAGATTTCGAAAACAACTCGAGCAACTAACCGGTTCCCAGTAGGACAGAACAGATTTTCCATTTGTCATTTGCCATTTAAAGATCGCCATAGTGGCCTTTCACGGTTCGGCATAGACGCCTGGCTTTCAATGAAAAATGACAAATGGAAAATGTCTTTAAATGATTCTTCAACCCCCAGAAGGAGAAAAACTATGCGTCACTTACGCTTTCTCATCATCGCCGTCGCAGCTTTTAGCGTGCTGGCCCTTGGTGTTTTTGCACTTGCAAATCGTCCCGCGGTGCCGGCGCCGGCCGACGACGATATCGTCATCAAAGGCGGCTCGTTGGAGATCCAATGCGGCAAGAACCACAATACTGACTGCCTGGGTACCAACGACAACATGGGTAAGTACAAGCACAAGCAGAGTGGCAAACACGTGACCAGGATCAGTATCAGAAGGTCAGACGGTGTTGAGGTATTCAATAGCGATCTAACTCCGGTTGGCAACAAGCCGGAGATTACTATCACTTACAAATAGTCGTAAGAAGTAGTTTGGGAGTGCGTAGGAGCGGGGGCAAGCCCCCTTCCTAACCTGCGAATTTTTGCTAGATTGAGGTTAAGCGACAAGCTTGAGCAATTCGCAGGTCGGGAAGGTGGGCTTGCCCCCGCTCTTACGCACCGAGGAAGTATCTCAGCCGCTGAGTTTGGCCTTCACTAACTCGCTCACGAGTCGGCCGTCGGCATTCTTGCCCGCAAGACTCGCCTGGGCGGCCTTCATAACCTTTCCCATTTCTTTCATGGAAGTTGCGCCGGTCTCGGCCAGCGCGGCGTCGATCGCCTGTTCGATTGCTTCACGCGAAGCGGCTTGGGGCAAGTAAGCTTCGATTACTTCAATCTCAGTCTTTTCCTTGTCGGCGAGATCCTGTCGCCCGCCCTTTTCATACTGCTCAACTGAATCGCGACGTTGTTTGACGAGGGAGCGCAGCAGCTTCATCATTTCCTCGTCGTCCATCTCGGCGCCTTTTTCGATCTCGCGGTTCATGACCGCGGCCTTTACCATTCTGAGCGTTGAGGTGCGCGGCGCGTCCTGCGCCTTCATCGACTCAGTCAGATCAGAAATCACTTGTTGTTTCAGACTCATTGATAGATTTCCCTCCACGCACAATATACCGCACTAACCATTCAACGGGCCTGCGGGTCCATGCAAAGGGGAAGGGGGAAAGGGGAAGGGGGAAGACGATGCGATGCAACGATTAGTAGATCCTGTACGGCCCAACATAGCCGTCTTCGCCCTTACCCTTTCCCCATGACCCCTTCGGCCTGCCGCATGAAGCATTCAATGAGCCCTGGGGAGAAGGCCGGGCAAAAGGGGAAAGGGGGAATGGGGAAAGGTAAAGGGTAAGCGAAGACAGCTAGGTCGGGCCGTCCAGGATCCACTAATCGCTACCGTCTTCCCCTTTTCTCCTTTTCCCCCTAACAAGTCAGGGCACGAGCTCGGGGATTTTCAACTCTTTGAGGGTGTGAGTCGCATTAATCACTTTCAACAGCTCCGAGGCCATCAGCCGGTGTCCCATATGGTTCGGATGGATGCGCTCCCCGAACCAACCTTCGTTCGAGGGGTATGCTTCCGGCGTCAACTCCCTTAACTCCACAAAAGGAACTCCGCGTTGTCGCATTGCTGTTCCCAACGCGACGCGGTATTGCAGCATCAGGTTGGCCTCGGGCGCATTCGGATCATTATCACGATAAGGCGCGGCAATCACTATCACCGAAGCGCCGTGTTGGCGCCCCAGATCCTGGATCGCGATCATGTTGTTGAGATATTCCTGCTGCGATACGCGCGCAGCTGGGCGCACGATGCCTGGGCTCGCCTGCTTCTGTTGTCGCGCCTTTGCCTCTTTCGCTCGCAGCCAGTGGGTTGCATGAGCGAAGGCCTGGCTGTGATCGATCAACCAGCGCACCGCAACTGCATACCAGTTTGTCCTGATGGCCTCGCGGTCGGGCACGTCGCTGAAACTGGCATCGTTCCAACCAAAACTCGCAATCAGCAGATCCGGTTGCAACTCATCGATGTCGCGTTGCAACCAGGCGAGTCCCTGATGACTCGTGTAACCGGGTACAGCCATCGTCACGACTTCAATCTTGCGATCCGGATAGGCGGAATTGGCAGCACGCAACTCTTTTTCGAGCAGCATCGGGAAGGGAAGCCAGGTAGGATCATATTCCGTCGGTTTATCTGGCCAGACAACCGGCACGCGGAAACCAAAGGTAACGGAATCGCCAAGGCAAACGATGCGAGTCGTCCCCGGTTGTTTTGCGCCGATCGTCTCGCCGACGTGCTGGGAACGAAGATGTTTCGAGTTTGTCGAAAGGACAGTGAAGTCCCAGACGGCGCGATCGAGATTTGGTTTCAGTCGCCAGAGGAGCAGCGGATCGCCTTCGAAAATTCCTGACTGCTTCTCGTTAGCGACCTGGGCCTGTTGCTGCGTCGTGACGACAAAGAGGCTTAGGCTGGAGATGTGTGTCATCGTCAGCCGCGTGCCGATTTCGACGGCTGCAAGCAGCAAGAGGAAACCTAGATAGATGATTGCAGCGTAGACCATGCGACGCTTGCGAGACAGGCGTGGCGGTAGGACATCAATTGGAGCCGGAAACACGATAATTGATCTCACCGTTGTCGAACTAATCCGAAGTCCGCGAAGCGGCCGACAGCATAAAGCCTGGGGTGGAGCGTAGCGAAACCCCAGGAACCGTGATTCCGAAAGTATCCGGAGCCCGCGGAGCGGCCGACAGTCGAATCATCACGAATGATGTTTCCGTAATCGCAACCGCTATCGCCCGCTCCGCGGGCTCTCAAGTTCTTTTTTGTTGATGATCCCGGGGTTTCGCTACGCTTCACCCCAGGCTTTATGCCAACGTCCGCTCCGCGGACTGACGGATTTTTACCCGTCACCTGCGCCGCAGGTTAGTTGCCGCCATTTTTCAATTGCGGTGTCAGCTTAACCTTGCCATTGGATGATCCGTTTGATTTCGCGAGATGCGCCTTCAAGTAGCGGCCGGTATGAGACGCCTTCACTTTCATGATCGCTTCGGGTGTCCCGGTCGCCACGACGTTTCCACCGGCGTCGCCTCCTTCGGGTCCCAAATCAATGACATAGTCTGCAGTCTTGATCACGTCCAGGTTATGTTCGATTACAAGCAACGAGCCACCGGCGGCAATCAAGGCCCGAAACGCCGCCAGGAGTTTGTTGATGTCATCGAAGTGTAGGCCAGTGGTTGGTTCGTCGAAGATGTAGAGAGTTTTGGCGCCGGTTCGCTTAGATAGTTGTGCTGCCAGTTTGATGCGTTGTGCTTCGCCGCCGGAAAGCGTCGTGGCTGACTGGCCCAGACGTAAGTAACCCAGTCCAACCTCGTCCAGCACTTTCAGCCGGTTGGTAATCTTGGGCACTTCGCGAAAGAAGGTTATCGCCTCGCGCACTGTCATGTTCAAAACTTCGTGCACGTTCTTGCCCCGATAGCGCACGTCGAGAATCTGTTGCTTGAAACGTGTTCCCTTACACTCCTCGCAAACGAGTTCGACGTCGGCGAGAAATTGCATTTCAACAGTCACTGTCCCATCGCCCTGACAGACATCGCAACGTCCGCCCGGCAGATTGAAAGAGAAGTGAGACGGATCAAAGCCGTGTGCCTGCGCTTCGCGAGTAGCGGAAAACACTTCGCGGATGCCGTCGTAAACTTTGATGTAGGTAACGGGATTTGAACGCGGCGTTCGCCCAATCGGCGACTGGTCGACCAGAATCACATCATCGATGAGTTCGCCGCCCTCCAACTTCGAAAAGGCGCCGACGTGTCCCTGCCAGTCTCCCCTTTGTTTCTTCAGGCCGGCATAAATGCAGTTATGAATCAGCGTCGACTTGCCGGAACCACTGACGCCGGTTACGCACACCAACATGTCCAGAGGAAACTCGACGTCAATCGATTTCAAGTTGTGCTCTGCAGCGCCGCGCAGAGCCAGTCGTCTCGTTTGGGCCGCGCGACGTTGCTTCGGTTCTTTGATTTCGGCTTCTCCGCGGAGATAACGCGCGGTCAGTGAACTCTCATCAACCATTAATCCCTTGAAGTCACCTTCGTAGATTACGCGACCGCCAAGTTCGCCCGCCGAAGGCCCGATATCGAGAATGTGATCTGCGGAACGAATCATGTCCTCGTCGTGCTCTACCACCAGTACTGTGTTTCCGATGTCGCGCAGGCTATGCAACAGGGCAATCAGGCGGTCGTTGTCGCGCGGGTGCAAACCGATCGAGGGCTCATCAAGCACGTAGAGCGCGCCAACCAGTGATGAACCAAGATTCGTTGCCAACTGAATTCGTTGAGCTTCGCCTCCCGAGAGTGTAGAAGCGAGACGATCCAGAGTCAGATAATCCAAACCAACTTCCACAAGGAATCGCAAACGGCGTCGAATCTCAAACAGTATCCGCTCCGCGATCGCGCCTTGTTCCGTGGACAGGCTAAGCGAATCGAAGAAGACCGCGGCATCCTTGATGGATAGTGCGCAAACTTCAGGTAACGTCGCGCCGCCAACCTTCACGTCGCGAGCCTCTTGCCTCAGACGCCCGCCGGCGCAATCCGGACACAGCGTGTAACCGCGATACTTTGAAAGAAACACCCGCACGTGGAGCTTGTATTTCTTGGTTTCGAGCCAGTCGAAGAAGCCGCGCACACCGCCCCAGTCTTTCCGGCCCTCGACAATCGCGCGCTGTTCGAGGCGCGAGAGTTGAGCGAAGGGAACGGTCATGGAAATTTTTTCCGACTTACAGAATTGTTTCAGCTCGTCCAACGCCCACTCATGTTGCGGTTTGGTCCAGGGTTCGATCGCGCCGTCTTTCAAACTCAATCCGGGATTGGGAATTACCAGATCGAGATCGAGCCCGATAGTGTTGCCAAAGCCCTGACAGGTAGGGCAAGCGCCGTAGGGATTGTTAAAGCTGAACAGACGCGGCTCGGGTTGGGCGTAAACCGTGCCGTCATACTTACACTCAAACCGGTCGGAAAACTTTAGACGCGTCGGCTCAGCTTCAGCAGTTTCAATGTTTGCCGTGCCGTGCCCTTCCTGAAAACATATTTCCAGTGAATCCACCAGCCGTTGCCGGATCCCAGGTTGAGCTGTGAGACGATCGACCATCACGAATACATCGTCGAAATCGTCCAGCTTGTAATCGTCAGGTGAATGAAGGTCGATGGTTTGACCGGCGGAGTACAAACGAGTGAATCCGCGTTGCATCAGGCTCATCACGTGAGCGGTGATTGACTGACGGGGAGTAGTCGCGGGACGCGGTGACCCGGAGACGCGGGGACGCGAGTTTTTGCGAATCTTCGCCGTGTCCCCGTGTCTCCGCGTCTCCGCGTCTCCGGTTTCCGCCAGTCCGGCTCGCGCAGGAAACAGGACATAAAAACGTGCACCTTCTGGAAGCGTCCGCAGGATTTTATCCGCCACCGACTCCGGAGAATCTTTGTAGACTTCGCGGCCGCAAACCCGGCAGTAAGTAATTCCCACTCGGGCGTAGAGCAGGCGAAGGTAGTCAAACACTTCCGTTTGCGTGCCGACGGTTGAGCGTGGATTTCGTGTCGAGTTTTTTTGGCGAATCGCAATGGCCGGGGCAATCCCGCGCACTTCGTCAACATCCGGTTTGTCCATCCGCTCGAGAAACTGTCGCGCGTAGGCTGATAGCGACTCGACGTAGCGGCGCTGTCCTTCCGCGTAAATGGTGTCGAAGGCGAGTGAAGACTTGCCGGAGCCGCTCACCCCGGTAACCACAGTCAACTGGTTAATCGGGATAGAGAAGGAGATATTCTTCAGGTTATTGACCCGCGCTCCCCGTACTTCGATTGCTTCTTCAGGCATGTTGTAAACCCTGCGACGGCCAGATAGACAGAAGTTTGAGGCCGTCCGTAAACCTTGAATAATACTCTGATTCTGTGCAGACGCGAAACGGCCTCGAAGGGAAAAATTATTAGCCGCGGATTAACGCGGATCGGCGCAGATCAGCAGGAGAGAGCCAAGAATATGGCGCACGAAGTCACTTTCTCTGCTGATTAGCCTTTGCTGGTTCTGATCCGCGTTATTCTGCGTTAATCTGCGGCCAAATTCTGATTTATGAACGTCACCATTTGGGCTGATTTCGATTGACAGGCCCGGCGCCGATGCACAACAATGCGCCGTATGAACACATCAAGATTTCTTTTGCGAGGCTTTAAGCGACCTCGTGAAGTGGTTTCCGAAGCGCTGGGTAAACTTGAGCAGAACGTTCTCAAGGAAGTTTGGCGACGGAAGGAGGCGAGCGTGCGTGATGTTTATCTCGCGTTCGATGAAAAAATCGCCTACACGACGCTAATGACTACTCTCGATCGTCTCTTCAAGAAGAAGCTGCTCACGCGACGTAAAGATGGTCGTGCGTTTTTCTACCTGGCCGCCGTTTCACCGGACGAGCTTGAACAGGGGATTAGAGAAGACGTCATTGAAGGTCTCCTCGGTCACGGCGCAGACGCAGTGCAGCCGGTGCTGGCCTGTATCGTTGATACTGTCAGCCAGAGAGATCGTGAGTTGCTTGACGAACTCGATCGCCTGATTAAGGAAAAGCGTAGAGAGTTGAAACAAGGTCGATAGATAATGTTCGAACTCCTTGGCCTCTCATTGTTGCTGGCAGCGTTGCTAACTTTTAATAGCGCAGCAACGTTTGTCATCGCCGGTCTCTGGCGAATAGCAGGCCGTGCGACTGATAACTGGACCGCCGCAGCGCGCGCTCGATTGCTTTTCTCACTGCGAATGCTTCCGCCTGTTCTGGCTTTCCTGGCTGTTTCGTTGCTGCTGGTTCCATCGTATCTCGCCTATGAGCCCCGTCACGCAGCGGAAACCGTTAGCTTTAAACTTGGCTTACTGGCGATCTTTTCGGCGACCGGAATAGCGGTTTCGGTCTATCGTGGCATTGGCACTCATCGCGCAACAGCCAACCTAACGTCTGATTGGTTACGGCAAGGCAGGCCTGTTCAGATTCCCGGCATCGACATCAAGTCGTATGAGATTAACCACGCCTTTCCGCTGATTGGAATTGTAGGTTTTCTGCGTCCGCGGCTTTTTATTGCGAGCCAGGTCCTCGAAATGTTGACGCCTGAAGAAATCTCAGCCGCCGTTGCACACGAGAACGGTCACCTGACAGCCCGCGATAACCTGAAGCGCGGCCTGCTGCAAGCCTGTCGCGATGCGCTGCTCATTATTCCCTGCGGTCGTTTGCTCGACCGATCGTGGTCGGAAGCATCAGAAGAGGCCGCAGACGAAAACGCTGCCAGGCAAGGTAACGGAGTAGCACTGGATCTGGCGTCTGCGCTGGTCAAGATTGCGAGAATCATTCCCGTCGGTGGACGGCCGACAATGCCGGCCGGCGTTTTTCTACTCGGGGACGAGGAAACGAAGGGCATCAAGTCGCGCGTCCGCAGGCTTATCGCCTTAGCTAACAGCGAGCGTAAAGGTTCTCGCTATGATCTCTTTACAAGGCTGGTCGTTTGGGCCCCGGCAGCTATGCTCTTGATAGGCTTCGTTGTCGCGGCCACCAATCCCTACCTGCTCACCAGAGTTCATCACCTGATCGAACAAGCCGTGTTTGCGTTGAGTTAATCTTCTCCGTGCCACTCAAGCGAATTTGTGGGACCGCGGGCGTCCCGCCCGCAATGAGCGCGCAGCGCGAACTAGTCTTATTCCTTGCCTTCTCTCCATCGGGCACTGCTGAAAGGCCAGTCTTCAGGCTTTTCACACAATCCCGCTTTCACGGGATTATTCTCGATGTATTCGATCGTTTTGTAGAAATGTTTTTCGTTCCTTGCGTACCTATCAAAATAATCGTCAATCCAGAATTTGCCTGTTCGCTGAAGTATCTTATTTGCTTCGTGGGCCGTGTATGACTTATGTGAGTGAAGAAGATCCTTTAACTCGTAGCTCTCAAACCGCGTCATTAAGGTGTGCACATGATTTGGCATCACTACCCACGCAAAGAGCCGATATCGTGAACCGTCGAACTTCAGCAGAGAGTTCTGCACCATGTTGGCGACTCGCGTGTTCTTGAGAAAGCACTGCCCATATCCCTGGTCTAAATACTTTTCCACACGGCGTATCAGTAAGAGTCTTTGGTGTTCGTCTTGAGCCAGCTTTAGCTCGTGCTGCCAACGTAGGATGACTTTGCGTGGCATGGAGTCAGCGAGGTGGAAGGTAATGAACTGTGGGATCGCGATTCCGTCGAAGTGCGGTAGGTAGCCACGACTATGCCAGCCAGCAGCGCGAAGCTCATCCTGATGAGAGTCATTAGTCAGAGACACGAAAGATGATCTTAGCTGGTTTGCGATCGGAATACCCGAACAGATCTCGAGAGGTAAAGTTGAGGGGCTGCAAGGGTTCTTGTTCGCGCTGCGCGCTCATTGCGGGCGGGACGCCCGCGGTCCCAGCAGTTCACTTGAGCGGTTCCCCTGGGCAGTACGACGACTGGTAGTAGTTTCTGCCCGACGGTAGAGTGCAAGCTCATTCCAGCCTGCGGGCGGCAGCCAACTTTCGTTAAAGTTCAGTTTCCCAAAAAACTGAAGAAAAAGGATCCCCAATGAAAAGTTCCAGAACCAGGGCGACTGTGTCGTCCCTCATGACCGCACTATGGTTCAGCGCCCTTCTGTCCCTGACTGTCGTGGCCCAATCAGAGAACGGGAGCATCAGCGGGACGGTCAAAGACTCAGCGGGCGCCGCTGTTGGCGGAGCCTCGGTCTCACTGGTGCGCGCGCACACAATTCTCCGTACCACGCAAACCGGCGCGGACGGCAAGTTCATTCTGGACAACGTAGCCCCCGGAAGTTATGCGGTAGTAGTTACCGGATCCGGATTCGGATCATTCAGCTCAGCCGCACTAGTGTCGTCAGGCGAAAAGAAAGAATTAAACGTTGAGCTCGAGGTCAACCCACTGAGTGAAGAGGTGGTAGTGACTGCGGAGGCCGGTCAGGTTTCGAATGCGCGAACGCTTGCTCAGCCGGTCAACATCATCACCGAGCAGGAAATTCTCGAGCGCGGCACAGAGGTCGTGGCCCAGGTTGTCGACGAAGAGCAGGGCGTTAATTTGCAACGCACCAGTCCCTCACTAAGCGCTGTGTTCGTGCGTGGTCTGACGGGACGGAACGTCGCCGTTTATGTTGACGGTGTTCGGTACACGACGAGCGCGCAGCGCGGTGGTGTCGGCACATTTTTCAGTCTCATCGAACCCTCAAGCCTTGAAGCGGTTGAAATTCTGCGCGGGCCTAACAGTTCACAATATGGTTCAGACGCCCACGGCGGCGTAGTCAATTTCATCACCCGTTCTCCCGCATATGGCGACGAGGATGGCGAGTTTCATGGTAATACGAATACTTTCTACTCGTCGGTTGCGAACAGCTTCGGTGGCAACCAGCTGGTAACGTATGGAACCAAGCGTTATGGTTTACTGTTGAATGCAAACGGGCGTCGTATTAACCGGCTGCGCCCGGGAGCCGGCCTCGACACCCACGCGGCAGTCACTCGCTTTCTCGGCATTCCTTCCAGCATTCTTGGCTCGCGCCTGCCCGATACCGCGTTCACGCAATATGGCGGCTTGCTTCGCGCCAGCTTCAACATTGACGACACGACGCAGTTCCTATTGAACTACGATCGCAGCCAGCAGGACGGTGGCAGACGTTACGACCAGCTTTTGGGCGGAGACGGTAACCTCATCGCTGACTTGCGCAACATTATCTCGGATGTGTTTTACGCTCGAATGATCAAGCAGAACCTGGGATTCTTTGACACGGGCTCGTTTACATTTTCCTACGGCGGTCAACGTGAGGAACGGATCAATCAAGGCGGGAACGGCAACCCCGTCGGAGCGATAACGAATCAGCGTGAGCGCACTAACGTGCTTGGTCTCAGCTTCTTTGTTGATAAGCAGCTCGGGCAACGCAACACGGTTCTCCTGGGCGCTGACATGTATCACGACAAGATCGCGGCGCCGGCGTTTACCACTGATCCGGTAAGTCATTTGGTAGTCAACTCCCGGCCCCGCATACCCGATGGCGCGCGTTACCTTTCTTACGGCTTCTTTGCTCAGGATGTTTTTACTGCAATTCCTGATCGTCTGCACCTCAGTGGCGCGGTGCGTTATAGCGTCGCATCATACCGGGCACGCGCCGCGGATGCGCCGTTAGTGAACAACGTTCGCCTGTTCCCGGATGACAGTGAACGCTTCGCCGCGTTTTCGGGTCGCATCGGCGCGGTCATCCAGGTTGGCGGTGGTTTTGATATCGCCGCGAAGTATGCGCGAGGCTTTCGCGCTCCCAATACAACTGATTTAGGAATTGTTGGATTGGTCGGGACTGGCTTTGAAGTCAACTCGCAGACGGCCGCAAGTCTTGGTGGTTTCATCGGTACCACCGCCGGCACGGACGCCGTTTCAAGCGGCATCCCCATTACTCGTTTGACGCCGGAAATTAGTGATAACTTCGATCTTAGTTTGCGCTACACGAGCAGGCGGTTTGCCGCGGAGTTAACCGGGTTCACGAATAAACTCAACGACGTTTATTTTGACCAGGCACTGATTCTACCTCCGGGAGCGCAGGGCAAGTTTCTTGGAAGTGAGCCGATCACTTTCCAGCACCCAACTAGGGGCTGGGTCTCTGTAGGTACTGTACCGGGCACTTCCGGTAGTCCCGTTCTAGTGCGCGTCAACTATGACGCGGCGCGCATCAACGGCGTGGAGTTTAACTCGCGAGCGCGCTTCAGCGATCAATTCAGCGCCAGAGCCAACTTAACGTACGTCCGCGCTCATAGCCTGCTTAACGGACTGCCGCCGAACATCGAAGGCGGAATCCCAAATCCCGCCGGCAACTTCAGCCTGCGGTACCAGCCGCGTGCGCGCTTTTATATCGAAGGATACTCTACCGTGGCGGCGCGTCAACGACGTCTCTCGTCGCTTGATCTGTCTGACCGCCGCACTGGTGCGTTGCGTTCGCGCGGTGCGATTCAAAACTTCTTCCGCCGTGGCGCTTGCGTTCGTGGATTAACCACGCCGGGACCGACCGGCTGTGGATCGGCGAGCAGTACCGCGACATTGATCTCAACCGGCGAGACCTTGCTGCAGGTGCAGAACCGTTTGTTACCAATCGGTGCCACAATCAATGGCGTGACCGTAGTCGACAATAATACCAACGTGCCACTCTTCACTGCTGTTCCCGGTTACTTCCTGGTGGGCCTGCGCGGTGCGGTTCGCTTCAGTGAAAGGTCAGAAGTCTTGTTCGACTTTGAAAACATTGGTGACAAGCAGTACCGTGGCATCAGCTGGGGCATCGACGGCGGCGGTCGCGGCCTGACGCTCCGCTATCGCTATAAGTTCTAAAATATCGGGGGAAAAGGGGAAAAGGAAGGGACAGTCAACAGTGGGGGAAAAGGGGAAAGGGTAAAAGGGGAAGGCGTAAAGTGGAAGCGCTCCGGGACCAACCGGTTTACCCCTTACCCTTTTACCCGTTCCCCTTTTCCCCTCTCTTCTTTTTGGCCAATGAGTGCATTGCTGACCGTCGAAGGGATAACCAAATATTTCAACCAGCGGCGCGTGCTGGATGACGTCAGCTTTTCAGTAAGGCCCGGTGAAGTGTTGGGCTTGATTGGGCCAAACGGTTCCGGCAAAACAACTCTATTTGAGTGTCTCGCCGGACTGATGCCGGCAAACTCAGGCGTCATCAAGTCAAACACCAAAGAACTGCCTCCCGCCAAGCGCAAAGAAGCGCTTTTTTATTTGCCCGACGCCATCTTCCCCTGGGCTGAACAAACCGTTCGCTGGGTGTTGGATTTCTTTCGCAAGATCTACGAGCGCTCTGAACAGGACGCGTCGGCGCTGGTGGAGCCGCTCCGGCTTGATGAATTGATGAAGGCGCGCATCGGGTCGCTTTCGAAAGGCGAACGCAAGCGCGTCCTGCTCGCTCTCGGTTTACTCACACCGCAACCCTTGCTGATGCTTGATGAGCCGTTTGACGGTCTCGACCTGCGCCAGACGCGAGACGTCATGACCTTACTCAAAGCACATGCGTCAACCGGCAGAACTTTGATGCTTTCAATTCATCAGCTTATCGACGCCGGTCGCGTTTGTGATCGTCTGGTCTTGTTGAGTGCCGGCCGAGTAGTGGGCGAGGGAAGCATCAGCGATCTTCAAATTAGAACCAGGCTACCAGAAGCGGGCGTGGAGGAGATCTTTCTTGCGCTCACTTAAATTTCGGCAACTGATCGCGAAAGAGTGGCGCGAGTTATTGGCTTCGCGCGCTTACTGGCTATTGCTCCTGATGATTGGTCCGCTGGTGGGCCAGGCTTTTATTACCGCGGTAAAATTGTATGCGGAAGCCAGCGGCAGCGGCGCCGGAGCGGCAGCGTTACCGCAGGCGCTGACGCCACTGGACGGTGTCCTGGTTCCGACATTCGGGGCTTACGATCTGGCAGCCACATTCTTTCTGCCATTCGTGGCAATTCGTTTGATCTCGGCCGAGAAACAGAGTGGTGCTCTAAAGCTCATGCTTCAGCTTCCGGGAAGTATCGGCGCAAAGTTGGCGGCTAAAGGTCTGGTACTCCTGGCGGGCTGGGTGGTGTCGTGTGTGCCCGCTTTCGTCGCCCTTGCTTTATGGAAATCTTACGGCGGACACCTGCATTCTCCCGAGACGTTGAATCTTTTGCTGGGCCATTTGCTGCGGGCGATGTTGAGTATTGGAATTGCGGTAGCTGCTGCCGCGCTGGCTGAGAGTGCTGCGAGTGCAGCCATCGTCACGCTGGGCTTTACAGTTGGCACCTGGGCGCTCGATTTCATTGCCGCTGGGCGTGGTGGATTGCTACAGCAGTTGGCGAACTACACGCCAACCGCTGCCCTGCGTTCTTTTGAACAAGGCCTGCTGCGGCTGAATACGATTGTAGTCATCCTGGTGATCGTTTTCTCAACCTTCGCTTTGGCCGCTGTCTGGCTAAATACCGGGAGAACGCTGCGTCATCGTTTGTTATCAACATTGGCGCTGGCAGCGATTCTCGTCGTGTTAATGTTCGGTGCTGTTAGTCTACGAACCAGTTGGGACCTGACCGAAAACCGGCGCAATTCTTTTCCCGCTGCGGATGAAGCGGCGCTACGACAGATTCGCGAGCCGCTGCACATTACTGTGATCCTGGCGCCGGAGGACCCTCGGCTTACTGATTTCGAACAGAACGTGCTGACCAAGTTACGAAGAAATCTTTCGCACCTCGAAGTTAAGTACACCGCCGGTAGTCAAACCGGTTTGTTTGAAGGTAGCGAAGATCACTATGGCGAAATCTGGTACGAGATGCGTGGGCAGAAGATTATGGATCGCTCGACGATCGAACAAGTAGTGTTGGAACAAATTTACAAGCTCGGAGGGATCAATCCACCGGCAGCAAGTGAGGAAGCCGAGTTTCCCGGTTATCCGCTCGCGGTGCAGCCAGTCTGGGCAGCCACAGTTTTTTATGGTGTCTGGCCCGTGATGACGATTCTTACCTGGTGGTTAATTCGCAGAAAAGTGCCACAACCTTCTTAACTCATCAAAGCCGGTGCTCCAGTTGAATGAGATGGAGCTGCAGAATAAAGACTAGCTGAGCAATTGAACATTCAACCTTGGTAGCACAAAATCAGAACTGGGAGCGATAGCGACCAGCCGGAAGCGCAACTGACCAAGAACCGCGGCCTAAGCGTGCAAACCCCAAGGTGAATCCTTGGCTGGTCGCCACCACCACCCCACGCGGGCTGCCCGCGCGGGGACCCCGGATCGCTCCCAGTTCTGATTTTGTGTAAACCGCGTTTGAAGGTTTCGACTCAAGCGAGATTCAGCTTGAACAGAAAAGGGGATTAAAGTTATGAGATTTCATATCGCACTGTTAACGATTGCGGTTGTGTTGATGATGCCGGTTGGAGCACAACGAACCGGAAAAACTACTCGAGTTGATTTGTCTAAGGAGAGAACTGGCCATGAATCCGGCAAGTTCCTGTCCGTGGTGGGTAATTGGTCGATCGTGGAAGACGGTGGAAAGAAAGTGTTGGGAGTTGACGGGAGGGCGTGGTTGCGTGGTCAACCCGCGAACGGTCTGGCACAAAATGCTCGAGCCATATATGGATCGCGCCACGAAGAATTTATCGATAACGTAAAAGCATTTGCCTACTTTCCATACGCGGTCGCCAAAGACATCGGCGACTTTCATGATGGCGAGATCAGTATTCGTTTCAAGCTGGTTGCGGGGCAATTAGATCAGTGTGCCGGCATTCTTTTTAACCTGCAGCCAAATGGCGACTACCTCGCGGTCCGGTTCAATGGAAAAGAAGATAACGTAGTGCTCTGGACTTTCAACAAAGGGAAGCGGAGTTTCGTTAAGAGAGGTTCAGAGAATGTGCCGCTGCAAATGAACACCTGGCACACCCTGCAGATATCAGTTCACGGCACGAACCTGCAGGCTGCGCTTGACGGCAAGCACCTGCTGGATCACACGCTGGCGGCCGCGGTAGCAGGAAGGGTTGGTGTTTGGTCGAAGACGGATAGCGTCAGCTACTTCGATGACTACACGGTAACGCAATAAGAAAGAAAAGAGGGGAAGGGGTAAAGGGGAAGGGGTAAAGGGGAAAGGGTAAAGGGGAAAGGGTAAAGGGGAAAGGGTAAATGGGTAAAGGGAATAAGCATTCCACCTTTCCCCTTCCCCTTTACCCTTTCCCCCTTACCCTTTTGATTTAGAAGATAAACCGCGCTTGCAGCTGGAACATCCGTGGCGGGTCGATGTTCGCAAACGCCGGGATGGCGTGTCCGTCTGCGCCTATCGCGTTAGCGGGTGTGAACTGGCCGAAAGTGGTGGCCGGTGTTGCCAAATCACCGTAGGTCGTAACACCGCGACCGAGGAAGTTTCCATGATTGAAGATGTTGAAGCCCTCCAACCGGAGTAGAAGTCTCATGCGTTCTGTCAGCTTAATGCGATTCTCGACGAAGATTGCCACATCGGAGGTGGGGGTGCCGCGAAACGCCGACTTGCGGACGACGTGGCCGTCGATTACTGGCCGGTCGTTGTTAGCGCCGTCACCATTGTTATCGACGCCGGTCGTCGCGTTGAATGGGCGGGCTGACGCGAACTGTGACAGCGTGCCGGCGGTGAAGTTTAGCGGGAACCGGTAGGTGAACGTGATCACCGCGCGATGAGTCTGATCGGCAACGCTCAGGCCACGCTCCTCCTCGCCGAGCCGCGAGATTATGTTCTGATTCGGCCCGATGCCGTTTCCGTCCGGCTCGAAGGTATTGGTCGCTTTGGACAGTGTGTAGCTGACCTCGGCATACATACGCCGGTTGCCGCGATACCTGAAATTCCACTGTAAGCCGTCGTAATCGGCAACGCCTTGGTTCGTGATCACACTCACCTGACGCACGCCGCCATTGGCCGGCAGAATGGGCCGGGAGTTGTTGGCGACAGCCACGGTCCTCACCTGTCCAGGCGCTGTGCGATCAAACGGTGACGGCGCGTTCAAATCAACCGTGCGATCGAGGTCGCTCACATGCTGATGCACGTAGTCACCTCCGAAGAACAACCCCTTGGTAATCTCTCGTTCCGCGCCGAAAGAAAACACCTGACTGCGTGGATTCACTAATTTGTCGGGATAGTTCGGCAGCAGGTTGAAGTTCAGCCCGTATTTCGCAAACTGGGCCACATAGAAGTCCCGGCGGCCAGGCCTGATGGTGATGTCGCGCGCGGGCAATTGCGCAGCGGGCAGAGTCTTCGGATCAACGTTCACTGGCAGGCATGGCCCCGTCAGGCAGGTTGGAAATCCCGCTTGCCCGGCAGTCGCCGTGTAGGTCGTCAAGCCGTCAAGCCCGTTTACCAGGAAACCCGCGACTGCGTTTGAGCGAATCTGCGGATAATATACGCCGTAGCCGGCGCGAAACGAGGTGCGCGAATCGCCCTTCGGATGCCAGCCGAAGCCAATGCGCGGCGCGAAGTTATTCTTGTCGTCAGTCAGAGTTTGCCGGTCGTAGCGCATCCCCAGATTCAACGTGAAGTCAGGGGTCACCTTCCAGTCATCCTGTACGAACCCACTCAAGAGCCACTGCGGCAGGTTGTAACTGCTGATCCCGTAGTTGATCGGCTGCGTGTAGTTCTGCACGTCGTTTAGCGTTAACTGGTCGAAGGGCGCTGTCGTCGTGTTCTTGAAGGCGAACGTGCCGAGGATCGCAGTGCCGGGTTCGCTACCCGTGCCGCCGGAGGTGTGATGAAGCACACTGCCGCCGAAACGGAAGTAGTGACCGCCATGCGACCACGACAACGTATCCGAAAACTGTACCTGGTGACTGTAGATGTTGGAGGCTCGCGACTGGCCAATCGTGAAAGGCACCGCGCCACCGCGTGAGTAGGTTGTTGAGAGGTTCTGAGCTTCCCAAAGCGTGATGGGATCCCCGTGAAGGTAAGCGAAGCGGGCCTCATTGAGAAGACTTGGGGTGATGACAAAAGTGTGATTCGCCTGAGCCGTCCATGACCTTCGTGAGTAGCGGCGCGCGACGCTCGGTGCGTTCGTGCCGCTGACAGCGTCTTGCGGGTTGTCGTCGGAGAAGCGATCGACGTTGAAACGGAACATCAAGTTCTGATTCGAAGTAAGTTTATGATCCAGCCGGCCGTCGAAGAGGAACTGACGGTAGTGTCCCGTGTAGTCCAGGTGTCCATCCGCCGGCAACAGGAAGGCAGGCAAGGCGCTGGACAGAAACGTGGTTCGGTTCTGACGCGTATAGTCGGCCGTGGCGAAGAAAAAAGTTTTGTCTTGAACAATTGGTCCGCCGATGGAGCCGGAATATTGGTTCAGCTGATCCGGAATATCCACCGGGCTGATAGCGGTAAGCGTGCTGGGCACGGCGCAACTTGGCGTGGACGTCGGACAGAAGTTCTTGGTCGAAAACGTCTTCGCCTGCCAGCCACCACCCGGACGCAACAGAAACAATCCTTCGCCATGAAACTCGTTAGTGCCGGATTTCGTGGTGATATTCAGCGCCGGGCCGGACGTCCAGCCGAATTCGGAAGAAAACGCGTTGGAGAGGACATTGATTTCCTGGATGGCGCCCATCGGCACTGTGGCTATCGCCGTCTGGCGGCCCCAGCCTTCATCGTTGTTCGCGCCGTCGAGCGTGAAGGTGGTTGCACGACGTGAACCAACGCCGGTAACAAAGTAGGTGGCGTTAACGAACAGATCCCCTAAACCTTTTCCTGTACGAAACGCCGAGTTCAGGAGCGGCAAGGTTGTCGACTTTCGGCCCAGGATCGGCATCTCGTCGATTCGCTGGCCGGTAAGCGGAACACCGATCATTGGGTTTGCGCGCACGCCGTCTGAGGTGCCAAAGACGGTGACTTCCGCCTTCTCAGAACCGACGAGCATCTTTACTTTCAACGTCGCCGTTTCGCCGGAGCGGAGGGCGATGTCCTTGAGTTCTTCATTGCCGAATCCGTCTTTGGACACTGTGACGGTATAGGTTCCTGTAAGCGACAGCGCGGAAATTGTGGCGCTACCGTCGCTGCCCGAGACCGCCTCGCGCAAGGCGCCGGTCGCGGCGTTCACCACCGAAACTTTCGCGTCCGGGATAACGGCGCCAGTCTGATCGACTACGTTAACAATCATCGATGCGGTGTTGGGAGACTGCGCGACTGCCGGGCCCGCGACAAACGCGAAGAGGGCAAGCAGAAGCAAAGGCAAGCGCAAATTAACGTCGTGGTGGACCAGTCGCGGGGATTTGAATCCTGGCGTTCGCATAGTAGTTTTCCTTTTCCAAGTTGGTGCTCAGTGAGAGCAGTGGATTAGTGCAGCTAGTGAAGGTATTCCCAGCCGGAAATTACTACCATCGGTCGTAGAGCGACTAACGCTGAAACGTTGGCTAATGTCAGCCCAGGGTTTGCTTTGAAACCCTGGCTTCAAACATAACGGGGGATCAGGGTGCTGAGAAAACTTCATAGAGGGTGGTGCTTTGTGGAAGAACGCGCGTTCGGCGCCGGTCTGAAGTTTTTCAGAAATGGAAAGTGAACCCGGCCACCGCACGTCGACTGGTCATCAAATAATATTGCCCGTCACCGAGCTCGCTTTCGGCCACCGGGTCGCGGCGATCTCCCAAATTGGTGGCGTCTACACGCAAGTCCCACTTCGGCGTGCGATAGCCTGCGCTCAAGCCGATGGTGGCAAATCCGTTCGCCGGCGCGGTGTTGCGCTTGTTCAGGAACCGCGCTCCGGTGTAATACACATTGAGGCCGCCCAGAAACCCGCGCTCCGGCGCATAGACGATGCCAAAGGCCGCGAGATTGTGGGCGGACATTTCCAGCCGCTTGCCCGCAAGCTGCGTGGGCACTCCGCCGAAATCCTGCACGTAATCAGTAAACCGCGCGTCGTGGTAGCTGTAGGTTGCGTTGGCCATGACGTCTTTGGTCATGAACAGCGAAATGCCGGATTCAAACCCCTTGAAGCGCTGCGTTCCGGCATTGGTGAGAGCGGGCAATCCGCCGATGCTGATCGGTGTGACCAGATTCTTGAAATCCATCAAAAATCCAGAGGCTTCCACGTCTACGCGGCCGTCAAAGAAGCGGGCCTTGATCCCGCCTTCGACGCTGCGGGCGGTTTCCGGCTCCAGGATGAGCCGGTTGTCGAACGTCTCGATGCCGAAGTCGATGGCCGCAGGCTTAAACGTGTCGCGGTAGTTCGCGTACAGATTGACGGAATCCTGATTCCTCTTCCAGGCGGTTACGATGAATCCGACGTTGCCGCCGGGCCTCACCTTCGTGCGGCGGTCAGAATCACTGGTGCCTGCGCCCGGGTCGTCGTGCTTCTGCGTCTCATGAGTGACGTTCAGGCGAATCCCGGCGTCAATGCGCAGGCGATCGAAAGGTCGCCATTCGATTGAGGTATAGGCGCCGAAAAAATTCCGAGCGTCGTGGGTGGTGACATCGAGTGGGCTGGGAACCGCGACTGAAACCGGAGGCACACCGTTGAGCGGCACGGTGTACTCGAAATCCGCGCCCCAGGAATTACCGGTACCGTGCAGATAGTCGGCGCCGAGCAACAGCGTCAACGAGGGCGCAACTTTCCACGATGCATGAGTGTCGGCATAGACGTCGGTGAGGTGAATGTTCTGGCGGAACCCGCGTGCGTTGTCGGTCACGGCGGTGATGTCTTCAAGGAATCCGCGCAGGACGCTTTGGCGGCTGTGAGAGAGAGATACAGTTCCCGACCAAGTTCCGGAGCCTACGCTGCGGTCGAAGCCAGCCGCCCCGGTAAAGCGGCGGTCGTTAAGGAACGAGCCGTTGGGATTGTTATTGGCGTCCACAGGTACCAGCGGAGTCAGGGACGGTCCAACGCGGACGCGCGGGCTGGCAGGATCCTGGTTCAGCCAGTTCATGTCGAAATTGAACCACTCGCGATTCGCGCCGTTGCCCTTGCGCCCTACTCGCCACAACGCATGTCCCCGGCGATAGTTTGTGCGGTCATCGCTGAAGCCTTCGCGCTGCGCGTCCAGCGAAAGGCGCGAGGACCATTTGCCCGAGAGGGGAACGGGAGTCGACAATTGGAAGCCGAAGGTGCCGTAACTTCCTCCGCGGACGGTCAAAGATCTCTCCTTTGCAGCGGTATCCTTGTGCACGATATGGATGACGCCGACAAATGAAGTGGCGCCATAGGTGACCGGGGCCGGGCCGCGCATCACTTCAATGCGTTCGATGTCATTCAAGTCGAGCGTCGTCAGGGCGGGATTGAAGGACCCGCCCCACGGCACGCCGTCCACCACAAGGAGGAATGCGTCAAGCTCTTTCAATCCCCAAAAATCCGGCACTGCGCTGGCTGGGCCGGCATCTCCACCGGGTGCAACCTCCACGCCAATGGCAAAGGTAAGCGCGCTGCGCAAGTCGTGGTAGCCGCGATTTCGCAGCTCGTCGCCGTTGAAGACTTCGACCGCGGAGGGGACATCCTGCGGGTCTTCAGGCAAGCGTGTGGCTGTTACCTCCACGCGTTCATGAATCACTGGTAACTTCTGCGCCGGAGGAGTGCTCTGCGGCGCAGGTGCAGAGGTGGTCTGTGCGCTGGCAGATGAAACCACGCAGCACAGAAAGAGCAATGTTCGTTTGATCATGGTGGCAGAGAGTACGAGGTTCTGGGCCACTACTACCACAGGTCGTAGAGGAAACTCGCGGCCGTGTGAAGAATCAACGGACAATCTGTTCAAGCAACGGACTCTTTCACCGAACGATCCGAATTACATTGGCCGTTACGAAGGCAATCGGTGCCGCCGTGATTGAGCATAACATCAGCAGACATTTGGCAGAAGGCAGCTCGAAAATTCTCGGCACCTCTTGGAGCAGTTTCATGAAGACTTTCATGAAACTTGTGTCGGCCAGGTTTGACGGTGATGCACCACACGCACCGCGCGGTTTTTTTGTGCAAAGCCATCCGAGCCAGGCTACCGCACGTTTTGGCTGGTGTGGATAGTGGTCGGAAAGACGGCCGGTATCTGGTCAAAGGGCCGATCAAGATCAAGCTGGAATTGTTTCTTTCGGCTCGAGACATACAGCCGCATGGTTACCGCCAGAATCCCAATGGCGATCCCGATCCAGGCGACCGACCAGAACAACGCGGGGACTCCGGTTGCGTTAGCCATGTTCACCGCATCAGTCGGCACATTCGGGCCGAACGGCGACGAGAGGTAAAAGACGGTTTTCAAATCGAGCAGAGCATTCAATACGCATTGGACCGCGAGGAAGCTCACAAAGAAGGTTGCCACGCGCGCACTTGCGTACTTCGCTACTGCGATTAGACCCACGCTGAGTAACGTTCCGGCCAGAATGGTAAAAGGAAGCGCCGACGAAACCACTCCCGACATCGCGGGTTTTATTAGTCCATAGATGAGCGTGAGCGCAAAGATCAAAGTCGCTGATCCGATCAGCACGATGCGCGCAGCGATAGCCTTGCGAATCAACACGAGCAGTAAGGCCCCGAACGCCATTGAACCGAGGTAGCCCGCGCTCGCCACGAACACCTGAGAAAATCTACCGCCCCCCGAAGTATAGGTTTCTCCACTGGCATTGGTTGCAATACTGAGACTCTCGACCGAGTTGCCAGTCAACAGCGCGGCAATGGCGTGGCCGCCTTCATGAATGAAAGTTACAAAAATGCGAAACGGGTAAGTAACGATTTCGGCGAACGGAATAAACCAAAGCACGATCGAAATCACCGCCGCGGTAAGTAGCAGGGTTGCTTGTGGACGAGCATCGCTCCGAATTCCGTATTTCATAGTAATCTCTAAACGCTGGAAAAATTCC
>Ga0070698_100000330_pt1 | contig 48614 bp, 42 predicted proteins | sample KBSK1502metaG_FD_65477 | JGI IMG/M metagenome (GOLD analysis project Ga0070698, IMG submission 65477) | Corn, switchgrass and miscanthus rhizosphere microbial communities from Kellogg Biological Station, Michigan, USA - KBS K1-50-2 metaG | ecosystem: Host-associated > Plants > Roots >...
CCATCCGTTCACGTCACCGCGCGTACAAGATGAAGAGCTGCTCGACAGCGCGCCGGAGAAAGTGCTCGCGCGCGCGTACGACCTCGTGCTCAACGGCGTCGAGATCGGCGGCGGCTCGATTCGTATCCATCGCAGCGATCTACAAGACCGCGCGTTCAAGGCACTCGGTATTAATGAAGATGAGCGCCGCGCGAAGTTCGGCTTCCTGCTCGACGCGTTCAAGTACGGTCCGCCGCCGCACGGCGGTATCGCGTTTGGTCTCGATCGCCTCGCGATGCTGCTCACGGGCGCCGATTCGCTGCGCGATGTGATCGCGTTCCCGAAGACGCAAAAGGGCTCCGACCTGATGACGGAGTGCCCGACGGCGGTGGCGAAGAAGCAGCTCGACGAGCTGTTCATCCAGCTCCGTCCCGATCTGCCGACGAAGTAACATCGCTTCGTGCGTCTTTGGATGATCGCGCTCGCTGCGTGCGGACGCCTGCACTTCGATCCGATTGTCGACGCGAGTGACGGCCCGCCCGGCGACGCGTTCACCGGCATGAAGCTGACGTACGTGAAGGCGTCGAATCCCGGCGTCGGCGACCAGTTCGGGACGAGCGTCGCGCTGTCCGCCGATGGCAACACCCTCGCGGTCGGTGCGGCGTACGAGGACGGCGGCGCGACCGGCATCAACGGCACGCAAGATGACGCCGCGGGCGATGCCGGCGCTGTCTACGTCTTCGTGCGCAGCGCAGACACCTGGGTTCAGCAGGCGTATATCAAGGCGTCGAACACCGACGCAGTTGATCTCTTCGGTACCGCCGTCCAGCTATCTGCCGACGGCAACACGCTCGCCGTCGGTGCGTATCAGGAAGATAGCGACTCGACGGGCATCAACGGCACCGAGGGCAACAGCACGCTCGGTGGTACGAGTGGCGCGGTCTACGTGTTCGCGCGCACCGGCACGACGTGGTCGCAACAGGCTTACGTCAAGCCATCGAACACCGACGCGAACGACGAGTTCGGTCGCTCGCTCGCGCTCGCAGAGGATGGCAACACGCTTGCGGTCGGCGCGTACCTCGAGTCGAGCTCGGCAGCCGGCATCGGCGGCAACCAGACCAACAACGCGCTGTCGAAGAGCGGCGCGGTTTACATCTTCACGCGCGCCGGCACTGTGTGGTCGCAACAGGAATACATCAAGGCATCGAATCCCAGTCTGGAGGCGCAGTTCGGCTGGAGCGTCGCGCTTGCTGCCGACGGCAATACGCTCGTGGTTGGCTCGGTCATCCAGGACGACGTCGCGCTCGACTCCGGTGCCGCATACGTGTTCGGTCGCGTCGGCGCGACGTGGTCGCAGATCGCGTATCTCAAGGCGTTCAACGTCGGGGCGACCGATTACTACGGCCAGGCGGTGGCGTTATCGGCAGATGGCAGCACGCTCGCGGTCGGCGCGATCCTCGAAGACAGCAATGCGACCGGCGTCGATGGCGACGGCATCAATGACCTGGCAATCGACGCGGGTGCGGCATACGTGTACGCGCGCAACGGCGACCTCCAAGCGTACGTCAAGGCGACGAACAGCGAAGCCGGCGACACGTTCGGCCGTGGGCTTGCACTCTCCGGATCCGGTGGATTACTCGCCGTCGGCGCGTACTTCGAGGCGAGCAACGCGATCGGGCTCGACGGCGATCAGATGAACAACGCGGCGAGCGGCTCTGGGGCCGCGTACGTACTGACGCGCACAGGATCGTGGGTGCCGAGCCGCTACCTGAAGGCAACGAACACCGACCCAAACGATCGCTTCGGTGTGTCGATCGCGCTCACGCCCGATGCGCGCGTGCTCGCGATCGGTGCGATCGGCGAGTCGAGCGTCGCGACCGGCATCAACGGCGACCAAGCCGACAACTCCGTACGCGACGCCGGCGCGGTCTACCTCATTGAATGAGCGGATGCGTCTCGTGGAACGGCTCGAAGTCCATATACGTGCGGCCGGACTCGTCGGTGCGAAACAGATCAATGAAGCGATGCTCGAAGCGGATGTCGCTCGCGGAGTACAGGTAGCGAGAGTGCACGGTGGCCGCGAGCAGATCGTCGATGCCGGTGAACGTGACGACGATGTTCGTCGCGCTCGCCGTCAGTGCGTCTGGCGTCACGCCGTAGAGCGGGCTCTTTTCGTCGATCGTGTGCTGCGCGAGCATCGACAGCGCGAACACCGGCGTCGTGTTGCGGCGCAACTCGAGATCGTACACGCGCCGCATCGTCTCGCCGTGCGCGAGCTTCTCGTTGCGCGTGAGATAGACGTGCACCGTGGCCTCGACGATCGCCGTCGAGCGCTCGTTCGCGAGCCGGAACTGCAGCGTGCGCTTGCCATCGAAATCGGCGATGACAGCGACCTTGCTGAACAGCACGCGGGCGCGCGGCGTCGAGAACCGCGCGAAGAACACGCCCGTGATCAGCGCGGTCAAGATGATGCCGAAGAAGCTCTCGATCGTCACGATCGCGTTCGCGAAGTGATCGGCGGGCGCGAGGTAGCCGTAGCCGATCGTCGCCATCGTCTGCACGCTGAACCAGACATAGTCCATGTAGCCGTGCGCGTTCATGACGTTCGCGTGCGCGACATACAGGATCGTGCCGAACAGGATGTTCGACAGCACGAAGATCGTCGCGAACAGCGCGACGATCCGCGTCCAGCTCGCGGTGCGCAGGAAGTGATACGCGTCGTTTCCGAGCGACGAGCCGCGCACACCGCGGCGCTCGATCAGCGTACGACCGCGCGCATCGATCAAACGCTGCGGCTGAGACTTCGGATGCACCACCGCGGCGAATCTACTGCATCCACGTGGGCGTGATCTCGAGATCGACGCGCGTGCCTCGGCGGATCACGCCGAGACGCACCGTCTTCCCGGCCGCCCACGTGCGCAGGATTTTGTGGAGAGCATCGACGTTCTCGATCGGTGTGTCGTCGAAGCGAACGATCAGATCGCCGTCGACAAGCCCGGTCTTCGCCGCGGGACTACCCGGCTCGACCGACTGCACCTCGACCGCCGACGCGCCGAGTCCGTGATGGTACGCGAGCCGGCGATCGAGAGGCCGGCGCGCCGCGCCGATCCCGAGCCACGCGCGCTTGACGTGCCCGTGCTGAAGCAGCTGGCTCAGCACCCACGCCGCGGTCTCGACCGCGATCGCGAACCCGAGGTTCTGCGAGCGCGCGATGATCGCCGTGTTGACGCCGAGCACGCGGCCACTTGTATCGAGCAGCGGGCCGCCCGAGTTGCCCGGATTGAGCGGCGCGGTGTGCTGAATAACGCCGTCGATCAGCCGATTGCCGCGGCCGCGCAGGCTGCGACCGAGCGCCGAGACGACGCCGGTCGACACAGTCGACTCGAAGCCGAGCGGGTTGCCGATCGCGACCGCGAGCTGCCCGACACGCGGCGCGAGCGAGCCTTCGATCGAGAGGTATGGCACCTGGCCCGACGGCAACGCGAGCGCGCTCGCATCGACTTTGATCACCGCGAGGTCCGTCGCCGGATCGTCGCCCATCACACGTGCGTCGATGATCTCGCCGCCCGGCGTGCGCACCTTGATCGTGCGTGCCGACGAGACGACGTGGCTGTTCGTCATAACGTAGCCGTCGGGCGTGACGACGAAGCCCGAGCCCGCGCCGCTTGGGCCACGCTGCGAGACTTCGAGGCTGACGACCGCCGGCCCCGCTTTCTCGACGACGCTGATCACCGCGCGCGAGTACGCGTCGAGAAGCTCTTCGTCGTCGGGTGCGGTCACGATCGGGTACGGCGCTGTGTTGGATAGCGCTGCATTCCCGCGCGACCCGTTGGGTCGCCCGGGAATTTCATCGGTTCCGACCTCGGTCACGGTTTGCTCCCGATGGTGACATCGAGCTCCTGCTTTGCGCCTGCGCGCACGAGCACGAGCTTCACGGTTTTGCCGGGACGATCGCCGAGCTCGGTGCGCAACGAATCGGGACCGGTGACGGCGGCGCCATCGAGCTCGACGAGGATATCGCCGACGAGCACGCCGGCCGTCGAGGCCGGGCCGCCGTCTTCGATGCTCGCGACGAGCGCGCCGCGATCGCGACCGACGAGTTGCGCGAGCTGCGGCGTGAGTGCCGCCGGATACGCGCCGACGCCGAGATAGCCGCGGCGCACGCCGCCGTGTTGCTGCAGCTCGTCGACGACGCGGCGAAGCGTCTCGACGGGAATCGCGAGGTCGCTGCCACGCAGCAGCGTGCGCGTGTTCATGCCGATCACCGCGCCGTCGGCGTCGATCAGCGGACCGCCGGCGAACCCGCGCGGGATCTGGCGATCCGATTCGATATAGCGATCGAGCTTGCCGCCGGCGGGCGTGCGGACGTCGGGCCCGAGCACGCCGATCGCGCGCAGCGATGCGCGCGCGGTGCGACCGGGTCGGCCGATCGCGAGCGCGAGGTTGCCGACCGCGAGGGCATCCGCATCGCGCAGCTTCGCGGGTGATAACCCACCACCTGCGACACGAAGCAGCGCCACGTCGGTGCCTGGATCACGGCCGATGACTTCGGCGTCGCGATCGTCGAGCGTGCCATCTGCTTGCGCGACGCCGACGGTGGTGCGGTCGGGAGTATGAAAACTAGATGTGATAACGAGGTCTGCGGCCCAGACGATGCCGGTGCCGCCGGTGTGGCGACGAGAAACTCGCACCACCGACGGCGCAGCTGCCGCCACGGCGGCGGCGAGTGCCTTGTCGAGGGCGTGAAAAACGTCGAGAGCTGGTTGCGCCATTGGAACGGTCTCCTTCACCAGCGATGCTGCGCCGATTGCGCGTGCGCGAAAATCCGCCGTTCGGCGAGGTTTTCCGTCGAAAAACAGGCAGGTGTGACCGCGACCTAGCCGATCCCGACGCGCGGCCTCCCCACATAGGCAGGGTTGACCCGCACGTTATGCGTGGCCATGTTGCTGACTATTATGACCCGCAACCCTCAACTGACGCTCGGCTCGGTGACCGACCCGATCAAGGTCGCGCTCCTGACCGATGACCCGTTGCTACGAGCTGGGCTCTCCAGCCTGCTCGCGCAAGTGGGATCGATCCACGTCGTGGATCGTGAAGCGGCGGAAGTCGCGCTTTGGGATGCCGGGGTCGACACCGAGAAGACGCTTCCTCGTCTGAGCGAGCTGCGAGCTTTGCCGATGCCGGCCGTGGCGGTCGTGCGCGATCCGGCGCATGTTGCGCCTGCTCTCGCAGCGGGCGCTCGCGGCGTCGTGCTCCGTGACCAAGTTGGTCCGGGCATCCACGCTGCGCTCGCGGCCGTGCGAAGCGGCTTGACCGTGATGGACGCGGCGCTTGCCGAATCACTCGTACCGGCCACGCCGGTACGAACCAGCAACGGCAAGGGCAAGGGCGAATTGACGGAGCGCGAGCGCCAGGTCGTGCAGCTGTTGTCGGAAGGTCTGTCGAACAAGTTGATCGCGGATCGCCTCGGCATCAGCGATCACACGGCGAAGTTCCACGTCAACGGCGTGATGATGAAGCTCGGCGCTTCGACGCGGACCGAGGCTGTTGTCGAAGCGATGCGGCGCGGCCTGATCCGGCTGTAATCCAGCCGAACACGTCGAGCGCGACGAGGCCGCTGTCACCGACAGTGATGCCTTCGTCCTCGAGCAGCTTGCGTTGCACCGCTGCGCCGACCGGATCGTGAATCGCGATGCGGCCGCGCAGCTTGCCGGCTTTGCCGATCACGCGCTGCCACGGCAGCCGATCGGTGGGCTTGCTCGTCTTCATCGCGGCGCCGGCGACGCGCGCGCCGCCCGGAATGCCCGCAAGCTCGGCGACCTGGCCGTAGGTCGCGACTTTGCCGCGTGGGATCTTGCGCACGACGGTGTAGATGCGGCGGTACAGCTCGCGGACGTGATCGGCCTCGTCACTCATGCAAGCCCTATCATTGATCCGGATCATCGAGGGCGTCGAGCATCGCCGCTGCAAGCTCGCGGAGCTGTTCTTCCGACTTCGCCCGCGCCTTTTCGAGTGCCGGTTTGTGACCGCCCGGAGCGACTGCGCGATACGGAACGTCAAAGCGCGTCGCAAGCGCGCTCGCGAGATCAGTCGCCCACGCAGCGTCGTCGATGTTCGCCGCCGAGATCACATGATAGCGCTCGCCGGTGAGCGCGAGCTCGACGCCGTGACGAGCGCCGTCGGTGAACGACTGCACAGCGACCACGTCGCGTTTGGCGACGGTCATGCCCGGTAGTCGCAGCTCGGCGCCTTGCTCGTCGAGCTCGATCGCGAACAGCCGGCTCCACACGGTGCAGCCCGCGTCGTCGATCGCCCACAGCGCCGGCGCGCGGCGATGACACCTCGCGCGGCGAAGGTCGGCGACGCGCGCGCGCACGTCGGCTTCGATCAAGCTCTCGAACGGCGCGACGAAGCGCTGCGCGAGCAGGCGCGCTGCGTTGTGCTCGATCGCAAAGATGCCGCACCACGTTCCACTCGGATCCCAGCCGACGAGCTTCGGCAGCGGCGATGCAAGTGCGGCGCTAAACGTCTGCAGAAACCCGGCGCTTTCGCTCGCGTCCCACGGCACGCCGAGTGCGCTCGCAAGATCGGCCGCGAGCTCGCGCAGCTCCTCGTGCTCCGCGTCGGCATCGTACGTGTATACGTCGCCTTGAAAGTAATAGATCTGCTCGACCGCGACAGGAATCCACGTGCCGCCGATGACCTCGAGCTCGACGCCGCGATACGGCTCGTTGTGATGGCCGATGTCGAACACGTGCACGCGGATGACGTGCTTGGTCGCGATCGATTGCCCCGAGATCATCAGCCACGACCGCGCGAGCTCGAGGAGCACGCTGCCGTCTGCGGCCCGAACCGCAAATCCGTGCTCGTCCGCGGCCCACGCGAAGTTGTGGCAACCGCGCCGCGAGGTCATTCTATAGTGTAGGCGCGCGATGCAGATCCAGGTGCTCTACTTCGCCGTCTTTCGCGAGCGGCTCGGCAAAAGCGACGACACGCTCGCGCTCGCTGATGGCGCGACGGTCGCCGATGCGATCGCGGCGCTCGCCGAGCAGCACGCACCGATCGCACAGCTGCGCGGCCGGTTTCGCGTCGCCGTCAACCAAGACTTCGTCGATGACGATCACGTGCTGCGCGATGGCGACGAGCTCGCGCTGATTCCGCCGGTCGCCGGCGGCGCATCGTGCCGGCACGTCGAGCTCACCGATCGTACGCTGTCGCTCGATCGCTGCATCAATGCCGTGCGTGGCGAAGGCATGGGCGGCATCGTCACGTTCACGGGCATGGTGCGCCTGCACAGCCGCGGCACGACGATCGATCACCTCGAGTACGAGGCGTACGCGCCGATGGCGACGAAGGTGATGACGCAGCTGTGCGAAGAGATCGAAGCCGAGATCGCGGGCTGCCGCGTTGCGGTCGAACATCGCATCGGGAGGCTCGGCATCGGTGACATCGCCGTTGTCATCGCCGCGGCGGCGCCCCATCGCGCCGAAGCGTTTGCCGCGTGCCGCGCGATGATCGATCGCCTGAAGGACCGCGTGCCGATCTGGAAGAAGGAGGTCGGTGTCGACGGTGCGGAGTGGGTCGGCCTCGGGCCGTAAGACTTTTTTACGCACAAATCGCACCCTCGTGCGTATGTCCCTCGGTGGCCCGTCCAGCCCGAGAGAGTGAACGTGACCCACCTTCGGATCGCGCTGGCGCTGATCGCGACGGCCGCATGTAACTCACCAGTTTCACCCGAGACCCCCGACGGCGACGGCGACGGCAAAGCCGACGACGGAACGTCAGACTCATCGGATGGCGGCGTCACCGGCGAGAGCGGGGTCTCGACGTGCACCTCATATCCCGGGCCTGTCGTGTGCGGCAACGCGCACTGGTCGTGGGACCAACCAACGCCGACGGGTCATCGTCTATCGGCGGCGTGGAGCTTTTCACCAAGCGATGTGTGGGCCGCCGGCGGCGCGGGCACCGTGCTTCATTACGATGGTCAGAGTTGGGCCGTCGAGCAGACGCCGATCTGCGAGGAGATTCTCGGGCTGTGGGGCAGCTCGCCGACGAATCTTTGGGCGGTCGGCGCAGAAGGCAGAATTCTCCATCGCACGTCGTCGGGCTGGACGATCCTTCAAAGCGGCACGTGCAAGAACCTGCAAGCCGTGTGGGGCGCGTCGGCGACCGACATCTGGGCCGTCGGCGACGAGCACACGGTGCTGCACGGTGGCACGCAGGGCTTCTCTGCCGTCGCATTCCCGACGACGGATCATTTGCGAGACATCATCGGCTTCGCGAGCAACGATGTGTGGGCCGTTGGCATGGACGGCATCTATCACTTCGACGGCGCCGCGTGGTCGACCGCGAAGACGGATAACTGGGCACTCAACGCGATCTGGGGCAGCGATTCCGATCATCTCTTCGTCGCTGGCTTCGCGTGGGGCGATAACTCCGACGCTGTCTGGATGTTCTCCAAGGCGACGGTGTCGACGCCAACGCGTCAGTTACTCTCGGGCAATCGCGACCCCGCGCTGCGCGGCACGTCGGCAAATGACGTGTGGTTCTTCTCATCGAATCAGGGCTACCACTACGATGGGACGACCTGGCGATCGTTTGGCGTCGGCAGCACGTATCCGGTGATCAACGCGGTCGCTGCCGCGAGCCCAAGCGATGCGTGGGCTGTCGGCGAGAGCGGCCAGCGGCTGCACTGGAACGGCACGCTTTGGAGCGTGCTCTCCGAGGACCACGCGATCATGGGCCTGTGGGCGGCGGCGGCCAATGACGTGTGGGCTGCAACCGGCAAGGGGCTTCTGCACTGGAACGGCACTGCGTGGAGCACCGTTTCAGGCGTAACCGGATTCTTCGACGCGGTCTGGGGCACGTCGGCGAACGACATCTGGGCCGTTGGCCTCTCCAAGGTCGTGCACTGGGACGGCTCGACGTGGAGCACGATCACGATGCCCGTCTCGACGCACTGGTACACAGTGCGTGGCACGAGTGCAAACGACGTCTGGGTCGGCGGCTACCAAGGCAATCTCGCGCACTACAACGGCACGAGCTGGAACACCGTGTCGGCGACGACGAAAGCGATCTATTCGATCTGGCCTGTCACCGCGAACGATGTCTGGGCGGCCACGGACTCGGGACTCATTCGCTACAATGGCTCGTTCTGGAGCGCGACTGGCCCGCTCGATCCAGGTCCGATGTATCGCGTGCGCGCGATCGCGCCGAACGAGATCTGGGCCGCGGGCCGCGCCGTGTATCACTTCGACGGCAACACGTGGACACAGCCGCTCGCCGCACAGTGGATGAAGTACTTCGGTGTGTGGGGCACGTCAGCGAACGACGTTTGGGTGCTCGCGGGTGGCGACCTCGGCTCGCCGAACCACATCATGCATTGGGATGGGTCGGCGTGGACCACGCACGTCAATGCGACGAGCACGCGCATCTATACGATCGACGGCGCGGGCGGCCACATCTGGGCGGGCGACCTCGGCGGCGGCATCATCACGTATCACTGACATTGCGCGCACTCGCACGCGAGCGTGTTCGGATCGGGTCGCGCGAAACACGCGTTGAACGTTCCCGTGCACAAGGTCGAGCCTGCGCACGCGCAGGTGCGATCGTTCACGCAGCTGGTCGGCACGGCCATGCATGTGTAACTTTCGCCGGGGCCGATCGGCGTCTGCACGACGCAGATCTGCGTCGCGTACTCGCACGTCAGCCCGGCGCTGCCGCACGCGGTGCGCATCGCCGACGCATCGACGCCGCTGCTCGTGTGATTGCCGCACGCGGCAAGTACGATCGCGATGAACACGCACCTCATGGCACGTAGGTCTCGCACAATCCGCTCGCGCAGCGAACCTGGATCGTGCCGTCGACGAGGGTGCGACCGTCTTCGGCGAGCGTTGGGTCTGCCCTGCAGGCGCAACCCCACGCCGCGTTGGCGCACTCCACTTCGGCGGCCGTGAACGCCCGCTCGGCGATCTTGTTGAGGCCGAACGCAACCGTCGTACCGCAGCAGTTCGTCTGATGCAGCGCGATGAAGCAATCGGTCGCGGCGGCGCATCCCTTCTCGAGAAGCGGAAACGTCGCGAATCCCGATTCACACGTCAGCTGCACCGCGGTTGGCGACGCATCTGGAGGGACGCCCGCCGCGTGATTCGAACAGCCGGTCGCGACGAGCAAGAGAAGCGCGCGCATGGGTTGGATGCGTAGCAACGCGCTGGCCAGATCGCTGCGCAATCATCTCGACGGCTTCCACGGCACGGGCCTCGAATTTTTGAGTGCACGCGCGTGCACGACGTGAACAACACGTGATCGTCGCGCGCTCGACGAGCCGTGACGGCTAGACCCGCCGCATGCGAATGACGATCTTTGCTTTGGCGATCTTTACCGCCGGCTGTTCCACGACGAGCACCACCGACGACGCGCTCACCGGTAGTTGCTTGATCAGCGCCCCACAACCTTCATGCATCGAATACGCAAATGCATCATCGGACGAGCTCGAGCTCGATGCAGAGCCGAATTGCATCTCGGGAACGTGGCGCTTCGAGGCGTGCATTCGGGCGTCGGTGATCGGCGGTTGCACCTCGCACGTCACCGGCCCGCACGGCGGCTTCGAGCTCACGACCTGGTACTACGCAGGCGGCGCGGTCACGACCACGGCGGACGTGATGGCGCGATGCAACAGCAGCGGTCAAACGTTCGTCGCGCCGTAATCGTTATTGGACCTGCGGCGCGGCAACGTTCGTCGAGCTGCCGGTCGCCGCCGAGCCATGGCCACTGCCCTCGCCCGAGCCTTGAAGCTGCGCCGGCAGCTTGCCAGGCGCGGCCGCGCCTTCATTCTGCATCGCCCCCGGCGGCGGCGTTGCGGTCGCCGAGCCAGCCGAGCCCGAGCCCGAGGGCGCGGCCGAGCCGCCGACGGTCGGCACGCCACCATCGTTCGTGATCGGCGGCGTTGGCACCTGTGCGGGCGTCGCGCTGCCTTGGTCGGGCTGCACGGTCAAGCCCGGGCGCATGTCGCGCGCGAAGTTGTCGCCGCTGCTCGGGCTGCCTGGCGTGCCGCCGGGACCGCATTCTTGATTGAGCCGCTTCATGTCCTTGAAGCGATCGGTCAGTCGGATGTGGAAGAAGCCATCGGCGCGACGCTCAGCGCCTGTCGTCGACAGCGCGGCATGCGTCTTTGGCTCGCGCGTCATCAGCGTGTCGGATGGTTTGAACCGCAAGCAACCGGCGACCATCGACTCGTTGAATTCCTTGTCGAGGTTCATCGTGAAGTCGACCTTGACCTCGCCGTCTTTCGACTTCGTCTCGAATTTCTCGACGGTGAGCTTGCCGCGACCGATCGCGACTTTCACCGAGAGCGAATCCATCGTCACTTTGCCGAAGTCGATACCTTCGGCGACCATCGCCTGCTGGCGCGTGTTCTTGACGAGTGGCTTCAGCTTCGTCTTGCCATCGCCGAACGTGCAGCCGGATGGACAGCCGAGCGAGATCGAGCCCTGCGCCTTCTGCCAGTTCGTGGCTGTGCGACCCATCTTGTTCTTATCGACGGGCAAGTGAAGATTCACGTAGAACTGCATCTTGCCCGTCATCGGCAAGCCGATCAGCGCGCGCATCGGCAGGTTCGCGCCGGGCAGGTCTTCGCCTTCGAACACGATGTCGGTATCGCCGCGCCCGAACTTCTCCATCCTGATGCTGCCGGTCATCTCGCCCGCGCCGATCTCGGCCTCGAGATCGACGGCGATCGTGCTGCGAAACATCGCCGCCATCACGCCGACGTTGACCTCGACCTCTTTGATGTAGAACGTCGTGACTGCTTCTGCGGGATTGCTCTGACGTGTGCGAAGCGTGACGGCCTTGAAGTAGACGCGACCGGGCCAGATGCCACGCTCGACGCTGCCGATCGTGACGTCGTACTTGTCCTGCATCGCCTCGATCATTCGATCTTTGACCCGATCGTAGGGAAACGTGCACTGCAGCGCGAACACGAACACGAACAGCGCGAGCGCGACGAGCCCGACGTAATGCAGGATCTTTCGCACCCGCGGACTGAGTTGAATGGGCGGCAACTGAAACGGAAGCTTTGGCAGCTTGATCGCCATTTAGCCGCCTTTCTTCGTCGCCGAGCCGGCGGAGCCAGCCGAGCCACCGCCATCGCCCTTCGAGGGAGGCTCTTTGGAGTACGTCGAGACCTCGAGCTGGACGTCGAGCTTCGCCTTGTCGCGGAAGTCGCGGCTGATGCCGAGGTGCGTGACGGCGACGACCTTGCTGCCCATCTCGACTTCCATGAGGAACGTCTTGAGCTGCTCGATCGTGACGTCGTCGAGGCTGGTCGACACCGAGTTCGTCACGAACCCATTGCGCGGGACCGGCGGATGCGTCGCCGTGTTCTTGATCGTGAACTGTGCCTTCTTCGCGGCGTTGTCGAGGTACGTCGCGAGGCTGAGCGGCTCGGTGCCCATCATCGCGACGGCATCGTCGACCTTCGCGCGCGTTTCACCGCGCGCTCGCAGATCGGCGAGCACGCGCAGCGCCTTGCGAGTGTCATCGTTGCGCGACTCCATCGCGACGAGGCCATCGCGAATCGATAGGCCGAGCCACAGCGCGAGCGTCAGCGGAACGGCGACCGCACCGATCGCGACAAGGCGGCGCTCGCGGGGCGAGATCCGGTCCCAGAAATCGTTGGCTCTTTCGGAGATGGTGCTCATAGGCGCCTCACATGCACGTCGTCGGAATCGACAGCTTGAACTTCTTGCCGATGTCCGCTGCTTCGACAGAAGGTGGTTGGATCTCTTTGAAGCACTCGATCTTCTTGAGCTCGACCACCAACGCGTCGATCTCTTCGCTCGTCTTCGCGGTGCCGCTGATGTCGACCTTCTGCTGCGTGATATCGAGCTTGTCGATATCGAGCGTGATCTTTTCCTTCGGCGGGATGTGCGAGTTGATCTCGAGCAGCACATCGTAGGCGCTCATCTTCGGCAGTGGCGATGCCGCCGCACCGCCGGCCGCGCTCGAGTTGTTCACGTCCTTCGCCGTCTTCGGCGAGCCGTACATCTCGGTCGTCTCGTTCGCGAGCCGCGTCGCGAGCGTCTTCTCCGCTTTCTTCAAGCGGTAGAGGTCCGCGTATGCGCTGCCGGCGGCGAACGCCGCAATCGCGAGCACCGATACACCGATGTGCACGACCTTCGAGCGCAGAAACGAGAGGTCGACGCGAGACGCGAGCGCACCCTGCTGCAGATCGAACTGCGGGCGACCGCCGGCGGCGTCGTACGCCATGCCCATCGTCATCGCCGCGGAATCGATCGGTAGCTGCGCGACCGATTCGGCCGTGAAGCGCATCCCGGCGAGCGCGACGGTGTCGTCCTGCGTGAGTCGCCACGTCGGAATCGCGAGCTGCTCGGTGAGGAACGCGGCCATGCCGCGCAGTCGCGCGCCGCCGCCAATGAGGATCGCCGCCATCGGCGTGAAGCCAGTGCGCGCACGACACGCGGCGAGCGTCTGACGCAGATCGCGCGCGAACAGCGTCAGCTCGGGCATCAAGACGTTCGAGATCCTCGCCCACGCGTCCGACGTCGCCGGCTCGGCCTGCGACGCGACAAAGCCATCGCCGTGCTTCGCCATCTCCGCGCGTTCGACGTCCATGCGCCAGTGCTTCATGATCGCTTCGGTGACCTGCTTGCCCGCACGCCCGACGCTGCGACTGAACACCGCCTTGCCCTGATGCACGACGACGATATCCGTGCGCTCGTGACCGATATCGATCACCGCGACAGGGCCATCCGTGCGCGCCTTCATCAGCGACGGCGTGTGCGAGACGAGGCGCGTCGCCGCGCCACCGCACGCGAGCAAGCCGCGCGGGGCAAAGCCGCACTCCTGGCCGAGCGCGATGATGTGCTCTGCGCGATCGCGGCGCATCGCGTACGTCAGCACGCGCATGCCATCCGATGGCGGCGCGACGCGCCCGCGAATCGCCTCGGCAGGCATCGGCCCCGTCGGCGGCGCCGATGGAATCTGCTCGAAGCAATACACCATGTCTTCGAGATCGACAGGCACGACGCCTTCGAGCTCGCCACCGACCGCTTTCTCGAGATCGGCGCGGCGCAGGTTCTTGAACCCGAACTCGAGCACCTGCGTGAACACCTGGTCGCCGTAGACGCCGATGTAGCCGTTCTCTTCGCGCAGGCGCATCTCGTCGATCATCGCGGCGAGCGCTTGCTTCTGCCGCTGCTCGAGCGGCTCTTCGCCCTGCGGCACCATGCGCTCGACGACATTTAGAATCGTCGCACCGCGTAGGCCGGGACTGGCGACGACGAGCTTCACGCTCCACGCGCCGAGATCGACTGCAAACGTCCGAGTCGCCATGATCAGTCTTCCCTCAAGAACACCCACGCGCCTTTGGGCTGGGGCTTCCTGACGTTTTGCGGGAACACTTTCGTGTCCCAAACTCCTGTGACCGTCGAGCGGATCGGCGGAAACACGCCGCTCTTGCGCTCGATCTCACCCCACGCTTCGATGCGGTACGTGCGGCGTGGGCCGCTCATCGCAATCTGGCCGAGTAGTTTCATATCGAGCTCGAGGCCGATCTTCTCGCCGGGCGGAATCCCGAGGCCGCTCGCCATCGCACCCTGCGCCGCACTACCTGCAAGGCCTCCCGTGCTCGACATCGCCGCGACCGCCGCCGTCGGATCCTTGACGAAGTTCGCGAAGTCTTCGAGCTTCGTGAACGTCTCGCCGAACTGCTTGCCCTTCGCGACGACGCCGGCGAGCAAGAACAGCTTTCGCGGATCGAGAATCACCGGATCCTTCTGGTTCTTCGCCGACAGAAACAGGATCGCGGCGATCAGCTGCGGGTTCGAGATCGCGGAGATGTTGACCTTGCAGCCGCCGTAGACGGTGAGCGACGAGCCAAACAGCGTCCAGAACCGATCATCGACGCCACGCGCGAGCTTCACTTCGCCGATCGAGTCGACGTAGTTGTTCTTCGGCATGTACTTGTCTCGGAGGCTCTCGTAGCCGTAGTCCTCGCCGCCGCCGCCACGCAGGTTCGTGCCGTGCGCCGAATCGCGATCGATGTAATCGACGATCGCGCTGACCTGCTGCGGACGATCGCGGCGCCAGCCTTCCGCGTCGGCTTCCTCGAACAGCGGGTCGTATGCCGGGAAGTACACGAGCGTCGACAGCATCTGCTCGATCATCGGCGCGGCCGCCGGCACGTTCGCGCAGTTGACGTTGATGCGATCGTCTTCGGTCGTCATCGGCCCGTTGAAGCCGCAGCCGCCGATATCGGCGCCGAGGCCGGGCACCTGTTCCGTCGAGAAGCCGATCATGTCGCGCACCTCGTCGCCGCCGCCGCAAAACGGCAGCACGAGCTGATCCGCGAAGTCGGTGATTTGGACCTGCCCGCGCAGCTCCTTGATGTTGTCGAGCCGCTGCTGGATGCGGATCACGAGCTCGGCGAGGTTCACGGCGGAACGCGCGAGGAAGTGCGAGCGCATCTGATCGCGATAGTTCGCCGCCGCGATCATGTCGGTCGTCGACGACGTGCCGAACTGATTCGTGATCACGAGCGTGATCGCGATCGCGATGAGCACGGTGACCAGCGCGACGCCGCGCTGCTTATTTCGCTTGTTGTCTTTCATGTCGGCGAAAACACCAGCGGCTCCTGCATGAACACGCGCGCCTCACTCGACACCTTGATGTCATCGCCCTGCGCGTTCTTGACCGTGATCGTGATCTTCACTCGGCTCGGCAACCAGCCCTTCTGGCCATCGGACTGGGTCGTGTCCCACGTGTCTTGCCAATCCTGGTTCTTCCAGTTCCAGAACTTGAATTCGACCTTCTCGATGTTGCGGACGAGCACGTCGTATTCGGCGGGCTCTTCGTCCGGCGATAGGTTCGACGGACGCCGCCGCTCGGCGCGCACCCAGTCGGTCTGCCCAGAATTCTCGCGACTGTCGTGCGATAGGTATGTGATGACGGTTTGCTCCGACTCGTTCGCATCCGCCCACAGCACGCGGTGGCCGAGCGTCGAGAACGAGACCTGCGGCACTTTGTTGCCGTTCTTGACGACCATCAACGTGCGCGGATGCGTCGCGCTCGTATCTTCGTTCTGCGACAGATACGCCGATTCGAAATCCGCGACGACACGACCGAGCGCCATGCGCAGCTCGTGATTGCGCTCTTCGTACTTCTCGAACGTGCGCCGGCTATCCGACGTGTTCGAGATCGTGCGCCACGCGAGCGTCATCATGAGGACCATGACCGCGCTCGCGATCATGACCTCCATCAGCGTCAGACCTGCTTCCCTCCGCCTCATGGCTTCGCACTCCCCGATCCGCCGGCCGGTCGGCCGCCGCTGCCGGGTCCGCGGCCGCCGGATCCACTTCCAGCACTGCCGCTGCCGCTGCCACTGCCACTGCCAGCGCCTGCCTCCGGCAGCTCTTGCGAGCCCATGCCCGAGAGCACTTTGTCCATCGCAGCGGCGTCCGTGTAGAACGCGACGACCTTCATATCGCGATCGCTGCCGAGCACCTTCCACTTCACGGTCAGCGAGACTTTGCGAACGGACACCTTGAGGATGTCCTGAAACATCGAGTACTGGCTCGCGATCAGCGAGCCGCCTTGCGCGGCGGTGATGTCCTGCTTGCCGCCACCGAACATGCCGAGCATGCTGCCGAGGGCGCTGTTCTCGAAGCCGCCGACGGAGGCGGAGCCGAGCGCCGAGCCAGCCGATCCAAAGCCGCTGCCGCTGCCGGCGAGCGCCTTTTGCGCCTGCTCCTGCGCCATCGCCTGCAGCTGATCGAGGCTCGGTAGCTTCGGCTCTTCGACCTTGTACGTGTAGCAAATGCCCGACCAGCCCTCGTCGGTGAAGCACTTCTCGTCGTTCTGCGATTGATCGGTGTCGGAGAACCCATCCTTGAGCAGCGTTTCTTCGATGTCGTACATCTTGCCGCGCGCGAGGTCGGTCGCGACGCCGAGCATGTGTGCTTGCTCGGCGTTGAAGATGCTGTTCGCCGCGCTCTTGATGAGCACGACGAGCGCGAGCCCGAGCAGCGCGAGGCCGATCATCACTTCGAGCAAGGTGAAGCCGCGCGGAGATCTCACTTCTCCTCCTCGCGCGGCTTGTCCTTGTCACCCATCGCGTTGCGCAACATGTGATCGTTCACATCGTTGAGCGTGCCGTCCTTGAGCTGCACGCGGCCGGTGAGGCCGTACACGAGCACGCTGAACGTCTCGCTGCCGTCGGTGATCTCGACGACCGCCTTCTCGGATTGACCGTTCGGGAAGAAGTAGATCGCGACCTGACCCTTCGTCGCGCTCTCGTCTTGGTGCTGGACCCAGATCTCTTTGAACTTGATCCCCTTCTCCGAGCGCAGCGCGCGGATCCAACGCTTGCCCGTCGAATCGCCGCTGATCGGATCCTCAACGGGCGTGCACATCTTGTCGGCGATGTGATGTCCCGCGAGCGTGAGCGCCTGCTTCGTCGCGACTTCCGGATCGGTCGCGAGCGCCTCGACGGGCACGCCTTTCATCCGCTCCTTGCCACGCTCGAGCGCCTGCTTCACCTTCTCGTCGTCGACGCGCACTTCTTCGTTGCGCTGGATCGTGTACGTGCCCTGGCACTCCTCGACGGAGTAACCGTGCTTGTCGAGATCGAAGTAGATGCGGTGCATCTGGCCCTTCTCGATCGCGAGCTGCCCGGTTCGCTTCATCACGGCCGCCAGCTCGGTCGAGTTCTCGACGAGATCCGCCTTGCTGATCATGCGAAAGCCCGAGCGCACGAGCACGACGGCCCCAGCAATGATCGCGAGCACGATCATCAGCTCGAGCACGGTCATGCCGGAAAACCGAGCCGGTCCGGAGGAGCGCAGCGGCGCCCGCCAGGGAACCCGTCGTGCCCGCGAACGCGGGCACGACGGCGCCGCGAGCGAGGACCGAGCGAGGTAACTGGCGGCGTTGCGCATGGCTTTAGTCCCAGGACTTGATGTCGTCGCCGGTGCCTTCTTTGCCGTCTTCGCCGGGCGACATCACGGCGAGACCCTTCGCGCCGGCCGGCAGGTTCGCTCCGCACAGCATCTTGTACTGGCCGCCCCACGGGTCCTTGACGTCCTTGTTGTTCATGTACTCGTTGAGGTCCTCGAGCTTGTCGGGGCACTGCTTGTCAGGGTGCGCCGCGCCCCACGAGGGATACGCCTCGAACGCGTACTTCTTGACGGTCGCTTTCGCGATGTCGCCTTTCGACTCGCCGAACATCTTCATCACGCGCGGGCCGACGACGAGGCCCATCACGAGCGCGAGGATCGCCAGCACGATCATGATCTCGAGCAGGGTCATGCCGCGCTGGGCGCCGCTAAGTACACGCTTCACGTTCTTCATTGCCGTATCTCCTTCTTCTCTCTCACTTCGGGCCGGAAAGCTGACCGAGGTCCATGATGGGTTGCAGGATCGAGAACACGATGAATGCGACCGCGCCGCCCATGATGACGAGCATCAGAGGTTCGAGCAGCGAGGTCAGACGAGTGAGCTTGACGTCGACTTCGGATTCGTAGGTCGTCGCGACGCGCTCGAGCATCTGCTCGAGCTGGCCGGCCTTCTCGCCGACCGCGACCATGTGGATCATCGTCGCCGGGAACTGGCCCGATTTCTTGAGCGTCTGCGCGAGCGATTCACCCTCGGTGACCGCCTTCTTCGCATCTTCGATCGCGTTCTGGATGAGCACGTTCGAGACGATTTGCTTCGCGGTGTCGAGCGCGCGCAGCATCGGCACGCCGGATTGCAGCATCGTGCCGAGCGTGCGCGCGAAGCGGCCGACGTTGATCGTGCGCACGAGCTGACCGACGACGGGCAGGCCGAGCACGAAGCGGTGCCACGTCGGCTTGCCTTCTCTGCTGCGGATCCAGCGAGTGAACAAGATGAAGGACACGATGCCGCCGATCAAAAGCCACAGGATGTTGTGGCCGAGGAATCGCGACGAGAAGATCAGAAACCGCGTGTTGAGCGGCAGCGTCTTGCCCTGCTGCGTGAACATCTGGGTGATCTCGGGAATCACCTTGATCATCAGCACCGCCATGATGATCGTACCGACGACGACCATGACGAGCGGATAGATCATCGCGCCCTGGATCTTCGACTTGAGCTTCTGCGAGCCCTCGAGGAAGTCGGCGAGGCGCGAGAGCACCTCGTCGAGGTTGCCGGCGACCTCGCCGGCGCGAACCATCGAGACGAACAGCTCGTCGAACAGCTTCGGATGCCTCGCGAGCGCGTCGGCGAACGAGCTGCCCTCGTTGACCGCGGTCCGCACTTCCGAGACCGGCGCCTTGAAGCGCACGTTCGTGAGCTGCTCGACGAGTGCGCCGAGCGCGTCGGCGAGCGGAATGCCGGCGCGCAATAGCGTCGCCATCTGACGCGTGAACGCCGCGATCTCGACCTTGCGAACGCCCGAGAAGATCGCGCCGAGGTCGACATCCTTCGAGATGCCGGCTTTCTTCGCGTTCTGGTCTTTCTGCGCTTTGCCGCCTTTCGACAGCTCGAAGCTCGTGACGAGCACGCCGTCTTTGCGCAGCACCTGGCGCAGCACCTTCGGCGACTCCGCATCGCGCACGCCGTTGACGGCCTTGCCGTTGTTGGCGACGCCTTTGTACGCGTACATCGGCATTAGTCAGTTGACTCCGCAGTCATCAGCATGACCTCTTCGGGTGTCGTCATTCCGAGCACGACTTTGCGCGCGCCATCGAAGCGCAGCGAAACCATGCCCGCCTCGATGGCTGCATTGCGAATCGAGCCGGCGTCCGCCTTGTCGAGCGTGAGCCGACGCACGGCCTCGTTGATGAGCAAGAGCTCGTAGATGCCGGTTCGGCCGCGATAGCCGAGCTCCTGGCAGGCCGGGCAACCGACCGGCTCGAACACGAAGCCCGGCGGCGGCGGATTCTGACCTTTGACGTCCGGGAATCGATACCCGCCGGCGAAGAACTTCTTCGGCTCGAGGCCGAGCTCGCGCAGGATCTCCTCCGACGGGCGCACCGGCCGCGCGCACTCTTTACACGGCCGACGCACGAGGCGCTGTGCGAGCAGACCGACGAGCGACGACGCGACGAGGAACGGCTCGATGCCCATATCGACGAGGCGCGTGATGCCGCCGGCCGCATCATTCGTGTGAACCGTCGAGAACACGAGGTGACCGGTCAGCGACGCGGTGATCGCGACCTCCGCGGTTTCGCGATCGCGAATTTCGCCGACCATGATGACGTCGGGATCCTGACGAAGGAACGAGCGCAACCCCGACGCGAACGTCAGATCGATCTTCGTGTTGACCTGCGTCTGCGAGATGCCCTCGAGCTGATACTCGACGGGATCCTCGACGGTGAGGATGTTGATGTCGGGCGCGTTGATCTCGGAGAGACACGCGTAGAGCGTGGTCGTCTTACCGGAGCCCGTCGGACCGGTGACGAGCAAGATGCCGTGCGGCCGTTTGATGATCGCGCGGATCTGCTCGAGGTGATCCGTGGCAAAGCCGATGTCGGCGAGGCCGAGGAGCACCGAGCTGCGATCGAGCAAACGGATCGTCACGCTCTCGCCGGCGGCGACGGGCGCTGTCTCGACACGCATATCGACATCGCGGCCGGCCATCTTGCGGCGGATGCGCCCGCTCTGCGGCAAGCGCTTCTCGGCGATGTTGAGGCCGGCCATGATCTTCACGCGCGCGATGATCGATGGCTGGAACTTCTTCGGCGCTTTCTTCGCTTCGCGCAGCACGCCATCGACGCGATAGCGCACGACGATGTCTTTTTCGCCGGGCCGGATGTGGATATCCGATGCGCCTTCTTTCGCGGCCTGGAACATCAGCGAGTTCACCCACCGGATGATCGGCGCTTCGTCGCTCGCGTCGAGCATGTCGACGAGCTCTTCGGATTGATACTCGTCGTCCTCGGCGTCGCCCTTCTTGACGCTCTCTTCGAGCTCGGCGCCGCTGCGCAGCCGCGAGTACGTCTTGTTGATGTGGTCGACGATCTTGCCGGCCGACACGACGACCGGCTCGACGGGCTCCTTGAGGATCACCGCGACCGCATCGATGACTTCGACGGCGTGCGGATCGGCAATCGCGAGCACGACGCGGCGGCGATCGTCGCGGCCGATCGGCAGCACGAGGCGCTGACGCGCGAAGTTGATCGGCAAGTTGTCGATCAGCTCGGCGGGGATATCTTCGGCGCGCGGCATGTCGCGCAGGTACGGCATGTCGAACTGGAAGGCGAGCGCCGCGGCGAGCTGGTCTTCGTCGATCAGCTTGAGCGCGAGCAGCACTTCGCCGAGCAAACCACCTTCTTCGCGCTGCTTCGCGAGACCGCGCTCGATCGACTCCGGCGCGACTGCACATCGCGTGATGAGGATCTCGCCGATGCGCGGCGCAGTCGGGCCGGCGGGACCGAAGTCGTCGCCCGAGCCGCGATATGCGAAGCCAGGTGTTGCCATTACGGAGTGCCCTTTGGCGGCGCTTTCTGCGGCGCAGGCGTCTTCTGCGGCGCAGGCGTCTTCTGCGGCGGTGGTGGTGGCCCCTTCGTCGGCGGCACGTTCGGCGTGTTCTTCGCCGGCTCGGGCACCTTCTGTGGCTGCGGCACCGTCGTGACCGGAGCGCCCCTCTCGTCCGGTGCGTCGATGTTCGACGGGCCGTAATCGACAGCGCCCTCCATCACGTTGATGCGACCGGCGGCAGCGTTGAGCACCGCGGTGTCCTCTTCGATGCTGATCACGGTGCGGTTGATGTCCTCGAGCAAGCCGCGCTTGCGGCGGTAATCGATCTTCGGCTCGTACTTCTTGTCGTTGAGGTTCGCGAACGAGGCCGCGAACTCGCGGTACTCGCGCACCTTGCGCTCCTTGATCGCGGCGAGATCGAGCTGATCCTTGACGATGTATGGCGTGAGCAGGATGAGCAGGTTGGTCTTCTTCTTCTGCTTGGAGCTGTACTTGAACAGGTAGCCGAGGATCGGGATGTCACCGAGCAGCGGCACCTTCGTGACGTTGTAGATCTCGCGCTCCTGGATGAGACCGCCGATCACGACACTCTCCTGATCGTGGACGACAACCTGCGTCTTGAGCTTGCGTTCGGCCCACGTCGGACCGAGCTCTGCATCCTTGCCGCCGAGGTCCTTCGTCTCCTGCTCGATCTCGAGGCGCACCGAGTCGTTGCTCGAGATGTGCGGCGTGACGTTGAGCGTCAGGTTCAGTTTCTCGCGCTGGATGTTCTGGCCGATCGAGCCGACCGGGCTCGTCGTGCCGGTCGCGCCGGGCAAGCCGCCGAACGACAGGCCCGCCTTGTACGGGATGTTGTTGCCGACGGAGAATTCCGCCTTCTCGTTATCGATCGCGATGATGTGCGGCGCCGACAGGATGTTCGAGTTGTCCTGGCTCGCGAGCGCCTGAAACAGGATTGCGTACGACGGAATGCTCGTACCGAGGAACGTCTGCGAGTTCGTCAGCGGCGAGCCGATGAGACCGCCGAGCAGACCGGTCAGCGTCGCGATCGATGCCGGGTTGATCGACTTGAGCGTCGGCGTCTGCACGCCGGCGAGCACGATCGCCTCGTTGTTGTTGATGGGCAGACCACCGTGCGAGCTCGTGCCGAGGTCGAGCGACTTCGACAGCTGGACCTCTAGGATCAGCGCTTCGATGAAGATCTGGCGACGCGGTTGATCGAGCTTGCGAATGACATCGCGCACCGCGAGGAAGTCGCGACCGCTCGACATGATGATGAGCGAGTTCGTCGGCTTGTCGCCGATCACGCGGACCTGGCCTTCGAGCATGCTGCCGAGGTCACCGACCGCGCCGCCACCTGCGGGCGGAGTGTTTCGCGCGGGCGTCGCCGGCTGACCGGGCTGACCCGGCTGTCCTGGCCGCTGCGGTGCTGCTTGGCCCGACAGCACGCTCGTCAGCGTCGCAGCGAGCTCCTCGGCGAGCGCGTTTTCGAGCGCGTAGACGCGAATCGCGCTGCCGCCTTCCGTATCGAGCAAAATGTCGAGGCGATCGACGAGCGCCTTGACGCGCAGATAACCGGCCTCGCTCGACACGACGATCAGCGTGTTCGATCGATCGTCGACGAGGATCTTCGATGGCACCGCACCGCCACCGCCGCCGACGAACTGCGTCCCTGCCCCCGGCGCGCCGGGCGCTGCGCCGCCACCCTTCGCCGCGCCACCGCCACCGCCGCCGCCGCCACCGCCGCCGGCCGCCGCCGCGCTGACGCCGAGGATCTCGTTGATCTTCGTCGCGAGCTGCTGCGCATCGGCGTACTTCACGGGGATCGTGTAGACGCCTTCATTGATGCCGGGAATGTCGAGCGTGCGCGCGAGCGTGAGCATGTCGCGCACCTGGCTCGCGTAGTCGGTGATGATGATGACGTTGCCCGCGGTCGACACGTTGCCCGCGGCCGAGCGGATCGAATCGAGCGCGGCGCGCAGCGTCTCGGTCTGCGTGAAGCTGGGCCGCAGCACGTAGCGCACCATCTGATCGTTGTTTGCAGGCACGCCGCGCTTGAGGATCGGCACGGTCTCGCTCTTCGCCGTCGCGGACTCGACGATGCGATAGACGTTGCCCTTCGGCACGACGGTGAGGCCCATCGTCGACAGCGCGGCGAGGAAGACGTTGTACGCCTCTTGCGCGCTCATCTTGTTCGGCGCGATCACCGTGACCTTCTTGCCCGTCGATACGATGCGCGGATCGAGCATGAAGTTTTTACACGTGAACCCCATCACCCACGTGATGAGGTCCTTGAGCTCGGTCTCGGGCTTGAACGTCACCGCGACAAGACCGCTGCGTTTCTTACAGCTGTAGAGCGCGTCGTCCTCGCCAGTCGTTGGCGTCGGCGCCGCCGATGTCGGCGACGGCGACGGCGATGGCGGTGGCGACGGCGGAGGTGGCTGCTGCGCGACGACGCTCGCCGGCGCCATGACGATGATCAAGAGGAGTGCAAGCTTGGTCTTCATCGTTTCACCGGATCTGGTAGGTCAACGTCATGGGCTTGCCGCGGCGAGTGACTTCGACTTGCAGTCGCGTCGATTCGCGCAGCTTGGTGTAGACCTCGAGCGCCTTGTCCGCAGACGTCAGCTCGAAGCCGTTGATCGCTTGCAGCGTGTCGCCATTCGACAGGCCGAGCTTCGCGTACACCGACGTTGGTCGGATCGCGTAGAGCTTGAAGCCGTCGGGCTTTCCATTCTTCACGGCGGGCACGACGCGCGCGCCCTTGGCAACCGCCATCGGGTTCGCGAGCACCTTGTCGACGAGCGAGCGATCGATCTCGTAATTGTTGTCGTCGATCTTCTTGATGCCGTTATCGATCGAGGCCTGCAGATCGTCCTTGTTCTCGTCGCCGCTACCTTGCTCGTTGCTCGCGACCGGCGTCGCCGCTGCGGTTGGCGGCGTCGTCCCGAGTAAGCCGAGCCGCTCGACGCGGCCGTTATTCTCGAAGTCGATGTACTTGTAATGGATCTCTTTGATCTTGCCGGTCGCGCCCGGAATCTGATCGCCGATCGAGTACGCGCCCTGCTTCTGGTTCTCGGTGTTGATGACCGTCGCGTACGAGTCCTTCTCCTTCGTCGCGACCATCGTCGCGAGCAGCTGGAGCGGCAGGCTTGTCTGGTTGATCGACGATGGATCCGCGTTCGCAACAGCGGGCGGCGGCGTGCATTCGGAGCAGAACATGTTGCGTTGCGACAGCGGCGTGCCGTCCTTGCTGCGCGTTTGCTTCGCCGGTTGCATCGGCGATGGCACGACCGACGCGACGCGCGGCGTCTTCGCCGAATCGCCGAGAAACTTCGCCTCGATGATGTGGTTCGTCGCCTTCGCCGCGAAGATCGAGCAGATGAACACGACGAGCGCGCCGAGTACCCAGAAATAGCGTTTGATGAGGTCCTGCATTATTCCTTGGGCTCCTCGGGATTCTCCGGCTCGTCGGGATCGCTCTGTTCGAGCCGGCGATAGATCGTGCGCGTCGCGATACCGAGCAGCTTCGCGGTGAGTCGCTTGTCACCGCGCGTGTGGCGCAGCGTCTCGTGGATCACGCGCATCTCGATCTCGGCGAGCGGCATGCCGATCGGAAACGTCAGCGATGTCGCCGATGCAGTGCCTGGCGCCGCGTCGCGAATCTCGCGCGGCAGCGCGTCTTCGTCGATCAACGTGTGACCTGCGCGCGTCAGCACGATCGCTCGCTCGATCGCGTTCTCGAGCTCGCGCACGTTGCCGGGCCAGCCATACTCGGTGAGCCGATCGATCGCGGCCGGCGAGCAGCCGCTGATCGATTTGCCGTTCTTCTCGGCGTAGACCTGCACGAAGTGCTGCGCGAGCAGCGGTACGTCATCGCGGCGATCGCGCAGCGGCGGCACCGAAACGGGAATGACGTTGAGCCGATAGTAGAGGTCTTCGCGGAAGCGGCCCGCCTTCACTTCTTCGGCGAGGTTGACGTTTGTCGCGGCGACGATGCGCACGTCGATGCGGCGCGGCTTGCCGCTGCCGCCGAGTCGCTCGATTTCGCCTTCCTGCAACACGCGCAAGAGCTTGACCTGCACGTGCCGGCTGATCTCGCCGATCTCGTCGAGGAACAGCGTGCCGCCGTGCGCGGCTTCGAAGCGGCCGTCGCGTGCGGTGGCGGCGCCGGTGAATGCGCCCTTCTCGTAACCGAACAGTTCCGCTTCGAGGATCGATTCGGGAATCGCGGCGCAGTTGACGGCGACGAACGCGCCTTTCGCGCGCGCCGAGTTATCGTGCAGCGCGCGTGCGAGCAGCTCCTTGCCGGTGCCGCTTTCGCCGAGCAGCAGCACCGTCGCTTCTGACGGCGCCGCTTGCATCACGATGTCCATCGTGCGGCGCCACGCGAGCGACGTGCCGATGATCGCGCGTCGCCGCTTCTCGGCGAGCTGCGCGCGCAGGCTGCGGTTCTCGACGAGCAGCGACTGCTTCTCGAGCGCATTGCGCACGATGCGAACGACGTGCGCGCGCTTGAGCGGCTTGGTGACGAAGTCGTACGCGCCTTCTTTCATCGCGTCGACCGCGGTCTCGACCGTGCCGTACGCGGTCATCAGCACGACCTCGGTCTCGGGCGCGATCGTCTTTGCCGCGCGCAAGAGATCCATACCCGAGGTGTTCGGCATCATCAGATCGGTGAGCAGCACGCCGACGCGATGCTTGCGCAACAGATCGAGGCCTGCGTTGCCGTCGTGCGCCGACAGCACGTTGAGCCCTTCGCGACGAAAGATCTTCGTCAGCGACTCGACGATCGCGGCTTCGTCATCGACGACGAGCACGATGCCCGCATCGGCGGGTGCGTCTTTGAGGGCGGTCGGCTCGTCGGATGGCGCTCCACTGCCGCCCTCAACCTGGGCTGCGGCGAACCGTCGAAAGGGGCTCTGCGCGGGCTTGTGCCACATACTCGGCTGGAACATTAACAAGGCGGATGCCAGGTGTGATTCCAGCTAACCAGTTGGAAAGATAGGTAGGATTTCCTTGTGTGGCCGAGGTTTCGTGCCAAGGTGTCCGTTTGTCGGGAGCCGGCTGCCAAAGTGGCAACTGCTAGACGAGCGGAAAACTTCCGCCGAACACGAGGTTTGCGGTGATCCAGCCCGCCGTCGCGAGCAGCACATCGGCCACCCGATTGGGGCCGTTCTCGGACACGTGCGAGAACACTTCGACGAGCTCCCACACGATCGCGACCGGCACGACCCAGCCAAGGCCGATGCCGAACAGCGCGAATAGCGAGCCGGTCACGAAGTGCGGAACTGACCACACGTCGATCACTTTGCCTTCGCGGCCCCAATCGTTCGAACGAACTCGCAACACGATACACAGCGCGAACCATGGCGCGGCGACAGCGGCGATCACCCACCACGCGACGATGCGATGCATGCGCGTGATCACGACGATGACGACGATCGCCAGGAGTAACGCCATGAGCGTCGCGAAGAGCCACGTTTTTTCTTTCTCGCGCTTCAATGCCAAAATCCGATCGACAGGCCGATGTTGCGATACGACTGCGCGATGTCTCCGGTCACGGTGATGCGACCGCGACGCGGCTTGCCGATGAAGTCGAACTGAAACACGCGCAGCTCGATGCCGGCCGTGGCATGCAGCCGGCCCGGCACGCCGACGAAGCGACTCGGCTCCCAGTAGCTGCCGCCGCGCACGCGCAGTCGACCAGGCAACCATTCGTACTCGACGCCGCCGCGCACCGACGTGCTCGTGTGACGACCCGAGCGCTGCAACATGTGCTGGCCGAATTCCTCGAGCCCGAACGAATTCTCCGACGAGCCCGTGACGATCACATCCGCAGCGACGGTAACGCTCTTCTCGTCGCGAAAGTGCCCGCCGACGAGCTGATTCCAGTACGTATCTGCGAACCGGTACGCCGCGCCCGCGGAGACGCGCCACGCTTGCTTGATCGATTCGGGCACGATCCAACCGACGCAATCCATCGGATCGCAGCCGGTCGCATCGGAGCCGACGATCGGCGATGTGAGCCCAGCGCCGATGCGAAAGCTCTGCCCGCGCGGTGCCCACGTTGCGCCGACCTCGGCGCCGTAGCCTTTGACTTCGAAGAGCGGCTTGCAGCCATCGCACTCCGGCAAGAACGCGAAGCGATCGTTGACGAACGAGACGCCGATCGCGGTGTCGATCGGCCACACCCACGTCGCGAGCGCGAGCTGGAAGCGAACGAACTGCGCGGAAAGCGGCACCTCGCCTTGCGGCATCGTGATCGTCGCGGCGACGGGCGCATCTTGCAGCGTCGCGGTTCCCGCGATCGCCCATTCCCAGACGCGCGCGCCGAGCCCGAATGTCAGGACCGAGGTGCCGTCTTCTTGCGTGAAGCCGTTGTTGTCGTAGTCGGTCGACAGCGAGCCGTTGAGATAATCGAAGTGATAATCCCAGCTCCAGAAGTCGGTGTCGGTCGTCGGCTTGACGGCGGGCGCCGACGCGTTGAACAGCGTGCCGGCCGTACCGATCGCCTGCGCCATCGCCGCACCGCCCATGCCGGTGATCGCAGAGTTCCCAAGCGGAACGCCATCGTAGAGCTCGATGGAGTAGTTGCTGTCGACGATCGGCGATGTCTCTGGGTCCGCGTGAGCGGTCGCCGCCAGGCATGCGAGAAACGGCAGGATCCTGCCGAACTGCACCATGTCCACATCATACGTACTATCCTGGCCGCATGCCGACTACCGGGGACGGTCCAGTCGCGAGTAACGAAAGCGCGACGACGCTGCCGTCACTCGCGACCGTGCCGTTCAAGCGACGGTTCGTCATGCCCGGCCTCGTGCTCGCGGTTCTCGAGCTCGTGGCGGTCGGCTATCCACTGTGGGTCGCGTTCGACCTCAGCTCGTTCGGCGCCGATACGCTGCTACGAACCGCGCTGCCGGTAGGTGTCGTCGCTGTCATCGTGTGGGTCGCGGCGATCACGACGTGGCTATGGCCATTGTGGACCGCAGTCGCGGCGCGCCGGCGCGGCGAGAAGGTGAGCAAAGAGCTCGCCGCGCGCGCGTATCGCATCACGCTCAAGGGCCCCGTGCGCGTGCTGCTCATGCGCACCGGCATCTGGACGGTCGCCGCCGCGCTGACCGGCATGTTCCTCAACATCTATAACGGTTGGCCGAGCCAGCGCGTCGCCGAGCTGACCGCGCTCGCGGCGGTGCACGCGTATGTCATCTCGTGCATTCGCGCGCTGTGGTGGGCGCAGATCCTCGGCGAAGTGCGCGCGCGGCTGTTCTCCGTCGGCTCGCCGCTCAAGCGCTTCGACGAGACGCACTTCAGGCGCTTCTTGCTCGTCGCGATGATCGTCGCCGGTGGCGTGCTCGCCGCGCAGGCCGCGTTCGCGTACTACTTCGTGCTCTCCGACACGTTCCCGCAGTACCTGCAATTCCAGACCTACTATCCGGTCGCAACCGTCGCCGGGCTCATCGCGTGGACCGTCTTCGCGCGGATGATGACGAGCGATCTGCGCCGGTATCTTGCGCTCTCGCGTGGCGAGACGCGCGAGGCGCCGCCCGCGGCGCTGATCTATCGGCGCGCGCAGGCGCTGCCGTACCGGCTCGCGCTGCTGACGGTGATCGTATGGAGCGTGATCGCACTCGGCGGTGCGCTGCTCGCGCGCATGCATCTCGGCTTCGATCTCGACGACACGATCATCCTGTCGGCGTCGACATTCGTGCTCGCGCTCGCCGGATCGATCTACGAGCAGCTTTGGCATCGCGATGTGCTGCGCCCATTGCTCGCCCACCTCACGCAGCGTTACCGCGTGCCGGTGCGCAGCATCGCGCCGTCGCTGTCGCTGCGCAGCAAGCTCATGTTGTCGTTCGGTGGTGTCGTGCTCCTCGCGTGCGGCATGGCGCTGCTCTGGGGCTTCGTCCAATACAAGAACCTCTCCACATCGGCGCTCAAGAACCAATCGGGCATCGGCCTGCGCTGGCTCGTCTCCGAGATCCAATCCGACATCGGCGCTTCGATCGAGAAGCCGACCGAGACTTCGATCTATGCGTCGCTCAAACGCATCCAAGCGAAGGACATCCGAGCGAAGGATGTCCAAGCGAAGGATGTCGACGCGACGTTCGTCGTCTACTTCATCGGCACGTCGGGCGAGGTCTACAACATGGGCGGCGGGCCAATGGGTGCCCCGAAGCTGCCGTGGTACACGCGACGTCTGATCGAGCGCAACGCGGGTGATCTGATCTCGCTCCACCTCGCCGAGCTCACCGGCAAATCGCAGCGCCTCGAGGTCCGGTGGCGTGGCGTGCCGTACCATCTCGGCTCCGTCGCGGTGTTCTATCCGAGCTATCGCGGGCGCGGCGAGTCGATGGTGGATCCGCTCAAGGAGCTCCTCGTCTTCTTCATTATTCTGTTCGGCGCCTGCGGCGGCATCGTGACGTTCACCGTCGCGCAGTTCATGGCACCGATTCGGCGGCTCGAACAACGCGCCGATGCGATGGCGCGCGGCGAGCTCGCCGATCCGGTCGCTGCAGCCGGCGAAGGCGATGAGATCGGCCGCCTCACGCTCGCCCTCGAAGAAATGCGTCGCGCGCTGCGCGATAAATTGCGTTCCACCGAAGAGGTCAACCTCGACCTCGAACGCGCAGTGCAGATGCGCACCGCCGACCTCGCGCGCAAGAACCGCGAGCTCGCCGAAACGCTCGATCAGCTCAAGCGCGCGCAAGCGCAAATCGTCCGCTCGGAGAAGCTCGCGTCGATCGGTCAGCTCGTCGCGGGCATCGCGCACGAGATCAATAACCCCGTCAACGCGATCGTTAACACCGTCGGCCCGCTCGAAGAAGCGGTCGGCAGCATCCACAACGATCCCGACGCGGCGAAAGAAGTCGTCGAGATGGTCAAGGTCGTGCAGCGCGGCGCGCAGCGCACGAAGGCGATCGTGTCGGCGCTGCACAATTACTCGCGCACCGACGACGAATCCGTCGTCGATTTCGATATCGATCGTTCGATCGACGATTCGCTCGAGCTGCTGCGCTATCTGCTCAAGCAGAACGTGACCGTCGTCAAGAAGTACAACAACCCAGGTCGTGTGCGCGGCCACGCCGGTCAGATCAACCAGGTGTTCATGAACCTGTTGACGAACGCGGCGCAGGCGCTCTCCGGTCGCGACAACGCGACGATCACGATCGAAACGCGCGGCGATCAAAATACGGTCGAAGTGAAAATCTCGGATAACGGGCCCGGCATTCCGCCGGAGATCCTGCCGCGCATCTGGGATCCGTTCTTCACAACGAAGGATGTCGGCGAAGGCAGCGGCCTCGGGCTGTCGATCGTGCACGAGCTCGTCGACAGTCACGGTGGGAAGATCGATTGCGAGACAAAAGTCGGCGATGGCACGACGTTCACGGTCAAGCTACCGCGCCAGATCGCGATCGAGCCGCGCAAGCGCCCGCCGGATACGAAGCAGCGCGAAGCGGCATCGAGCTAACCGCCACATCGCAGCGCGGATGCAATAAGATCGTCGGGTGGGCTGGCGTGTTGTCGCGATAGGCGTAGTCGTCGCCGGCTGCGGGCGCCTGCATTTCGATCCGCTCGGCGATGGCGGAAACACAGGCGACGATGGGCCCGCCACGCTCGGTCCGGGCACGATGGTCTCGGCATCCAACGGCGAAGCCGGCGATCGCCTCGGCCGCAGCGTCGCGGTATCCGGCGATGGCCAGACGGTCGCATTCGGCGCGTGGGACGAGGCGAGCAGCGCGACCGGCATCAATGGCGACGAGACCGACAACTCTGCAGCGGGCACGGGCGCGGTCTACGTGTTTCGGAGAAACGGCTTTGACTGGACGCAGGAAGCGTACATCAAGCCGATCAACGCGAATGCTGGCGCGCACTTCGCTGCGAGCGTGGCGCTCTCGGGAGATGGCAACGTGCTCGCCGTCGGTGCCGATCTCGAAGATACGACGGCCGCGAATTCCGGCGCCGCGTACATCTATCGCCGCAACGCAGGCGTGTGGAGCACCGAGGCTGCGCTCAAGGCGTCGAATCCCGATGCGACGGATCACTTTGGCGGTGCGATCGCACTCTCGCGCGACGGCGCCACGCTTGCCGTCGGCGCGGCCGACGAAGACAGCGCAGGGATCGAGACCGATAACTCGGCACTCAGTGCGGGCGCGGTCTACATATTTACGTTTGCTGGCAGCTGGACCCAGCAGGCGTACATCAAACCGTCGAACATTAACGCGGGCGATTTGTTCGGCACATCCGTCGCGCTATCGGTAGATGGCTCGGTGCTGGCGGTCGGCGCGACCGCCGAGACGGCGGGCGCGGGCGCTGCGTACGTGTTCACGCGCAGCGGAACGAGCTGGATGCAGAGCGCATACATCAAGGCATCCAATGCGGAGGCGAACGACTCCTTCGGCGACAGCGTCGCGCTTTCCGACGACGGTGGGACGCTCGCGGTTGCAGCGGTGTTCGAAAGCAGTGCGGGCCGTGGCATCGATGCCGATCAGACCGACAACAGCGCGGGTAACAGTGGTGCCGTCTACGTATTCACGAACACCGGCACGTGGACACAGCAGGTGTACATCAAATCGTCGAACTCCGACGCATCCGACGCGTTCGGGATCTGGATCGCGCTCTCGAGCGACGGCTCGACGCTCGCCGTGTCGGCGAACGGTGAGGACAGTGCCGCTACAGGTCTCGATGGCGACCAGCTCGACAACTCCGCGTCAGGCGCCGGAGCGGCGTACGTCCTCACACGAAGCGGCACGCTCTGGAGCCAACGCACGTACGTGAAGGCGACGGATACGGCCGCCGGAGCTCGATTCGGCGTGCGCCTCGGACTGTCGGGCGCTGGCGATGTGCTTGCGGTCGGCGCCGACTTCGCTCGCGCGCAGATCGGCTCCGGTTACATCTATTAGTCAGCGCAGCACGACGCGCTTCTCGGCGGGAAACTTGATCGTACGCTCGATCTGCTTGCCGCCGATCACTGTCGAGACGGTGTGCGAACCAGGCGTCGGGTGCACGAGCACGCGTGGCCCTTTGCCGGCGAGTTGATCATCGAGAAACACGGCGGTGCCTTTGCCGGCGACATCGATCGCGAGGCAATCGCACAGCGGCAGCAACTGATCGAAGACGAGGAATGCGTCTGCGACTTGCACGCCGATGTTCATGCTGTTCGCGGCCGTCGCGCCTTTGGATACGACGGCGAGCACGCGCCCGGATCGATCGAAGATCGGTCCGCCCGAGTTGCCGGGATTGAGCGGAATCTGCGTCTGCACGAGCTTCGCGCCGTGCTCGGCCTCGTAGGCGTTCGACACCATGCCTGTCGTGAACGCCCAAACGCCGCCGAGACCATGGCCGACGGCGCCGACCCACTGGCCGACGCGAACAGTATCGGCCGTCGCGAGCGGCAGCGGCGGCGGCACGCGATCGACCGCGACATCGATGAGTGCGAGATCGAAGTCGGTTTGCACCGCGACGACCTTCGCGCGTGCGCGCTTCCCACCGTGGAGGACGACGTTGACTTCGCGGTTCGTGCCGACGACATGAGCAGCGGTGAGCGCGAGACCGTCGGTCGAGATGATGAAGCCCGTGCCGAGCGAGTGACTGTCGTTGATGAAGATGACGGACGGCGCGATCTTCGTGAACAGCTTGATCTGCTGCTGCTCTTGATCGGCGAGCACGTCGGCGTGTGCGGGAAACGCGAGCGCTGCGAGGATGAGCGCGCTGCGCATCAGAAGCTCCCACCGACGAGGACGCCCGCGCCCGATGGCATCGCCGACGGCGCGAACCGCAGCTGACGCGTCGCCGTGCGCTTCTTCTTGTTGTATTTGTCGACGAGGTCGATCGCTTCTTCGCCGCTGAGCTGATGCGGCATCGGATCGGAGCGCATCATCCAGATGCCCACCACGGTCAATGCCGCGCTGCCGAGTGTGAGCGCGAGCGGCACGGCGTTATCGTTCGCCGTGTAGTCTTGCGTTCGTTCGTTGTAGGTCTGGCCCGGAATCAGCGCCCAGATCCCAAAGCCAATGATGCCCGTGATGCCGAGCGACGAGAGGATGACGCCGCGCACGCGGCCTTTGCCTTCGGCTCGCTTGCGATATTCGCTCGCTTCGGACTGCATGCCGATCGCGTCGTACAGCGCGGGCGTGTCGGCGATCGGCCGACCGTTCTTGTAGAACGTCACGTGCTCGAACGACATCACGCCACCGTAGGTGACGCCCAGGACTTGCTGGCGCTGGTACGTGATCTCGCCATCGCCCGTTACGGCATCGCCCGCCGAGCCGACGACGGTCTGCATCTCGTCGCGCTTGACGCCATCTTCCGTCGATTCGGGGGATGGATTGGTGACGAGCGTCTTGCCCGGCACGAGCGTGAACGCCGATGTCACCTGGCCTTGCGCGGCGTAGACGGTGACCACCGCTTTCACCGACGCGCCGGCCGGGAACCCGCGGACGATCGCGACGCGCTTCAGCGGGCGCGCGAACACGCGCTTGACGATCTCGTCGTCGGCGAGATTGTCGACGTTGCCGAGACCGCGCGCGTCGATCACGTACTCGAAACCGTCGCTCATCTGCAGCGCTTCGAGGAGTGAAGCCGCGGCGGGACGTGCGGTATCGCCGACGGCGACGACCATCGCCGTGGTTCCGGCTGGGAAATAGGATGCGGCTGCGGTCATCGACGAGCGCGACCACGTCGGCGCGTCGGCGACAGCCGGCGCGGCAAGCACGAACACGAGAAGAAGAACGCGAACGAACGACATTGACGGCTCCAGTTGCGAGTTCACGCGCTCAACGCCGCGAGCGCGGCCAAGTCGCACGCGATCGTGCAAATCGCTGGGATCGCTAGTCAGCTGGGATCGCTAGTCGGCTGGGATCGACTCGAGCAGCCGTGGCGCCTCGGTCCGGATCAGCCGAAGCAAGCTTTGTAGCTCGGTCTCGGCAACGCCGAGGCTCGCCTGCAGGTGCTTGCGCGTGTGCGCCGCGAGCTCGTCGCGCGCGGCATTGAGCCAGCGCGCTGCCGTCGCGCGATGCGTGTTGTGCATGCGTGCGATGTCATCGATCGATGCCTTCGCCGAGATGCTGAGCCGGAGCAGATGGCGCTGCTTCGGCGATAGCTCGGCGAGCGCGGCGGTGAACGCGCGCTGAAACTCGCGGCCGTAGCGGTCCTTGAGTGCGCGCAGCTCGGGGTCCGCCTCGCCGACGACGGCATCGACCGCGTCCGGCTCGCTCGGCTTGTCGCGGCGGCGCAAGCTCAGCGCCTCGCGGATTGCGGCGATGCGGATGAGCCCTCCGAGCCCGCCGCCGAACGCGTAGCGCGCGATCGGTGCAAGCCCGCCCGGCTCGGCGATCAGCAGCTTGACGCGCACACGCTGCGCGACCTCGTCGACAAAGCTCGCATCGGCCTGAAACCGACGCAGCGCGGGGCCGACTTGATGCATGTAATGCAAATCGAACAGACGATGCGCTTCGCTATCGCCGCGCGCGGCGCACCAGCACAGCAGCGTCTCGCCTGCGTCGAGCGTCGGCAGTCGCGCGGCGAGCTCACCGCCCGCAGCCTCGCCTAGCCACGCGCGATAGAGGTCGACGTCGAATTCGAGTGATGGCCACGCCCCGCGCGCGACAGCGAGATGGTCGGCCCATGCGACGTCTTCGTCCATCAGCTGCTCCGGCCTCGCATCGCGTCGGTCAACGCCGCCGCGAGCTCGCCGCAATTCGCATATCGATCGGCGGACTCGACGGCGGTCGCGCGATGACAGATCGCGACGAGCTCGGCCGGCGCTTGCGCGAGCGCCGCAGCGGCGGCCTTGCGCGGAAGCCTGCCCGTGAGCAAGTGCTCGAGCATCGCGCCGATCGCGTAGACGTCGGCGCGCTCGTCGGCGGGCTCGCCGCGCGCCTGTTCGGGCGCCATGAACGCCGGCGTGCCGAACACATCACCGGGACGCGTGGTGCGCCCTGCCAGCACGCGCGCGATGCTTGTCGTCGGAGCGTTCGGGCTCGACACGCTCGCTCTTCGTGCGCGCTGCACGCGATCCTTCGCGAGCCCCCAATCGATGACGAACGTGTCGCCATCCGCCGCGAGCAGCACGTTCTGCGGTTTCAGATCGCGATGCGCGATGCGCAGCTCGTGGGCGCGGGCCATCGTGCGCGCGACCGCGACGAGATGCGGAAGGAGCGCACGACGCTGCGCGCGATTAACCGCGCGATCGATCGCGACGTCGAGCGAGACGCCGTCGATGACCGGCATCACATAGTACGGCGTGCCATCGGGCAACCCGCCGGTCGCGAGGATCGGCACGATTCCCTGCCCTGCCAGGCACATCGTGATCGCGACCTCGCGCTCGAAGCGGCGCATGAGCACCGGCGCTTGCCAGCGCGGCATCTTCAGCGCCACTTCGCGGCCGCACGTGGTCGCGCGGTAGACCACGCCCATGCCACCGGCGGCGATCAACGAATCGACTCGATAGCCATCGATGACAACGCCGATCAGTGCATCGCGCTCGACGCCTTCGTCGAGCGACTCGGTCGCGCACAGCCCTTCGATAAGCTCGTGACACGCGTGGCATTCATCGGCGTGAACGACGATCGCCTCGACGCGGTCGGGCGCGAGCGCTCCGCCGACCAGTGCGAACGCTTCGAGATCGTCGACGCACGCCGCCAACATGAGGTGGTTGCTTAGCCCAAGACGGCCGACCAGGGGAACGATTTTGTTCTGCCATCTGAGGCACGTACGGTCCGGTCGGGCCGGCTATGGCATCATCGCAAGATGCTGGCGCGTTTTGGCCGGTACGAAGTCGACGAGCTGCTCGCGCGCGGCGGCATGGCGGAGGTGTATCGCGCCCGGCTCGTCGCGGCCCATGGCTTCGTGCGGCCGATCGTCGTCAAGGTGATCCGGACCGAGCTGCTCGCCGATGAGCGCCTCGCGCTGATGTTCATCGACGAAGCGCGGATGGCGGCAAACCTGCACCACCGCAACATCCTGCAGATCGTCGATTTCGACCGCTTCGATGGCGGCGCGTTCATCGTGACCGAGCTTGTCGAAGGCTGTGACTTGCGCGCGTTTCTTGCCAATTTGCGCGCCGCGCCGCGCTACGAGATCGCGATCACGATCATGAGCGAGCTCGCGGCCGGTCTCCACGCGGCCCACGAAGCGAAGGCCGCCGATGGCGCGCCACTTAACCTCGTCCACCGTGACGTGAGTCCGAGCAATGTGTTGCTCGGCAGGTTTGGCGAGATCAAGCTCTCGGATTTCGGCGTCGCGAAGGCGCGAATGCGCAGCTACCACACGGTGTCTGGCACGATCAAAGGCAAAGCGCCGTACATGGCACCGGAGCAGATCCTCGGCGGCAGCGTCGATCGGCGCGCCGATGTGTTCAGCCTCGGTGTGCTGCTGTTCGAGACCACCACGCGCACGCGCCTTTACTCCGCGATGAACGATGCGAACGCGATGAAAGCGATCCTCGCGGGCGAGGTGCCCGATCCTGCGGAGCGCCGCGCGAGCTATCCGCCGGAGCTCACCGCGATCGTGCGGCGCGCACTCGCGTTCGATCGCGAAGCGCGTTATCCGACGGCGCGCGCACTCGCCGACGATCTCGATGCAGTCGCGCGCGAGCGCAAGTGGAACTTGTCGTGCGCCGCGGTCGGCGAGCTCGTGCGCGTGGTCGAAGCGCGCGCGGCAGGAGTGGCATGAACCCGAGCGCGGCAACGGAACGCGACCGCGTCGGGCCCTATCAGCTCGTCAAAGCGATCGGCGCGGGTGGCTCGGCGCGCGTCGATCTCGCGCGCATCGAGCGCGCATACGGCTTTCAACGCCACGTCGTGATCAAGCGACCGCTCGAGCACCTGCGCGCCGATGCGCGCGCGAGCGAATCGCTACGGCGCGAAGCGCGGCTCGGCGCGCGACTGCGCCATCCGAACCTCGTCGCTGTCCTCGATACAGGCGTCCAGGATGGCTACGACTATATCGTCCTCGAGTACGTGCAAGGCGCGTCGCTGCGCGCGCTGATGGAGGCGAACGAGCCCGCGCGCGTGCGCGACCTGCCGCTCGAAGTCGCGCTCGCGATCGTGCGCGATGTCGCGCGCGCATTGCATCAAGCACATGAGCTCACCGACGACAGCGGTGCACCGCTTGGTCTCGTGCACCGCGACGTGTCGCCCGGCAACGTGCTCGTCGGTCTCGACGGCGCGGTCAAGCTCGCCGATTTTGGCATCGCGAAGGAGACGCGCGTCGTCACGCTGTCGGGGTCGATGCACGGCACCGTCACGTACATGGCACCCGAGCAATGTCGCGGGCACGCGTTCGATCGCCGCGCCGATATCTTCTCGCTCGGCGTGATCCTGTACGAGCTCGTGACGGGCACGCGGCTGTTTTGGGCCGATAACGACGTCGCGTCGCTGCATCGCGTCCTCGCCGGCCACGTGCCGAAGCCGCGCCGCGTGAAGCACACGATTCACGCACGCCTCGAAGAGATCATCTTGACGGCGCTCGCGCACGATCCCGTGCGGCGCTTCACGACAGCGCGCGCGTTTGCCGACGAGCTCGAGGCGTACGGCGCCGGCAGCGGCCTCGTGATCTGTGCACGACACATCTCGCGGTGGGCAACCGAATTGCTCGGCCCGCGCGACGTGCCGTGGATCGGTGCGAGTACCGTCGTCGATGCCGAGCCCGTCTTCGAAGAGGGTCTCGTCGAGCTGATCGCGCAGGCACCGCAGGAGGCGCCGCCGGCGCTGACGTTCGGCCCGAGCGACGGCGCGTTCGAGGATCCCGATATCGACACCGAGCCATCGCGATCGCCGCCGCGTACTGCGCGCAAGTGGACGCTCGCCGTCGTCGGCGTTGGGCTGATCGCCGGTAGCGCGGTGACCGCGGCGCTGATGCTCCGACAGCCCGAACCATCGACGCCCGCTCCGATCGTGCCGCCACCGGCCGCGGTGCCGGCGACACGCGTCGAACCGCCGCCGCCGCCCGCACGCGCCGAACCGACCGCGGTGCTGCCCGCGCCCGAACCGACAATCGTCGATAACGAGCCAAAGGCAACGTCGAAAAAGAAAGCAACGCGAGCTCACAAGCACCAGCAAGCCGCGGCGGCGCCGCCACCTGCTCCGCCTCCGCCTGCGCCAGGATCGGCGGCCGCGCCGCCTCCCAAGGTAGAGTGGGATCCGAAGATGCTGCTGCCGACCGACAAGCGCAAATGAGAACGCTCGCGTTGATCGCGCTACTCGTCGCGCCACTCTTCGCGACCGGCGCGCACGCGGACGCGCCGCCGGTCAGCGATCGCGTGCGCGAGCTCTACGCCAAAGGCGATTACGAAGGCGCGCGCCGCGAGCTGCTCGACACGTATGAACAGCAGCCAAATCCCGAGCTGTTGTTCGCGCTCGGCCAGGTCGAGTATCAGCTCGGCAACTACGCGTCGGCGATCGATTACTACGAGCGCTTCATCGCGAGCGGGCCGGCAGAAGATCAGATCGCGCTCGCGCAACAAGCGATCGGCGCCGCGCGCATGCGCTTGAAGCAACCGCCTCCGCCACCGCCTCCGCCGCCTCCACCGCGCCGCGAGTGGTATCTGCGTGACACGATCATCGTCGCTGTCGGTGGTGCGCTCGTCGTCGCGGGCGGCGGCACGCTCGCGTACAGCCAGCGACTCGGCGATGATCACGGCGGCACGCTTGCCGACTACGATGCGCGCGTCGCGCGCGCTGGCAAAGCGCGCTGGATCGGCGCAGGGCTTATCGCCGGTGGCGCCGTGATCGCCGGTGTCACGGTGCTGCTCTGGCGGCTGCGTCCCGACGGAGGCGAAGTGATCGCGACGCTCTCGCCTACGTCGATCGGAGTCACCGCGCGATGGTAAGGCTGCTCGTCAGCGTCGCGCTGCTCGGCGGTTGCTTCGACGACGAGTACCACTGCGATAGCGATGAGCAGTGCAATCTCGGTATCGCCGGTCGCTGCGAGACGAACAACTACTGCACCGTGTTCAATGCAAACTGCACGACGTCGCGGCGTTCGTACAGCGCACACTCCGGCGACCGCAGCGGGACGTGCTTCGACGATCAAATCGTACCGCTCAACGCATGCACGGGCGGTCAACCGCCGGCGGCGCGCGAAGGTTGCTTTGCGCAGGTGTGCGAGGTCACGCCCGCGTGCTGCGACGTCGCGTGGACCGATGTCTGCGTCGAGCTCGCACAGCAGCTCTGCGACGTCCGTTGCGATACCAGGCTCGCCGTCACGGCGACGCGCGGCGCCACGATCGATCACTTCGACGCGACGTGGACCGGCACCGAGTGGCGGATCACGCCGCGCACCGACCTGGGCAATCCGTTCGTATGGATCGCGCCGCCGCCGGGTGCCACGGAGCCACGACTCGCCGGCACCGCAGGCAGCGATGTCATGCTCGGCGATTTCCCGTTGCCCGCGCGCGGCGTGTGTACGTCGATCACGTCGAATGATTTCGATCGCGACGGTCGCGACACGATCGTCGTGGGCTACGCCACCGGCGGATCACAGATCGTCAAGCCGTTCGATGCGCGCATCCGCGATGTGTCTGCGGGCGGCGCATCCCTGATGGTGTGGGGCGATATAAATCGCGACGGGTTTTCCGATGCGATCAACTTCAACGACACGCAGGTATATCGCTACCTCGATAACCTCGAAGACGAGGACGACAAGTCGCGCCGGCTGGAGCTCCAGGGCACGAGCAACGTCAGCGGCGGCGCGACGCCCGGCCCGGTGCCGCAGATCCGCAAAGTGGATTGGCTCGACCTCAACGCAGACACGAAGCTCGACATCGTCGTGTTTGGCAACTCGATCCGCATCCACACGATCCCCGGCCCTCTCACCGATGTTCCGCAATTCGATCTGGACTGCGATCCACCAGATCCGCAACGCGGTTGCATGGCCGCCGCCGAGCCCGATGTCGAAGCCGTGACGTTCACCGGCGCAGGCTTCGCGAGCACGATCGATCCAGGCCTCGTCATCGCCGTGTATCCCGATCGCAAGCTCTACCGCGCGCGCCTCATGAGCGGCACCGTCGTTGTCGAGCCGCTCGCGGTCCCCGGCGCGTGCACGTGCCCGACAGACGTGTGCACGAACTGCCCCGGTCCGGACTGCAAGTGCACGTACGATTGCTCGACGTGCGCGACGTTTGCCGCGATCGCCGTTCGCGATGTCGACGGCGATCACCAGCTCGACATCATCGCGATCGATTCGCGCCTGCGCATGTACACCGCGCTCGCGCCGAGCTTCGTGTTCGGCGCGGCGACGGCATTCATCTCGCCGCTACCGGCCGTGTACGACGCCGTCGACGTCTCGATCGCGGGCGCGCCTATTCTTTGAGCCCGTGTCGCTGCAACAGATCGATCAGATGCGAGCGATCCATCTTCGCGGTGCGCGCGGCGCGCGAGACATTGCCGCCCGCCTCGGTAAGTAGCCGCGTCAGATACGCATGCTCGAACTCGCGCACGATCGCGGCGCGCGCGTCCTTGTAGGGCTGCAGCGGCAATTCGGCTTCTGGAGCGCGATGCACCGGCGGTGGACCATCGAAGCTCGGGCCGACGACGAGCGCCGCCTCGACAGCATTGCGCAGCTCGCGCACGTTGCCCGGCCATGGATGCTTTTGCCAGCGCGCGATCGTCTCGGTGCCGAACACGGTTTCGATCGGGCCCTGCGAGCCGAGCTCGCCGGCAAAATGCTCGACGAGTGGAACGATGTCTTCGCGGCGTTCGCGAAGCGGCAACAGCCGCAACACGACGACGGCAAGCCGGTGATAGAGATCGTGGCGAAAGCGACCGTTGTTAACCTCGGCGCGCAGATCGCGATTCGTCGCCGCGATGACGCGCGCGCGGACCTCGAGATCAGTCGAGCCGCCGACGCGCCGGAAGCGCCGCCGCTCGAGCACGCCGAGCAACGACGATTGATCGGGCGCTGGCAGCTCGCCGATCTCGTCGAGAAACACCGTGCCTGCGCCCGCGCGTTCGAATGCGCCGGCGTGCGCGCGCTCGGCGCCCGTGAACGCGCCGCGCTCGTGGCCGAACAGCTCGCTCGCGAGCAAGCCCGACGACAGCGCGCCGCAATCGATCGTGACGAGCGGCTCGTCGCCGCGTCCAGATCCGTTGTGCAGCGCTTCGGCGACGCGCTCCTTGCCGGTGCCCGATTCGCCGACGATCAACACCGAGGTGTTTGTCGGTGCGATTCGCTCGATGTCGCTGAACAGCCGCACCATCTGCGGCGAGCGCGCGATCATGCCAGCGAATCTGTGCACCTCGGTCGTCGCGGGCACCGTGTGGCGAACGGCATCGTCGAAGCGAATCGTCGTGCCGCCGAGCGTGACGAGCGTGCCGGGCGGGATGATCGCGCGCTCGATGCGAACGGCGCCGACATACGTGCCGTTCGTCGAGCCGAGATCGGTGACGAGAATGCCGCCGGGCTTTGCCGAAACCTCGAGGTGGTAGCGCGAGACCGTGAAGTCGGTAACGACGAGCGCGTTATCGCGCGATGTACCAACCGATAGGATCTCGCTGCTCGTTGCCGTAGCGCCGCGATCCGGCCCATCGACAACGTCGACCCGCAGCGAGGTGACGACCTGCAGCGCGGGTCGATGTTGGAGTTGGGTTTCGATGCTCATCGATCATCACCGGCAGGGGTTTGTCGGGAGTCCCCTACACGATGCAGGAAGCACCCGACAAATTGCACTTCGAGTAAACCACACAACTGCGCAGGATTGCGGTGAATCGTGTGGTCTCAAGCTTGCTGTAGGCCTTTGTCACCATGAGGGCCTTTGTCTCGCTATTTCTGCTGGCGGCGTGCACGGGCGGCGGTTCCGGCAACGACGACGATCCGCTGCCGCCCGATGCGGTCAGTCCGACGGCGGTCATGCTCACGCCGACACAACACCTGACGCGCGCGTCGATGGTGCTGCGCGGCTTGCGACCGTCGGTCGAAGAGCTGCGTCAGGTCGATGCCGATCCGAGCACGCTGCCGGCGATCGTCGATCGCTATCTGGCGTCGCGCGAGTTCGGGCAAACGATGCGCGAGCTGCACAACGAAACGCTGCTGATGGAGATCGAGCAGCCGACGTTCACGTATCCCGCGCTCGGTCCGATCGCGGGCGCGACAGCGCGCCAGATCAACTCGATGTTCGAGGAGCCGCTGCGCCTGATCGAAGACATCGTGATGTCGGATCAGCCGTACACGAAGATCGTCACCGCCGACTACACGATGGCGAACGGCACGACCGCGGCGATCTGGGGCTTTTCGCATAGCGGCGCGGTCGATCAGTGGCAGCGCACGCCGTGGCCGGATGGCCGGCCAAGCCTTGGCATCCTGTCGACGGATGCGCTCTATCACCGCGAGCGCTCGACCGGGTTCAACTACAACCGCGGTCGCGCAAACCTCGTGTCGAGCGCGCTGCTCTGTCACGACTTCCTCGCGAGCGACATCATGATCGATACGTCCGTCGATCTGTCGGATCCCGATGTTGTCGCGAATGCGGTCATCGCGAATCAATCGTGCGCGGGCTGCCATCAAACGCTCGACCCGCTCGCGAGTCACTTCTTCACGTGGCGCAACTCGCTCGCACCCGTCGGCGTCACCGCGTATCCAGTCACGTATTACACACCGGCGACGGCAAATCGCTGGATGACGGCAAACAAGCGGCCGCCGATGTTCTTCGGCGACACGACCGGCGGGTTCGCGGGGCTTGGTACCGCGATCGCGTCGGATCCGCGCTTCGCGAAGTGCACGGCGACGCGGTTTGCCGCGTACTTCACCGAGGTGTCCCGCACCAACGTGTCGCCGCGCTGGGTCGCGCGGCTGCAAAAGGAGTTCGTCGATAGCGGCTACAACGCGAAGGCACTCGCGAAGGCGATCGTGCTCTCCGACGAGTTCCGCCTCTCGCACGACACCGATGCAACGCTCGCCGAGACAACCGTCGGCGTGCTCAAGGTTCGTCCCGAACAACTGCAGCGCATGCTGCAGGACCTCACGGGCTTCAACTGGTCGACGCTGTCGGCCGCGACGTTGCGCGGCATCCCGTATGGGCAGGCGAACCTGCTCGAGAGCGACTTCATCGGGTTTCGCGTGCTCGCGGGCGGCATCGACGCGTACTTCGTGACCGAGCCCGTGCACACGATGAACGCGACGTCGAGTCTCGTCGCAAAATCGGCCGCGTCTGCCGCCGCCGATTTCGTCGTCGATCATGATGCCACCGCGGCCGCGAGCGCGCGCACGCTATTCGTCGAGGCGACGGTCGCTGCAACCGACGAGACGCGCATCCGCGCAGAGCTCGCCTATCTCCACGCTCGCCTCTACGGCGAGCTCGTCACACCCGATTCACCCGAAGTCGATGACGCGCTCGCGCTCTACAACGACGCGTTCGCAGCGACGAACGATCGCGCGCGCGCCTGGAAGCTCACGCTCATCGGCATGCTGAGCGACTTCCGCAGCCTCTTCTACTAGGAGTCACCACATGAACCGCCGAGACCTGTTGAAATACGCCGGCGCCGCCGGTGCTCTGACCATGATGGCGCCTGCGACGAAGCTTGCACGCAGCGCCGGCTCGACGGCGCCGAAGCGCCTGTTGCTCGTGCTCGCGCAAGGAGGGTGGGACACGACGTACGCGCTCGATCCGAAGACACAGTCGGCCACCGTCGATGTGCCTGTCGGCGCGGTGCAGCGTTTCGCGAACCTCGACGTCTTCACCGACGCGAGTCGCCCGAACGTGACCACGTTCTTCACGAAGTACGCGGCGCTCACCGCTGTCGTCCGCGGCATCTCGGTATCGAGTGTCGCGCATCAAGAGTGCATCAAGCGCATGGCGACCGGCACGCGCAGCGAAGTCAACGCGGACATGGGCGCGATCGTCGCGCACGACAACGGCAACGCGTTGCCGCTGCCGTATCTGATCCTCGGCGACACCGCGTTCGCAGGCCCGTACGCCGTGAGCGCGGGACGCGTCGGCGCGACGAACCAGATCATCGCGCTGCTCGATCCGGCGCAGGCATATCGCACCGACGGTCGCGCGCCGTTCGTGACGACAAACGCCGAAGACGCGATCCTGCAGCGCTACGCGACCGCGACGGCAAATCGCCTGCGCGCGACGCGCGGCTCGCTCGGCTACAACCGCAAGCGCGTCGATGATTTCGCCGAGGGCATTCGCCGCGGCAAGCAGCTCGTCGCCGTGCGCGATGGCTTTGGCACGCGCGGTCGCACGCTCACGCTCGCGAGCCAGGTCGATCTCGCGCTCGATGCGCTCGCACGCGGCATCTCGCAATCGGTGATGATGAACACTCGGCTCGGTTGGGATACGCACGACAACAACACCGATCAGGCCGCGCTCCACGAGACGACGTTCGCGGGGCTCACGCAGCTGCTCGACGGCCTCGCCGCGCGGCCCGGCACGCAGACCGGCTCGACGCTGCTCGACGAGACCGTCGTCGTCTGCTTCTCCGAGTTCTCGCGCACCCCGAAGCTTAATTCGAATGCCGGCAAGGATCACTGGCCGGTCACGTCGGCGATGGTGATGGGCGCGAACATCAAGGGCGGGCGCGCGTACGGTGCGACGACGGCAGATGTGGAACCGGCGCTGATCGACTTCACAACGGGTCAACGCAGCGCGAGCGGCATGACCGTGATGCACAACCACTTCGTCGCCGGCGTGCTCAAAGCATGCGGTGTCGATCCGATCAGCCATCTCGGCGCTACAGAGGTGTTCGGTGCGTTCGTGGCTTAGCGTGGTGTTCGTACTCGCGGCGTGCGGCAACGACAGCGTGCCGCGTGGCGACGAGGGAGAGCCGATTCCGGTCGATCCTTCGCAATGCGAGGATTCGTTCCTCGACTACCAGAACTTCGGCGAGCCGTTCGTGCTCGATTGGTGTCGCGGCTGCCACTCGAGCACGGTGCCGACGAACATGCGACAGAACGCGCCGCCGGATATCAACTTCGACACGCTGGATCAGGTCAAGCAGTGGAACGAGCGCATCGCCGTGCGCGCCGCTTCGACGACGCCGACGATGCCGCCCGCCGGTGGGCCGAGTGGCGATGAACGCGCGCTACTGGCCGAGTGGATCGCGTGCGGCGTGAAGTGACGCGCTACGCCGTGCGACAGGCTGCGACGCGATGGCCGCGTTGCACGTGCGCCATCGAATGTGAGTGCGGCCGTCGCCTTGGTCGTGCCGCGCTGTCTCTAAGATGCGAGCAGCCATGCGGACCCTTTTGCTCGCGATCGCGCTCGTAGCATGTGGTCAGAACAAACCGACGCCACCGGCGTCACCACCGCCCGTCGCCGCAAAGCCGGCGCCGCTCGCGCCGCCCGAGCTCAAGCTGCCGGCGCTCGCGCGACCGCTGCATAACGACGTCGAGCTGACGATCGATCCGGCGAGCGAAGATTTCGCCGGTCGCATCACGACGCGACTCGAGATCGTCAAGCCGACGAGCGTGTTGTGGCTCAACGGGCTCGAGCTGTCGATCGATCACGCGACGTTGATGATCGATGGTCGGCAATGGATCGCGACGGCGACAAACCCGAAGAAGCACTACATCGCGCTGACGTTCCCGCGCGAGATGCCCGCGGGTCGCGGCACGCTGACAATCTGGTACCGCGGCAAGATGCACAGAAACGATGGCGACGGCATCTACACGGCGCAAGAGAAGGGCGCGTGGTACGCGTTCACGCAATTCGAAGCGACGGATGCGCGGCAAGCATTCCCGACGTTCGACGAGCCGTCCTACAAGACGCCGTGGCAGCTGACGATCCATACGAAGCGCGAGCTCGTCGCGCTCGCGAACACCGAGGCGGTGAGCGAGACCGTCGATAAAGCCGGTATGAAGACGGTGCGATTCGCCGAGACGCGACCGCTGCCGAGCTACCTCATCGCATTTGCGGTCGGCCCGTTCGACATGGTGCCGGCGGGCAAGACGCGTCGCGGAGCGCCGATTCGCATCGTCGTGCCGCGCGGGCGCACCGCCGATGCCGCGTATGCCGCGCAGGCCACGCGCCCGCTGCTCGATCTGCTCGAAGATTACTTCGGCACCTCCTACCCGTTCTCGAAGCTCGACATCCTCGCGGTCTCCGTCTTCAACGCCGGCGCGATGGAGAATCCAGGCCTCATCACGTTTCGCCAGGAGCTCGTGCTCACGAAACCGAGCGAGCTGACGACGCAGCGGCAGCAGGCATACGCGATCACCGCCGCACACGAGCTCGCGCATCAGTGGTTCGGTGACGACGTCACGCTCGCGTGGTGGGACGACACGTGGCTGAACGAAGCGTTCGCGACGTGGATGGAAGCGAAGGTCGTCGCGAAGTTCAAGCCGGAGTGGGACGCCGATGTCGAGCAAAGCGCGGCGCGCTCGCACATCATGGGCGCCGACAGCCTCGATACGGCGCGCGCGATTCGCCAACCGATCGAGACAGCGAACGACATCGCGAACGCGTTCGACGGCATCACGTACGGCAAAGGCGAAGCCGTGCTCACGATGATCGAGCGCTGGATCGGCGAGGCGACGTTTCAAAAAGGCGTGCGCGCCTATCTGAAAAAACACTCCGGCGGCAACGCGACGTACGGCGACTTTGTCGCGGCGATGAGCCAGGCCGCGGGTCGCGAGCTGCGCCCGCTGTTCGACGCGTTTGTCGTCCAGACCGGTGTGCCTCTCGTCGCAGTCGAGCTGTCGTGCAAGGGCAAACCATCGCTTGCGCTCGAACAGCGCCGCTACGTACCGACCGGCTCGGAGATCGATCCGAAGCGCACGTGGCAGCTTCCGATCTGCGTGCGGTGGTCTGCCGGCGGTCAAACCGGTCAGGACTGCACGCTCGTCGGTGAAGCTCGCGGCACGCTCGCATTGACCGCGCCGCAGTGTCCCGACTGGGTGCTGCCGAATGCCGGCGAGCTCGGCTACTACCGCATGCTGCCCAAAGGCGACCTGCTCGCGAAGCTGATCGCGCACACGAGCGAGCTGACGCTTGCCGAGCGCGTCGGCGTGCTCGGCGATGTCGAGGCGCTCGTCGCGAGCGGCGACGTGAAGAACGGCGTCGCGCTCGAGCTCGTCTCGAAGCTCGCGACCGATCCGAGCCGCCACATCGTCGAGGCCTCGATCGGCATCGTCGCCGGCATCGATGACATGGTGCCGAACGCATTGCGTCCTCGCTACGAGGCATACATTCGCAAGACCTACGGCGCGCGTGCGCGCGAGCTCGGCTGGCGCGCGGCCCCCGGCGAAGGCGCGGATACGAAGGAGCTGCGGCCGACGCTGCTCGCGCTCGTCGCGGGCGACGGCCACGATCGCGAGCTGATCGGCGAAGCGACCGACCTCGCGTGGAAATGGCTCGATGATCATGGCGCTGTCGATCCGGAGGTAGCCGGCACGGTGCTGCACATCGCTGCGCGCTACGGCGATCAGAAGCTGTTCGATCGCTTGCTCGCCGAGGCAAAGAAGTCGACTGATCGCGAGGAGCGTAGCCGCTTACTCGGTGCGCTTGGCTCGTTCGTCGAGCCGAAGCTGCTCCAGCAATCGATGGCGCTCATGCTCGGCGATGAGTTCGATCTCCGCGAAGGTTCGAACCTGTTGCGCGGTGGGTTTGCTGATCCGCGCACGCGCAACACCGCCTTCGAGTTCGTCAAGCGCCACTTCGACGAGATCTCGAAGAAGCTGCCCGAACCGTACCGGCCATACATGGCCTATACCGCGGTCGCGCTCTGCGATAGCGCGCGCAAGGCCGAGCTCGAGGCGTTCCTCAAGCCGCGCATCGAGCCGCTCGAGGGTGGCCCGCGCGCGCTCCAGCAGGCGCTCGAGCAGATGACGCTGTGCTCGGCCGCGCGCAAGGCGCAGACGCCGGGCGTGATCGCGTTTCTGCGCAAGCATTGAGCGGTCAATCGTGTGCCGCCGTGGATCGCGTACAGCGCGCGGGCTATCGCGTGGCGCGGCGTATCGCGTGCCGCGGTTTATCGCGTGCGCGCGTATCGCGTCGCGGGTATAGCGTGCCGCGGTCGATCGTGTGCGCGCGTGCGCGCGTATCGGGTGCTGCGACGTATCGCGTGCCGCGGTCTATCGCGTTTGCGAGCTATAGCGTGCCGCGGTTTATCGCGTGCCGCGGGCTGTCGCGTGCCGCGGTCAATCTCCCGCGCTCTATCGCGTGCCGGCGCCTATCGCGTACCGCCTATCGCGTTTGCGATCTATCGCGTGCCGCGGTTTATCGCGTGCCGCGGGCT